>Ga0208029_1001263_pt1 | contig 11704 bp, 9 predicted proteins | sample MalvireepMed_s12_FD_184242 | JGI IMG/M metagenome (GOLD analysis project Ga0208029, IMG submission 184242) | Marine viral communities from the Global Malaspina Expedition - Malaspina viral metaG DeepMed_s12 (SPAdes) (version 2) | ecosystem: Environmental > Aquatic > Marine > Oceanic | place... | reverse complement strand
GTTACAAACTGCTAATTTTTGGATTTTTGATTATAAATATATAATTGTAAAGTAAAATATTGTATTTAGCTGATAATTAATTATTTGTAGTTTGTGTTTTTGATTTTCTACTACTTTGAATGTTACATTTCTATCGTTTTCGTTTTAGGTATTTTCCATAAAAATAAGTACATTAGTCACCATGAGTAATTACCACATCAAACACTTAGAAGAGTATTTTCAAGTTTACCGAAAGTCTGTTCGCGACCCAGAGAGTTTTTGGGGAGAAGTAGCCGAAGAGCACTTTATATGGCGAAAAAAATGGGATAATGTTTTAGAATGGGATTTCACCAAACCCGAAATTAAATGGTTTGAAGGAGCCAAATTAAACATTACCGAGAATTGTATAGATAGGCATTTGCGCACCCGAGGCGATAAAACCGCTATTATATGGGAGCCCAATAGTCCTGAAGAAGAAGCTTTACATATTACGTATAAAGATTTACACGAGCGTGTTTGCAAATTCGCAAATGTGCTAAAATCAAAAGGAATAAAAAAAGGAGATCGTGTATGTATTTACCTTCCTATGATTCCAGAATTGGCCGTTTCTGTTTTGGCATGTGCTAGAATAGGAGCAATTCATTCGGTTGTTTTTGCAGGGTTTTCTTCCACAGCATTAGCAACACGAATTAACGATTCCGATTGTAAACTATTAGTTACTTCGGATGGTTCTTTCCGAGGAAATAAATCAATAGATTTAAAAGGAATTGTAGATGAAGCATTGGAGAAATGTGATTGTATAGAAACTGTTTTAGTAGCAAAACGTACTGGAACAGATATTAATATGAAAGAAAATCGAGATGAGTGGCTAGCACCATTACTCGAAGAAGCCGACTCAGTTTGTGAACCAGAAATTGTAGATGCAGAAGACCCATTATTTATTTTATACACCTCTGGTTCCACAGGAACGCCAAAAGGAATGGTTCATACCACAGGAGGTTATATGGTAAATACGGCGTATACCTTTAAAAATATATTTCAATACCAAGAAAACGATGTCTATTGGTGTACTGCAGATATTGGCTGGATTACTGGGCACAGTTACATTGTTTATGGACCTCTTGCCAATGGGGCTACAACGGTGATGTTTGAAGGAGTTCCCTCATATCCAGACTTTGGTCGTTTTTGGGAAATTATAGACAAACATAAAGTAAGTCAGTTTTACACAGCACCAACGGCTATTCGTGCGTTGGCAAAAGAAAATTTAGATTTTGTAACTAAACACGACTTGTCTTCTTTAAAAGTATTGGGTTCTGTTGGAGAGCCTATAAACGAAGAAGCTTGGCATTGGTATAATGATAATGTAGGAAAAGGGCAATGTCCTATTGTAGATACTTGGTGGCAAACCGAAACTGGTGGGATTATGATTTCTCCAATTCCATATGCTACGCCAACTATTCCTACCTACGCTACTTTGCCGTTGCCAGGAGTGCAACCTGCATTGATGGATGAAGAAGGGAAAGAGATTAAAGGCAATCGCGTTAGCGGTCGTATGTGTATAAAATTTCCTTGGCCTTCTATTGCCAGAACTATTTGGGGAAATCATCAACGGTATAAAGAAACCTATTTTTCTGCTTTTGAAAACATGTATTTTACCGGAGATGGCGCTTTGCGAGATGCTGTTGGTTACTACAGAATTACGGGCCGTGTAGACGATGTTGTCATTGTTTCTGGTCATAATTTAGGGACTGCACCAATCGAAGACGCTATTAATGAACACCCAGCAGTGGCAGAATCCGCTATAGTAGGTTTCCCACATGACGTTAAAGGAAATGCACTTTATGGTTTCGTTATTTTGAAAGAAGTAGGAGAAACACGTGATAGAAATAACGTTCGTAACGAAATTAATCAGCAAATTACTGAGCATATTGGTCCGATTGCAAAACTCGATAAAATTCAATTTGTAAGCGGATTACCAAAAACACGTAGTGGAAAAATTATGCGACGTATTTTACGTAAAATAGCTTCCAACGATTTATCAAATTTGGGAGATACGAGTACGCTGTTAAATCCAGATGTTGTTGACGAAATTATTAAAGAGAAATTAGATTAGGAGCATAGCGGTATGCGTTAAAAGCAATGTTGTTTCCCGCTCTCGCTCATACACGCTTGCTCGGCGCTGCCTCACAAACGGGGTATCCGCTCCATCGGGGCTAGCAGCTAAATTGTAAGAATAAAATAATTCCAAGGTTGTCTAAAAAGTATCTAAACTATAAATGTCATCTAAAGGAGCTTGTCAAACTGAGCTTGTCGAAGTTTCACAACTAACACTCAAAAAATCCTTCGACAAGCTCGACAATTATGAATTACTTTTTAGACAGCCTCTTTTCTATTTTAAAAATATTTAAGAATTATATAATTCACAATGTAATGAAGTTGTTTTATTTTCGTCAAAGTAGCTATATCTAATTCAATCATGAAAAAAATAATTACCCTAATCATTCTAGTTGTAATAATTATAGCTTGTTCTTCCGAAAATAAAAAGGAAACCTCACAATTAAATTTAGAAAAATACCCTTCAGAATTAGCAGAAGTTTTTAAAGCGCATGGAAGTTTGGATGCGTGGCAACAGAATAAAACACTTCTCTTTACAAAGGGAGAAGAAAACTATACGGTTGATTTAAATTCGAGGAAGTCTATAATAGAATCGTCTAATTATACAGTAGGTTATAACGGAGAAGAAGCATGGCTTATGGAAAAAGATAGTGCTGCTTTTAAAGGGAATCCAGATTTTTATCACAATCTATTCTTTTATTTCTACGCTATGCCGTTTGTTCTAGCAGACGATGGAATTAAATATAGCGAGACAGAACCTTTAGTGGTTGATGGAAAAACGTACCCCGGAATAAAAATTGCATATCAAGATGGAGTAGGAGCTTCCTCAAAAGATAACTACTACCTTTATTACAATAAAGATACACATCAAATGGAATGGTTAGCATATACCGTAACGTTTTTTGATAATAAACCAAAGGACCAAACCAGTGTTATAAAATATGATAATTGGCAAGTGGTAAACGGAATTAAATTACCAAAAACTTTGGTATGGTATGCAAAAGATTCTTTAGGGAATGTTGTTGCTCCAAAAGATAAATCCCCTGTAACTTTTACAAAAGTATCTTTAAATACAAATACTTTAGATAGTAAGACGTTTGAAAAGCCTAACTAATTAGGGTTTCTTTACGTAGTTATAAATCATAATAAATAAGTAAAATAAATTAAGTTTTTAGGTGTTTTTACACTCATACTCATAGTCATGTCGACCAACGAGAGACATCCCATCACCAGAAAACTCTTGAGTTATATATTGGAATGCAATTTCTCCTTTTAGTCAAAACGACTAAAGCCTCACAGTCATGTCGACCAACGAGAGACATCCCATCATCAAATACTGTTGAGTTATATATCGGAATGCGATTTCTCCTTTCAGTCAAAACGACTAAAGCTTCACAGTCATGTCGACCAGCGGGAGACATCTCATCACCAGAAATACTGTAGATTTAAATGTAGGAATGCGATTTCTCCTTTTACTCAAAACGACTAAAGCCTCGCAGTCTTGTCGACCAACGAGAGACATCTCATCACCCGAAAACTCTTGAGTTAAGTGTCGGAATGCGATTTCTCCTTTTACTCAAAACGACTAAAGCTTCACAGTCATGTCGATCAACGGGAGACATCTCATCACCCGAAAACTCTTGAGTTATATATTGGAATGCGATATCTCCTTTCAGTCAAAACGACTAAAGCCTCGCAGTCATGTCGACCAACGAGAGAAATCCCATCATCAAAAACTGTTGAGTTATATATTGGAATGCGATTTCTCCTTTCAGTCGAAACGACTAAAGCTTCACAGTCTTGTCGACCAACGGGAGGCATCTCATTACAGAAAATATTGTTGAGTTATATATTGGAATGCAATTTCTCCTTTCAGTCAAAACGACTAAAGCCTCGCAGTTTTGTCGACCAATGGGAGACATCTCATTACAGAAAATATTGTTGAGTTAAGTGTTGGAATGCGATTTCTCCTTTTAGTCAAAACGACTAAAGCCTCGCAGTCTTGTCGACCAACGGGAGACATCTCATTACCCGAAAAACTCTTGAGTTATATATTAGAATGCGATTTCTCCTTTCAGTCAAAACGACTAAAGCCTCGCAGTCATGTCGACCAGCGGGAGACATCTCATCACCCGAAATACTCTTGAGTTAAATGTAGGAATGCGATTTCTCCTTTCAGTCAAAACGACTAAAGCCTCGCAGTCTTGTCGACCAACGGGAGGCATCTCATTACAGAAAATATTGTTGAGTTAAATATTGGAATGCGACTTCTCCTTTTAATCGAAATGACTAGATGATTTTTTATAATGAAACCATTTTGGAGTAGTATCTTTATTTTATTTTAAATAAATCTTTAAGCTTTCCTCTTTCATTTTTGTAGAGCCTAGAAATAGTTTTCAAAAAAGCAATAGCAGTAATCATGGCATCTCCAGAAGCGGTATGTCTATCTTTTAAAGAAATATTTAAATTTTCAGCAAGCTCATCTAAACTATAATGTTTATTTCTATCAATAAGATTAGAGTTAATTCTAGTAGCTCGATACAATGTCATGGTGTCTAACACCTTATTTTTTAACTTAGGAAGTTGCAACCTTTTTAAAGCATGATTAACCATTCCAATATCAAAATTTGCATGATGAGCAACCAAAACAGCATTTCCAATATAATCTAAAAATTGCTGAATGGCTTCTGCTTCTGTGGCCGTATTTTCAGGGTCGTTTTTTACAATTCCATGAATTTTTACGGTTTCAGGATTAAATTGCTCTTGGTGGAGGTATATTTCAAATGCATTAGCAACTTCAATTGTGTTGCTTTTTAATTTGACAGCGCCAATGCAAAGGATTCTATCTTTGTCATAATCAAACCCAGTGGTTTCAGTATCAAGGATAATAAATTCGTTTTCATCAATAAACTCAGGAAGCTTTTCTGAAAACTTAGCTTCATATGCCTTCCAAAAATCTGGATCTTCTGGTCGATGTTTTTTAAAAAACCGAATCATATAAAAGTACTTATTTTGTAACGCAATTTTATGAGTTCTTGAACTTCGTTAATCGATTTAAAACAGCGCTTTAATTTTATTTTCTCCTCTTTACTTAAGGTTTCTAATTCTATAAATCGTCCAGTATCGTTGTGTAAAAGTCCTTGTTTCGTTCTAAATTTTAATAAAGCCTTGGCGGTATAAGAGCAGGAGAGATAGAGTTCTTTATTATGGGGCTCTAATTCGGCTAATTTCTCAAAACGTTCAGCAGTATTATTAATGTTTTTTATTTTATGTTGAAGTGTTAGCACTCTTCCAGCATCGGTAATTGGCATGATGGCTCTTTTCTTTAAATCAAAAAAGTCTTTATACTCTCCATTGGCTTCTACAAGAAACTGTCTAAAAAATCCAAGCGGCGATGGATTTCTAAGAGAACTAGCCGCCAGAGCATTTAAAAATAACTGATTGGAATCAAGATGGTTAAAAATAGTTTCCGAAAGTTGATTGGTAAGACTGCTATCACCGTAAGAAATATCGTAATCAAAGAAAATAGAACACAATAATATTTCATTATTCCCAGGGTCGGTCATCCATTTAATAAATTGTTTTTTCCATTCGGTTAAAGACAAGGTGTAGTTTGGATTGCGAGCCATCATGTCTGCAGGACAATATTCATACCCTATAGTACTCAGTCCTTTGTTTACTATTTTGGCAAGTTCAATAAAATATGCTTTTGTTTCAGGGTATATAGCTTCTGCTACATCTTCAAAAACAATGGCATTATCTTGGTCGGTATGTAAAAGTTGTTCTTTTCTACCTTGACTACCTAAAGACATCCACGCAAATTTAACTGGTGGAGAGGAGCCTATTTTATCAATACTTCTTTCAATAACTCTCTTAATGGTGGCATCATTTAACTCAAACATAATTCTAGACACATGCGTCATCGGAATGTTTTGTTGAAGATAACCCGACAATAAGTGCATAACTCTACCACGAATAGCTCTTAAAGTTTTTGATTTATTCGCCCTTTTTATAGCTTTCATCAGTGCAGCTGGATTGTTTCCTTGACTTACAATAATATCGTGTTCCGATACTATTCCAATAGCTTTACTGTTTGGAGTGCCATCCTTTGTAATGCAGATATGGCTAATTTTATGTTTCATCATTGCTACTTGTGCTTGGGCTATGGTAAGTCCTTTTGGGTAGCAAATTACTGGAGAAGACATTATTTTTTCAACAGCAATATCAATAGGGAATAAACCCACCGCAATAGTATTTCTAATATCCTTATCGGTTACTACCCCAATGGGGAGATCGTTCTCGATAACGAGGATGGAACCCACATTTTTTTCAGACATTAGCTTTGCTACTTCAGAAACTGCCTCGTTTTTTTCGCATCCTATAATATTTTTAACATAGCGAACAGGTTGTAGCTCGTATAATTCTGGAGATGCTTGCTGCGGAATTTCTTCTCCTTCTGTATATAATTTCCCACGGTGTTCCCGTGAGTAGGGATTTCTGGTGTTGGATGCAAAACTTTCAATTAAAAACTGACCAACACGATAATTTCTTTTGATGATGGGTTGAAAAGAATCAATCGGAATTGCATACAATATAGACTCTTCTTCTGCAATTGCGCTTATCATGTAGTTTTCTTTGGCAAAAATTGGTCGCAGACCAAAAATATCTCCTTCATCGCATTTGTCGAGCGTTTCTGTTTCATTGTTTTCATTTCGCTGAATAGCAATTGCTCCTTTATGAACCACATAAAACTGATTGTGTCCAGCTTCCTCTTGATTAAAAACAACTGCTCCCTTTTGCTTATAAATTACTTTTACCTCCTTAGCTACTTCCAAAAGTTGATGCGGTTTTAGTAATTCAAAGGGAGGAAAACGCTTTAAAAAATCGGCTATACGTTCGGCTATAGTATTTTTCATGTTTTATAATCTTGAGGTTAAAGCAAATTTAACCAAAAAGCCTCTGAAATTTCAGAGGCTTTAAATTTATATTATTTTTCTTCGGATGGCAGAAAACACCAAATCTAGATAATCGGGTTCCAAAGGAACGTAATCTTTCATGAGCGTGTGGTTTTTTAGCGCTGCTAAATACACATTTATAGGTGTTAGTTTTATTTCCGCTACTTCACTCTCCTGAAGACTCAATGTTTCTAGAGGTTGTTTTAATTCAACTAAAAAAATATGATGAAATTCACAATCAATCACATCCTTACTATGAACTACCGAAGAACGATGAACTCCAATTTTTTCTAAATCCTTTTCAGAAATGGTAAGTCCTATTTCTTCTTGGACTTCTCGAACTGCGGAAACTTCTGCAGTTTCCCCAGCAGAAATATGTCCAGCTACAGAAACATCCCACTTATTTGGAAATGTTTTCTTATCGGCAACTCTTTTTTGAATGAGTACTTTTCCTTCTTGCGTATATAGCCAAACATGGGCAGTAGGATGGAAGAGTCCCTTTTTATGAGCCTCCGATTTTAAAAGCACTTTCCCAGTTTCATTTCCTTCGCTATCTAATATGTCTACTAGTTCGTCCAAAAAATTTTATTTATTAATTATATTTTAGGTTACCAAAAAAAATAAAATTCATCCATACAATATGGAGTGTAATTATATTATCGATAAAGTCCTCGTAAATGTTTAGTCAAAATAACTAAAAGTTTCATTTGGTTTTATCTTTAAAAGACTTTCATAAATTAACTTAATTACATTTTCAACATCATCTCTATGCACCGTTTCTACTGTAGTATGCATATAACGGAGTGGTAACGATATTAATGCAGAGGCAACGCCTCCATTGCTGTAGGCAAATGCATCGGTATCGGTTCCAGTAAATCTTGATGCAGCCATACGCTGAAAAGGAATATTTTTTTCTTCCGCAGTCTCAATAATTAACTCTCGTAATTTATTTTGAACTGCTGGAGCGTAAGAAATAACAGGTCCTTTCCCGATTTCGGTATGTCCTTGTTTTTTCTTTTCTATCATTGGAGTAGTGGTGTCATGGCAAACATCTGTAACAATGGCTACATTCGGTTTTATTGTTTGCGTAATCATTTCTGCACCACGTAAACCTATTTCTTCTTGTACAGAATTGGTAATATAAAGTCCAAACGGAAGTTTTTGTTTGTTTTCATGTAAGAGACGAGCTACTTCTGCAATCATAAATCCACCAGCACGATTATCTATAGCGCGACAAACAAATTTATCTTCATTTAAAATAAAAAATTCATCAGGGTATGTAATAACACATCCTACATGAACGCCCATTTTTTCTACTTCCTCTTTGTCTTTTGCACCTATATCTATAAATATATTGTCTAGTTTAGGACTGTTTTCATCCTTATTGTCTCTTGTATGTATAGCTGGCCATCCAAAAACACCTTTTACAATTCCGTTTTTAGTGTGGATATTTACTACCTTAGAAGGAGCTATTTGATGATCGCTTCCTCCATTTCGTATTACATATATAAGTCCGTTGTCCGTAATATAATTTACGTACCAAGAAATCTCATCAGAATGCCCTTCAATAACAACCTTATATTCTGCTTCAGGATTAATAACTCCCACAGCAGTTCCGTAGGTGTCGGTTATAAATGTGTCTACATAAGGCTTAAGATATTCCATCCATATCTTTTGTCCTTCCCATTCATAGCCTGTAGGAGAGGCATTGTTTAAATATTTTTGAAGAAACTTAATTGAATTTGAGTTTATAATCTTCTTATTCGCCATAAATCATATATTTTAAGTTCACGAAAATACTAATATTCGTATACATTTAATAAGTGTCGCAAAACTAATTTGCTATTTTTGAACACACAAAAGCAAAAGTTTACTTGAAACAGTTAATATATATAGTAATTTTCTTTCAAACCCTCAATGTATCTGCACAGATTAGGGAGGGGGATTCCATTGTAGAACCAGTTAAAGATTCGTTGGCAGGACAATATTATTTCTTTGATGGCGACTCTATTCCCAGGAGTATGATCGAATTGGATCCTGTAGTTGTATTTCAGAGATTGAGATTTGCCTCTTATAAAGATAAAGTACGTTATTATATATTGAAGAGGAAAACTATAAAAGTGTATCCCTATGCAAAACTGGCCGCAGATAGATTAACAGAATTAACTGCCCGATTAGATAAAATAGAATCTAAATCGAAGCGTAGGCAGTATACAAAAATTATACAGCGTTATATAGAGGATGAGTTTTCTGCGGAATTAAAAAAACTTACCCGAACAGAAGGACAAATATTAGTGAAGCTTATACACAGGCAAACAGGAGTTACAGCTTTTGATTTGGTTAAAGAGCTAAGAAGTGGTTGGCGCGCTTTCTGGTATAATACTACCGCTAGTTTGTTTGATATTGATATAAAGATAGAATACCAACCAGAAGCAGTTCATGAAGATTATTTAATTGAAGATATTTTACAACGTGCTTTTGCCGACGGAAAGCTAGAAAGACAAGAATCGGCTCTCGATTTTGACTATACAGAACTCACAAATAAGTGGAAAGATGCTAATGATAAGGTGTCTTTTCAGTCAAAAAAGTAACGAAAATCCTGTAAGTACCTCATTTGTAAATAAATAGTTGTAGGATTCATTTTTTTTAATTACATTAGCTACCCTTTCTTCTGAAATTTTTATCGATTGAAGAAGTTTGAAGTAGAAAAGGAGACAAGAATAAAGAGCAAAGAGTATAGATTGTTTCTAACTTTTTTCGAATTTGTAGTTTGCCATTAACCATTAACCATTAACCATTAACCATTAACTAAAAACTAAAAACTTACTGCTTATTGAAAGAAGTCCGAAGACCGAAGTCGGAAGTAAAAGGGGAGGCAAGAATAAAGAAAGAGCATATAGATTTTGTATTCTGAGCCTTTATAGAATTTGTAGTTTGCTATTAACCAATAACCAATAACCATTAACCATTAACTAAAAACCATAAACTTACTGCAAACTGAAGACTGCCTACTGAATAGCAATCAACTCTTTGTACTAAATACTAAATACTAAGTACTTTTTTCACTGCTTAACCTTCGAGTTCTAAGGCAGTTAAGAAATAGTTTTAAAAATACTTAAAAAAAGGTTTGGATAATGGTTAAATAAGTTTCTATATTTGCACCCGCTTTGAGAGAGAGATCATGTAGTAGAGGAGGGGCGAAGTTCTTTAAAATAGGGTGTTTTGAGCTGTTTGTTGAGATTAGAGAAGCTTTTAAAAGTTTCGAAAAAAAAATCAAAATAAATGTTGCGAGAAACAAAAAAGTAATTTACTTTTGCACCCGCTTTGAGAAACAAGAGACGTTCTATAAAAGAGAGTTCATTTTTGAGTTTAGTGTTTAGATTTTGAAGAAAATCAAAAACGAAAAAAATTTTAAAAAAAGCTTGCAGGGAATTAAAAAGTGTTTTACTTTTGCACCCGCTTTAAGAACGAAAGTTTTTTAGAGTTTCAGAAAAGACGAATACGAGTTCATTGAAATATTGTTGACAGCACGATTTTAGATTATTTAATCGGTTTTAAATTGGTTAGAAAATTGTAAGATCACCTAGTAAAATTAAGCAAAATTATTTTGAGTCTTAACTTGGATTATTGGGCGTTATAAGTAGTAAAATATTTAACGATCAACGATGAAGAGTTTGATCCTGGCTCAGGATGAACGCTAGCGGCAGGCCTAACACATGCAAGTCGAGGGGTAGAGATTAGCTTGCTAATCTTGAGACCGGCGCACGGGTGCGTAACGCGTATGCAACCTACCTTTTACAAAGGGATAGCCCGGAGAAATTCGGATTAATACCTTATAGTATTGTTGATAATCATTTATTAACAATTAAAGTTTCGGCGGTAAAAGATGGGCATGCGTCCTATTAGCTAGATGGAGTGGTAACGGCACCCCATGGCAACGATAGGTAGGGGTCCTGAGAGGGAGATCCCCCACACTGGTACTGAGACACGGACCAGACTCCTACGGGAGGCAGCAGTGAGGAATATTGGACAATGGACGCAAGTCTGATCCAGCCATGCCGCGTGCAGGAAGACGGCCCTATGGGTTGTAAACTGCTTTTATACAAGAAGAATAAGACTTACGTGTAAGTTGATGACGGTATTGTATGAATAAGCACCGGCTAACTCCGTGCCAGCAGCCGCGGTAATACGGAGGGTGCAAGCGTTATCCGGAATCATTGGGTTTAAAGGGTCCGTAGGCGGGCTAATAAGTCAGGGGTGAAAGTTTGCAGCTCAACTGTAAAATTGCCTTTGATACTGTTAGTCTTGAATTAGTAGGAAGTGGTTAGAATAAGTAGTGTAGCGGTGAAATGCATAGATATTACTTAGAATACCGATTGCGAAGGCAGATCACTACTACTATATTGACGCTGATGGACGAAAGCGTGGGGAGCGAACAGGATTAGATACCCTGGTAGTCCACGCCGTAAACGATGGATACTAGCTGTTCGGTTTTCGGACTGAGTGGCTAAGCGAAAGTGATAAGTATCCCACCTGGGGAGTACGTTCGCAAGAATGAAACTCAAAGGAATTGACGGGGGCCCGCACAAGCGGTGGAGCATGTGGTTTAATTCGATGATACGCGAGGAACCTTACCAGGGCTTAAATGTAGTCTG
>Ga0208029_1001262_pt1 | contig 11705 bp, 10 predicted proteins | sample MalvireepMed_s12_FD_184242 | JGI IMG/M metagenome (GOLD analysis project Ga0208029, IMG submission 184242) | Marine viral communities from the Global Malaspina Expedition - Malaspina viral metaG DeepMed_s12 (SPAdes) (version 2) | ecosystem: Environmental > Aquatic > Marine > Oceanic | place... | reverse complement strand
CTAAAAAATAGAGGAGAAATAATCCCCAATAGACGAAACTAAACTTAATGAATGAATCCCACATATCCCATAGCCAACAGATTTAATGTCAATAAATATATTAGATAATATCTCATCCGTTTCTTATCTTATTTAATTCCTTTATGAAATTGTCAGCTTCTTTATTTCTTAAACGATATTTCCAGTCTTTGATTTTTTTCTCTGTTTTTTTCTCATGTTCTAGGATTGTTATTTTATCCTTTTGAGTCAAGACTTGCTTTTCTAATCTTTGCACTTTTCTCTTTTGAAGAAACCCCATTAGTAGAGCAAGCCCTTTACTCAATAAATCAGAAATTATATTACTGATTAATTTAGCCCACATCATTTAGCCCTTTTTTACTGCTGGAGCAAGCCCTGTAAAATCAAAATTCTTTGCTTTATCAATAAAACTTGCCCATTTTTCTGGTACATCATCTTCATAATAGATGGCATCTACAGGACATGGGTCGACACAAGCAGCACAGTCAATGCATTCTTCCGGATGGATTATCAACATGTCTCCCTTCTCGTCAGGATAGATACAATCTACTGGACAAGCCTCAACGCAAGACATGTCTTTAACTCCAATACATGCTTGTCCTATTATATATGCGATTCTTTTAACCCCTCGTCCATATTTCTCAACTCCAAAGTAATATCTTTTTGTGTGAGTCCTAAATCCTCAAAATATCTATCTGCTTCAAGCCTTGCTTCATCAATATCTGTAGATATAATTCCATTTCTACCTATAACCTTCTTGTTTTTATGGTCATAGATAATAAGCTGAAATCTCATTCCTTCTCGTTTAAAAACATAGCCACGAGACCTGCAACACCAGCTATAGCAGTCGATATAACCGTCCAGCTTTCGTTAGAAATGCCGATTGCTAAAGCGAGTCCTGCGAGTCCTGCGTAACTGGAAGGCTCTCTTAACAATTTCATTAATTTACCCATATAAAAAACTCTCCTTTTCGTTTATAATTGCCATTAGATGCCTACCCTCAATAGTAGCTCTCTAATGATAATAACCATTTGTGTAAGCAATAAAAATCCTACTGCCCATAATACTCGTTTCATACCTTTTAGATCATCTTCTATGTGTTTAAGATGGTTTGTTCTAATTGTGTCAATACCACGTTCAATGAGTTTGATGTCTCCTTTAATCTTGGCTAGTTCAACATTTAATTCATTCACGTTTAACATTATTATTAATCTGCCTCAGCTATTGTATTACCAGCATCTACCCATGCTTGTATTTGCCTATAGTCTTTGTTTTTAATATCTAATGGAACTGCTGATAATGTGCCATCTGTGTAAAGAACTTTTAGTTCCTCTGTTTCGTTCCCAGCTAAATCATTTACTTTTTGTACTGATTGTATAACTTTTGCCATTATAACTCTGCCTCCGCTATATATGAATAATAATAAGCATAACCATGATTAAATGCACTGGCTTTGTTTGCAAACAAAAAGCCGTAGTCCATTACATGCTGTGCTACAATTCCTGTTGTTTTTTGTGCATCGTGCACACGGTACGCACCACCTGCAGTACCATCTTGATGATATAGAGTTACAGTAGGTGTTGCTCTCTTACGGGTTCTAAACTGTCTGCCATCCAAATTACCTACTGTAGCACCAAAAGTTGTACTAGCATTTCCGTAACTTACTTGTTGACCTGCGTATTGACCAGTAGTACCCCATGTCATACTGCTTTCATAATATCTTTCACATTGTTGCATAGTTGTTTCTATATCTAATCTTTTAAAACTATTAGCTGTTGAACCTGATTCTAATTGCACATCTGTAATATACAAACTATCACTTACTTCTACGTCAGTAACTCCTGACCAGATAAAGACTAATATGTTTCCTGTAGAACTAGTATCTACTGATACGTTTTCTATTTTATATTCTGCCCATGATGTTGTAGGATTCAAATCTGCTGGTGTATTTTCATATGTAGCATTAGTAATTAATGTTGGATTAGTTCCTTCTGCTTCCCAAGCACTTACTATATCACTTGTTACAGTATCTGCTGTACCACTCCATGCTACTACTGCTGCTCTTACATCGTCTATACTAGCATCAGATGCTTTCATCTTAAATGAAAGACTTACTGTGCCACTAGCAATCGCTTCATGACAGTTTATTTGTTCTATTATTTGTACTATTCCAAATTTTTTATCTGCTGTTTCTACTTCAAGTTGCATAGACTTAGATGAACCATCATTAGGTGAATCTGCTGATTGTTTTACATCTACAATATCATTTCCATCACTTAACAAAATCCATCTATCATGTGTATAAGAATCATCATTGTTATTAGTAGTTGTGCTAGTAGATGTAATAGTTGTGCCTCGTGTAGCAATTTGCATATCTCCGTTAATTATCATATTATAGTCTGCGTTACTAGTGCCACCACTAGCATCAACGTATGCTTTAATAGATTGTTGTGTAGCTAACATAGTAGCAGAATTACTAGCCATGTCATCTTCATCTTTAACATCAGATATATTAGCTGTTGTTGGAAAATCTATGCTATTACTATTTAAGTCTAAATCACCACCTAATTGTGGAGTAGCATCATTGACTAAATCTGTTGACCCTGCATCTGCTCCACTATAACTAAAGTGTACTCCTACTCCATCATTGTCAGAAAATGAACCAGAACTTACAACGTGTGTAACTGGTACTTTCGTATATCCACTTGCGTCTGTTACACTACCAGAAACTTTAAATGTAGCAAATGTACTTGCAGTTCCTTCTTTTGTTATTGTTACAATACCTCTAGCTACAGAGTTAGAAACATCATCCCAACTTTGCACATAACTAGTTATATCTGCACTTGCGTCATCTGCATCATCTACATAAAGAATTGATACACTAGATATTGTTCCATTGTTAAATGCAATCTTACCTGCTCCAGGATCTGCATCAGATGTTGTACTTTCAAATGTCATTGACAGTTGTGAGTTTGTACCTGATGCACCTGTGCTACCAGTAGAACCTGTACTACCTGTAGAACCTGTACTACCTGTTGCACCAGTATCTCCTTTGTCACCTTGTCGTGTAAAGTGTACTGATAAACTATCACCAGCAGAAAAAGTATTATTAGAAACTAGATGTGTTACTGCTAGTTTGTTATAGCCACTACCATCAGTAGATGAGCCAGTTACAGAGAATCTTGCATAAGTTGTTGGATCATCTGTATCTACAATATGCAAGTATCCTTTAATTGAAGATGTAGAATCATCCCAAGTTAAAACATCTGTTGATGTTGTTGCACCATTAGTGTCGTCATCATCTATGTAAATTTCTGTCGCAGAAGCATATGTGCCATTATTAAATCTGATCTCACCTGCACCTGGGTCGGCATCTGTTGTGCTAGTATCAAACGTATAAAGATAACCAGGTACAGCACCATCATTTCCAGATGCTGCAAAATGTACTGACAAACTGTCTCCCGCACTAAATGTATTATTAGATGCTAGATGTGTAACAGTTAATTTATTGTAACCACTAGCATCAGTAGCAGCACCAGATATTTTAAACCTGGCATATGTACTTCTATCGTTTATATCTATAAATTCTAATATACCTTTGTGTCCAGCAGTAGAATCATCCCAAGTTATAGTATCAGTCTGGGTAGTTGCTCCGTGTTGGTCTGCATCGTCTATATAAATTTCTGTTACACTTGCGTATGTACCATTATTGAACGCAACTTCCCCAGCTCCTGGGTCTGCATCACTTGTTCCTGAATCAAACTTATAAAAATACCCTGGGTTTGCTCCATCTACACCATTTGCTATAAATGTAACCCATACTTTATCTGCGTCTGTAAAAGTACCCGCACTATCTACATGAACTAATGTAGCTTTGCTATACCCAGAAGCATCTACTATTGCTGCTGTTATGTTAAATACTGCCCATGTATCAAAAGAACCTGCTTTGGTAATCTTCATTCTACCTCTATTCGTATAGTTGGTAGAATTGTCATCCCAAGTCTGTACCCATGTTGATATATCCGTAGCATTATATTCGGCATCATCTACATATGCAGCAGTTGCTGATGCTATTGTAGTATTATTTAATCGTATTTTCCCTGCTCCAGGGTCAGAATCTGTTGTAGTAGTTGAATACGTCATCAAGACAGAATCTCCACCTTGTGGCAAATAGTCTGCTATTGTAGTCAAATCTCCTGAACTATCAAACCCTAATGCTTTACTAGCTCTATCTGTAGCACTTGTAGTAAACTCAGATGATGTAATGCTATTAGTTCTTGATATTTTAAAAGACCTATCAACTTGTTCTTGTAATTCTTGAATAGCTGCAAGGTTTTTATCAAATGCACCTTCGACAGAATCTGCAGTAAATGGGTCGTTTTCTACCAAGTCAAGTGTTTGTGTTTGAGTTGTAGCCCTTCTTATTACTACAGTTTCAGTCGCTGCTGGTATATTTCCAGATGTAAATACTACATTACCACCTGTTGCAACTCCTGCACCAGTTACTGTATAGTGAGTAGTAAGGGTTTTAACTGTTTCGACCCCTGTAGATGATCTTATAATAACCTGTAAATCAGCATCTGCTGAGATTTTAAACTGATACGCAAAGGTATCTTCAGATCCATCCCCAGAATAGCTATTCTTAATTATTGTTGTTGATATTGTCATAATATGTCCTCATTATTGTATCATTAAATTTTTATTCTTCCAATTTTCCATCAATTTAAATCTTTACTTCGTATTCCTTTTACAGGAAATGGAGTATTGTTTAAATACCATTTTATTCTATCCCACCCTTCTCTTGCTTCCCATGCCATAAGTTTATAAATCTCCTCTATTTCATCAAATAATTCGTTTGCATCTTTTGAACCTTTTGGTAAGGACAGTAACATTCTTAATTGTTTTGAGTGGTCATTAAAAACTTCTAAATATAATTCTGCGTCCTCTATAATATGTTCATAATAATCTCTTTCGGCATCAGACAAATATTCCTGTGCAGTATAAGACTTAACTCCTGTTTCAAAAAAAACATCATCATCATATTGTTCTTTCCTTTTATAGTTAGTTATTTTAGTTTTTGCTTTATCATAAACTTTATATATTTTTTGTATTTGACCAAAATTAGCATTAGGATATCTTTTTACCAATGCTTTTATGACAGGAAATTCGTGTAGATTTTTTTCCCAATCTTTTGACCATGGTTTCTGAAAAGATGGAATAGGCACTCCTATACTTTGTAAAAATCTTTCTGTATATCTAAGTATGTCTGTTCCCAAACCACCAGTCCATGTAGCAATAGCATCATCTATCTTTAAAGGAGAACCAAGTTTATTTCCCGTCAATTCACCTATTTTTTCACCTATATATTTTGAAAATGCAGTTGTATTAGGAGTAAACTGATAAGGAGCTTCTATATTTTCTTCCATATAACGTGGAACTATTCTATTGCCAAAAAATAGATTACGATTTGTCGCTGTCTGAATTACAGGTTTAAGAATAGTTGGAATAGGGAGTTGACCAAAACCATACAAACCAAGGTGTTCCTTTTTAAAGTTCTCTACAAATTGGCTTAAAGCAACTGGATCTTCTTTTAAAAAATGATCCATTAAAGCTCTTGTTACATTAGAAAAGAGCGAAACTAGATCATATCCTTTGACTATCCTAAAAACAGTCTGATCCTCCCCACTTCCAAGAATAAAATGCCAATGAAGCCATTTATCGGTTTCGTCTAAATCTTCATACGTCTGAGCTGCTTCAGGATCATCCTCCCAATCATTAGTAAGCATCCAAAAAAGTATTGTAGGTAAGATAACATGCCTTATAAGATTAAAACTAAGACGGCTCGGTCTGTCTGCGAATGTTTCAATCGATTTATACTTACCTAATATTCTAGGATTAAAAAATTCTGCAACTGCATTTAATCGCATACTTTGTATTCCACCCTTTTGAAAATCAAGAGCCACTTCTCTTGCTTCCAAAGATGCCATTGCCTGTACTTCTCTTTCGGTTAACCAAGGAAATTCCTTTCTAATACGAGGTACAGATTTTCTATAATCACCCATTCTAGTCCAAGTTTCTATATGTTCACTCGTAGCTCGTAAAAATTCCCAAACATGACCAGGGGTTAGTTGGTTATACCATTTTCGTTGCTTTAAAATAGCTTGAACATCTCTATTTAAAAAAGTCCTATCTGCAGTTGTTATAAATGATTGTAAAGCACCCCCTTTAACAAAATCCTGATAAAGAGATGTTCTTTTCCCCGATTTCATACCTCTCATAGTAAAAAAAGCACCAATAGATGTATCCCAAACAGGAATAAAATTATTTTTTGACCACAGACCTGCTTCTAAAGTACCACGAATGGGGTTTCTTACCATACTAAATTCTGGTTTCAAAACAGCACCTGCACGTAACCATTTCGTAGGAGATGTCCACCAAGCATTATGTAATTTTGAAACAATAGGATCTTGTAACCTTAAAGCATCTGAAAATTCTTTTCCTACTTCCCATACTTCTCTTTTACCATTTCTAAAAAAAACTATTTCGGTTTCTCCTCTACGATATCCTTCTGGATTAAAGAAATATGGATCTCTTTTTGCTTTTATATCAAGATCAAGGGCTGTTGTATGTTCATTTTTAGACAATATTTTTTCTTTGCCATAATTTTTACCTCCCTTTTTGTAAACAACATCTTTGTAAAAATTTGGATTAATTTTACGTGCTGCTTCTATTGTTGTAATAAATTCATTTAAAAGAAAATTTTGTTCTGTCATTAGTATTATCTGTTGAGCATTTTCAAATAGAGTTTTATGAGGATCTTGAACTTGATATTTTTTTTCTGTTCCTTTCATAGTATAAATAGGCGATTTAACTTTACCATTTAGTTGTAAGTTGCCACTATTGTCTCTAATTGGTAAACCAGTATTTTCGTCAATCTTTAATACCCTTTTAAAAGAAACAAAGTTTTTATTATGCTCTGCTAAATATTTTGCTGTACCTTCTGCAAAAAGGCCTCCTCCCTCTCCATATATAATAGGAGCTTGGGTAAACTCGGTATACTCTTTACTAAAATCCTTAATTTCTTTTCCATACTTAGCTTCAAGTTCTTTAATTATTTGTTTAGCCGATTCCACATGAGCAGCATCAGTTATTCCTTTTCTTATACCTTTTTCTTCTGCTACTTCAACTATTCGTAAAGAAACTAGATAAAAAGCAGAATCTTCCATTCTAGCAACTCTTTCTTTATAGTCTGGTTGCTCTAAGATAAATCTATAAACCTCTTTAGCTGATTTTCCTAACGGCTTACCTGCAAAATCAAAAGTACCATAATCTGTAAAATGAAATACTTTACCCAACTGTCCTGGCATTAGTCTAGCCCAAGTATAAGCAGTAGGACCACCTTCCTTAAAATCTACCCCCACTTCTCTAGCTTCGTCTATTACTCTTTTTATAGGATATTTTCTATCAAGCCATTGATTTCTTATATTATTCCAACTAGGTATAGTTAGAACTTTTTTAGATACTGTATTATCTAAATTGGTAATTTTGGCTATATGTTTTTGAGCTGGGCTTAAAATACGATCTGTTCGTTCAGACATAAGATTAAATGTTTCATATGCATGAGTCATTACATTAAATTCTTCTAATCCTGCTAACTCATTTTTTAATTGTACCAATTCTTCTCTTTTCCCAAGCATTGTTATATCTTCCATACGTCTTTGACCAGAAGTTTTCTTTCCTTTTATTACAATTTCACCTAATTCTGTTTCGAGCTGTTTCATTCTATCTTTTATTATTTTTATATCTCTATTGTTTCTTCGGACTTCTGGCCCTTCTAGTTCTCCTAATTCCCTAAGAGTTCTTTCTATTTCTATAATCCTATCGCTTCTAGCTTCTTTAATCTCGATAGTTGTAGATTCTTTTTTTTCCAGCTCTAACAATTCTTTTAATTCAGTTTTTAAATTTGTAATTTCAACTTCTGTTTTTTTAGCATCTTCTCTAAACCTATGTACATTTTTTGTTACAAAATCTTCAAGTCTAGTTTTTTTCTCTCCTATCCATTCAACAATCTCTTGTGGGCTAAATGTTTCATTTTTTATATTGTCAGGATCTAGTGTTTTATTATCAATCATCTTCTTTTGTTTAGTTGGTTTAGTTTTAGGCCCATATATGGTTAGATCAGGCTTACGAGAACCTTTAAACAAACTTATATTGAAAGGTAATAAAGTAAGTCCTACATGAATAAAATCATCGTTGTTTGGCATTTCTTCGTTAATTAATGAACCCATACCTAGCAAAGAAATATACTGTGCAGTAAATTTAGCTGCAGCATCTTTAGTAACGGGTAATGGTCCTAATTTTCCTTTTAAATTCATTTCTCCAACATAACGAGTTGCTCCTGCTGTTACTGCTAAAGTCAAACCTGCTTCATGTCCAGCTTTTACTCCATGATTTAAGTAAATATCCCACCATTCGTTAAAATCTTTTACTTTTCCTCGGGTTAATGCTTCTAAATACATATATTTTAAAGAATCAACTAAATATCCAGAAGTATAAGCACCTCCCATTGTTACTAATCTCGGTCTTCTTGTTAAGAGTGTTGCTAGAACACCAGGAATTGCAGCAAGTAGATATCGAGGTAAGTCAACCCCTATCATTGCCAATGTTGATATTGCTCGTTCTAAATGACCTTCATCAGGATAATTTCGAGGATCGTGTGCTTTTAATGCTGGATCTGCCCACCCCCAAAAGGCAGTTTTTCCTTTGTGCCATTCTGATGATGCATTATGTAAAGTTGTACCAACCCCTTTTTTTAATGCTGCAGATATATCAAAATCTTTCCCTACCCATTCTTCTTTTTGTTTGAGCCACCAATTATTTATAGGGATAACAGCACCTACAGATGGTTTATTATCAGAAAGTCCAAGCTGTTGATTTATTAGTTCATCAGACGCACCAGCTGCTTCTAATAAAAGTTTTTTATCAACTAGAGTATCATTATTATCAACTAGAGTATCATTAGATACCTGTCCATGGTACTTTAAAATATCCTTAAATTCTTCATTTGTCATCTAGGTCTAAACTCTCTAATAGCTCCATCGTCCTTACATAATTCTTCCAATCTTTCCATTTGTTCGGGGCATCTCGCCATTTTTTAAACTCTTTTGTTTCTATATATTCATCATAAGACAATTTACCTATTGGTGGTGGTCGAAAACCTTCCACTTCTTTCTTCAGTTTATTGTTATGACGTAGTTCTATATTTTGTATGATTTCTCTTGTACCAATATAAATATCTCTCCACATATATATTGAATCACCCTTTTTTATATCATAATCTGGCATATCCACTTTAAATGTTTCTTTAGTCTGAGAATCTACTAATTGTTGCTTGGTATAGCCCTGCAACCTACCAGCAATATAATAATTTTCTGCTTTAAACATCATTCTAGTTACTACTCGACTATATCCAGGAAATCTTGCTACCCTGTTTTTACCACGATATCTAGCAAAATATCCCCATACTAGATCTTCCCACTTTTCATTCCTTTTAATTGTATCAAACTCGCCACTATACGCCTTAATTTTTCCAGAATTTGCTCCACTTATTTTTTGCCTAAGCCTATTAGCAAGATATATTGATATTATACCCCTTGCTTCTAAATCGTTTATCGAAGTAGTTATTGTCGTTTGTTTGTTATTTTCATCAACATATGTGACTTCAAATATTTGAGTATCTGTTCTAAGTTTGCCCTTTAAAGCTAGATTACGAACAAACATTTCGATTTTTAAATCACTATCTGTCGTATATTCTCCGTTTAATACTTTGATAAAATGTTCTCTAAGAGCTTTTTCCCTAGCTATAGCATTTTGACCTTTAAAATTAATGTTATTATCAAACCACTCTAAAGTAAATTTTTTACCTTCTCCCTTTATTATAGCATCTACGGCAAGGCCATATTGCTGGTTCACCTTCAAATTATGATTGTCAAACTCTATTTTATCTTCTTTTTGCTGATTAATAGATTCACCTCGTAAATAATTAACAAGAATAGCTCTCATATTTGAATCTAATTCTTTCCCAAAAAATTGCTTATGAACAAATCGACCACGAATTTTTTTTTGTAGTTTATCTAACAAAAATGTAAAATCTGTTTCTCCATCACTTCTAATAGATAAAAGATTACCAGTACCTCCCTCTCTCCATTCTTTGTAACCCTTACCATCTTCTTCTGCACCCCCAAAAGTTATTGCTTTTAACCAAGCATTTCGTTCAAAAAGTTCTAACTCCTTTTTGAGTTGGTCTTTATTTATAACTCCATCATTAAAGGCCTTTGCAGCAGTATTTCCGTAGTTCTTTCTGAGATGTGCAATAACCTCCCAATAATCAAGGACTGCAAGAGGATTCATTTTGGAAAGTAATATATTATGGTCCTCTCTTACAGCAGTATATGCCTGTATGTTTCTTGACGTACCCCACGTTGTTTTAAAATTGGAAAATTGTGAGTGTGTCCAAAATTTATTTTCAATACTTTTACTTAAATACCTTGCCTTATATCTTTCTTCGAGCTTTTTATTTCCACCAGATTTCTTCTTAAATGTTTCAGTATGTATTCTATCTCTATCTTTCCAAAATGAATCATAAGATTCTTGTAGTTGTTCAGGACTTTTCCTAGATAAATCGGGATCTTTTTCTAATTCATCTTGCCATTCTAAATATTTTCTTTTATCGTCAACAGCAAATTCAGCAACAGTATTTGCTATATCTTCTTCTACTTCTGCTATATTTTTTTGTGCAATTTTGTAGTTAACATTATCAAGAATACGTGTAATTTTTTCGTAGTCTGGTCTATTCCTTTGGACATTAGAAATAAGATTGGAAATCCCTCTTAATCCAGAAATAGGAACTTCGTCTTTATATTCTCTTATATTTCGTTCCGTTCCACCACCTTTAACTTGTTTCGGTATCCCTATCATGACCACATTTTATAAGCTACTCCAGCTTTCCCTAGGCCATCCAAAAGAGATGCTCCTCTGTTCCATGCTTCACTAGCTAATGCTCCTGTTAATTGAATATCTATATCTTCTAATGTCTGTGTAAGACCTTTGTTATTCCAAAATTTAACTTCTTCTAAATTATCAGCAACTTGCTTTTCTTCCATTAATGTAGAACCAAAACCAGCTGTAACCCCTCTTGCACCAATCCTTGCTCTTTTTTCTTCCATAATAACTTGCGCCCTTTGTGCTGCTAAGATATTGGCTTGTATTGCTTGTTGTTTAGCACTTCTTTCTTGCCATTTACGTGCTCTTTTAAGGTTTTGAGCTTGATGTAAACTTCCCATAAATGAAACTGCTGTACTTGCTACTATCGAACCAGCTATTGCTATTGCTATCCATGATACAAATGATGGTATATTTGTTTCCCTAATAGGATTGCCAGAAGCACCATAGGCCTTTAAAAGATTGGCTTCTTTTTCGTTTATATATGCTAAAAACTCACCTTTTGGTGCATACTTTTCAAGTAACTCTTTAGCTTCTTTTATTTTCTGTTGCTCTATTTTATCCACTTGTTCTAATCGTTCCTGTTATCGCTAATATTGTCATTGGCAATGGTTGAGTTTGCTTGACTGTAATTTGTCCTTCTCTATCCCATCCCAAATTCGTAACTCTTTTATCCCCAGTAAATG
>Ga0208029_1001259_pt1 | contig 11732 bp, 16 predicted proteins | sample MalvireepMed_s12_FD_184242 | JGI IMG/M metagenome (GOLD analysis project Ga0208029, IMG submission 184242) | Marine viral communities from the Global Malaspina Expedition - Malaspina viral metaG DeepMed_s12 (SPAdes) (version 2) | ecosystem: Environmental > Aquatic > Marine > Oceanic | place... | reverse complement strand
GGCAAAGACGGCAACGGCAACGGCAACGGAACCCCCGTGCATTCCAGCGGGGGTGAGGGGGGATTGCAACTCATGGAGCAGTCCGGTGGTCGCGTGCGGCGGTCACTGCAAATCATCCAGCGTGCCGCAGAAAATGGCTGGCTCATCAAGGACGAATGGCTGGAGGCGCTGCCGAAGGTCGCGGTCCAGATTGCCGCTACAGGGAATCCACGGGAGAAGCTGCGGGCGCTGGAAGTCCTGCGGGCCATGATGCGTGACCGGGTCGATGCCGCGGTTATGCTGGACAAGATCGAGCGGCTGGATGCCGGGGAAGCTACAGAGCGGACTGAACTAGGGCCGATACTGCTTGACGGGGGCAGGGAGTTCTGACGGCATGACGGTTGATTAGGAAAATGCCCTCGTCGCTAGCACTTTTAAGGAGCCGCGACATGACCAAGGACGGCACCCCAAAGTATTACACCCCGCCTCAGTTGGCGAAGCTGGCGAATGTTCATCGCTCGACCGTCACCAAGGACGTCCGCGTTGGTCGCATTCCAGATGCAACCCGAGTCGGGCCGATCTACGTGGTCCCGGCGGCGGCGGGGCTGCAATACGTGCAGAAGTTAAAGGCGGCCCCGCCCAAACAGGGGCAGCCAAGAACATGAAGACAACCTCGGCTAACGCCGGGAAGAGATAGCCTGCCTTGACAACCCAGGCCGCGGCGTGTTACCGTTCGACCACTTATCACGGCACGGAGGCTTGCAGGTCATGGATAGACCCCCAACACCCAAATTGAAGTCGGCAATCGAAGTTGCGCAGGCCGCTTGCGTTTCTCGCATGACGGTCAGTCGCGCGCTGAACAGCGGCCACCTTGAAGGTGCTGTTCGGGTCGGCAAAACGTGGGTTATTCCAGCTAAAACCGCAGAGCAATATGTGCAGAAGTTAAAGAAGACAACCTCGGCCCTGTAAGCACGGGCGCTTAGTTGGGCACGGATGCCTATACTGCCACCTCATGGATGATCGCAAATTCTTATCTCCGCAGGAAATTGCTGCCGCCACCGGGCTGTCGAAACCCACCGTCTGTAGGCACATTCAGCAGGGCCAGCTAAAAGCAATCCGTGTCGGAGCCAAGCAGTTGGCCGTGCCCAGGGCTGCTGCGCAGCGGTACATTCAAGCGAAGACAACCTCGGCCCTGGAGGATTAAGCACGGACGCTTAGTTGGGCACGGATGCCTATACTGCCACCACCTAGATTCCCCAGGCTATATCCGCAGCAGAAAGCAGCGGTCTGCGATCCTGCGCGATATTCCTATATCGAGGCCAGCACGAAGAGCGGCAAGACCGCCGGGTGCCTGACCTGGATTCTTGGCCGGGCATGGAACCGGGGCTTCCCTGGCAGGAACTCATGGTGGATTGCCCCCGTCTATTCTCAGGCTAAAGCGTTAGGCTACGAGCGGCTCAAGCGTATGCTCGCCTCTAGCGATCCGCGCAAACTGTCTTGGAATGAAAACGCAAGCGACTTATGGATCGGCTTAACCAATGGGGCCAGGATATATTTTAAAGGTTCGGATAAGCCAGATTCTCTTTACGGCGAAGATGTATACGATGTGGTCATTGATGAAGCAAGCCGTTGCAAAGAAGACGCATGGTTTGCCATCCGCTCAGTAATCACCGCAACGAAGGGACGAGTCCGGGCTATTGGTAATGTGCGGGGCAGGCGCAACTGGTTTTATCGCGGCGCTAGAATGGCCGAGGCCGGTGAGCCTGACTATGCCTACCACAAACTGACCGCACAGGATGCTATAGCCGCGGGGATCTTTGACCCTGGTGAACTCGAAGATGCGAAGCGATCACTGCCGCCTGACATCTTCCGCGAACTGTATTACGCAGAACCCAGCGACGAAGGCGGCAACCCATTTGGCCTAAGCGCCATCGCCGCCTGCACGCTGGACAAACTGGCCGAAGGCGCCCCGGTAGCGTATGGAGTGGACCTCGCCAAATCAGTTGACTGGACGGTCATCTGCGGCCTGGATGCCGCTGGCCGGGTGTGCCATCTTGAGCGGTTCCGCCTTGACTGGGGTGCGACTCGCAGGCAGGTCATCGCCGCAATCGGGAACGTGCCTGCATACTGCGACAGTACCGGCGTGGGCGATCCTATCGTGGAGGACATGCAGCGAGTCTGCCCCCAGGTGAGCGGCTTCAAGTTCACGGGCGGTGCGGCTGGCAGCAAGCAGCAGTTAATGCTTGGCCTGGCCAGTGCTATCCAGCAGCAGGAAGTGCTATTCCCCGCCGGTTGGCTGTGTCATGAGCTTGAATCCTTCGAGTTCCAATACAGTCCCATCGCCGGGGTTCGCTATAATGCACCGGGTAGTCAGCACGATGACGGCGTAGATGCCCTGGCTCTGGCGGTCAAATGCCGCCGCGAGTTGGGCGCATTCGGCCTGGAAGCAAGGGTGATAAGCACCAGTCCGTACGAGGCCGTGGATGAGGACCATTGGACAAATTGGTGAATAAATAGCCTGTTCGAGCCTGCCGGTGTGGGTTGCCCCGCCGGTAGGTTTTAACCGTGGAAGGCAGATATGACATACGTTGCAACGAAAGCGGATAGCCGCGAAGCCTATCTCCAATCTTCGGTTCGTATCATGGACATCGCCGGGCGGCAGGGGGCAAAGCCACCGCCCTTCGATTCCCGGCAAGCCATCGAGCAATTTCAATCGTGGTGCTATATCGCGGCGATGATCAACGCCCGCCAGTTGGAGTCTGTCCCGTTGCGGCTATTTGTTCGCAGCAAGCCCAAGATGGGACCGGGCAGGCTCGCCTGGCAAACGCGGAAATTAGACCGCCGGTCAAAGGCGTACCTGGCTGGCGACCTGGATCACCGGCCAAGCAAGTCAGTCACGCGGAAGATTCTGGAGTTCGGCCTTGATGATTTCGAGGAGGTGACTGACCGGCACCCGATCACTGACCTGCTTCGCATGGTGAACCCGTGGGCCAATGGATTTGAAACCGGCCTGCTCAAGTGGGTCTACCTGATGATGACGGGCAACTCCTACCAGCACATCGTCCTGGGCGATGATGGTTTGCCTGCTGAACTTTGGACGATGCCAAGCCAGTGGACGAAGATAATCCCCGGCGATAGCAATGAGTTCATCGGCGGATATATCTATGGTGCCGGTACGGAGGTGGAAAGTAAGTTCGAGACTGACGAGGTGATCCACTACAAACTGCCCAACCCGTCTGATCTATGGTATGGCAAGGGATTCATGGAGGCGGCATGGTCTGCGTGGACACTTGAAACAAGCAACCGGCAGCGTGACTTGGCCCAAGAACGCAACATGGGGCGACCCGATTATCTGCTGATCTGTAAGCCTGGCACAACAAGCGAAGCCCTGGATCGGTTCGAGAAGATGGTCCAGCGCAAGTTGCGCGGCGCTAAGAACGCGGGCAACATCCTGACCCTCACCGGCGATGCCGAACTTGCTCCGCTGGCTATGCCTGATGTGTCGCTTGGATCAGCCGACAAGATAGTGGAGGAGATAGGCGGCGCGTTCGGTGTGCCGGTAAGTATGCTTAAGGCCAATTTCCATGTGGCCGGTGGGCAGGCGGCAGTTAGTGACGTTCACTGGTTACGCAATACCATTGCCCCGCTGTTGCAAGTTGACGAGGAGAAACTAAACGAGCGACTGGTGGAGGGGATGTTTGGCCTCGATGACGCGGTGCTGGCCTACGACAATGTGGTGCCAGAAGACAAGATCTTCGAGCGAGATAAAGCGGTGGCTTTGACCGGCGCTGGTATTTCGACGCTCAACGAAGCACGGCGCGACCAGATGCTGGAGCCGTCCGACGATCCCCTGGCTGATTCGTTGCTGATCAACGGCCAGCCGTTAGGGGCCAGCGCTCCAGTATTCAATCTCCCCTTCCAATCGCCAGCGGCGCAAATTGAAGAACCGGCAGAGCCAGTGCCAGCCCCGCAAATTGAAGAACCGGCAGAGCCAGAGCCAGAGCCAGAGCCAGTTCCAGTCGAACCCCAGGGCGATGAGGTGGCTAGCGAGAGCGTCTTGAACGGCGCACAAATCACCGCGGCCACCGGCATAGTGATGCAGGTCGCCGAGGGTCTAATGCCAAGAGATGCTGGCATTGGTCAGTTGCAAGTGTTGTTCAACCTGAGCCTGGAAAAGGCCGAAATGATTATGGGTTCAGCAGGAACCGGCACCGCTACTACGCCTAATGTGGTTGAGGCGCATCATGCGGAGCCTGACGCGGAGCAAGGCCAAGAGCCTGCCGCGGTTGCTTCTCGCTCGACGGTGCCTGCCACATGTGGAGGCGGCAAGATAGTCTCGCAGGCAGAGATGGTTTGGAAGCAGGCAGACCCGGCAATCGGCCCGGCTGAAGATACGCAGCGGGATGACGAGCAAGCATCGAAGATATCCTTGATGCAGGCGGCGATCCAGGAGGTGCTGGACCGATTCGGCGGCATAGTCGCGCAGCGCATCGGCAGCACTCGTCAGCACCGGCCAAGAGTCAAGCTGCGTAATACCGATATCGAGGCGATCATCAGCCAGATCAACCGGGACTTCGAGCAGATATTCATCGACGAAGTCCGCGGCCCAATGGCTGAGATCATCGCGGTGGGCGGCAATGCAGGCGTAGCACAATTAGCTGAAGGCGGCTTGTTTGACGGCGTCTTCGACGTTACCAATCCTGCGGTTGATGCCTTCATCTCAAGCCATACAATCGAGCTAGCCGGTAATGTCCGGGCCACTACGCTGAGTCAAGTTCAGCGGGTACTCACCGAGGGCATGGCCGCAGGCGCATCACCGCAGACACTGGCCCAGCAGATCAACGAGGCGGGGATGTTCGGCAGTGCCAGGAGCGAGGCTATCGCAAGAACAGAATCAGCCCTGGCATATGTGGAGGGCGAGAAGGTAGGCTGGCAGGAGTCCGGCGTGGTCGCTGGCATGAAGTGGTTGCTTGCCCCGAACCCGTGCGAGTTCTGCCTGGCCTTGTCAAAGCAATTCAAGAATAGAACAGTAGGCTTATCCGATTCGTTTATCAGTGCAGGCCCGAATGTGGTTCTGCAAGGCGCTAGAGGCGGCAAGATGAAAATAGACTTCCGCGATATCAAGGGGCCGCCACTGCACCCGAATTGCAGGTGCGACCTGATCGCAGTACCTAACTGACGTTTCCCCTTCAAGATTGGAGCAGGCAGATGAAACAGTTAAAGCTATGGATCAGCGACATTGCAGAGATCGGGATTGGCGTAGTATCGCTTGGCGTTCTTGCCGGTGTGCTGTTCGGTGATGCTGTTCCGTTTGTAGGTAACGTGGTAGCAAATCTAACTGGGCTGATTGATAGCTTGGGCCAGCACGGTCTGGTTGGCTTGATTGCCCTGGGCGTTATTGTGCATCTGTTCAGGAGGAAATGAAATGGCGCGCAAACAGTTGGGCGCAGACTTGAGCGTTGCGGCAGGTTCAAGGGAATTCCAAGCAGCGATCTCCACTAGTGATGTGGACCGCGAACGGGAGGTGCTGATCCCTGACGGTGTCAATACGCGGGAGTTCATGCAAAGCCCCACGGTATTCTGGAATCACAATTACGATATGCCGATAGGCCAAGCCACCGGCTTCGTGCGTGAGCCGCAGCATGTGATGGCCCGCGCCAAATTAGCTGACCGGCCCGATACGCATGAGGGCGAGTGGTTCCCTGATACGGTTTTGAGCCTGATACAGCAGGGCGTGATTCGCGGCGTAAGTGTCGGCTTCGAGTCCATCGCAAATCGGCGGGCTACGCCGAAGGACAAGCAGCAATTTGGCGATGAAGTCGAGACGGTTCATAGCCAATGGAAGCTCCTGGAGTTCTCAGTGGCACCCCTGCCCGCCAACCAGAACGCCCTGATCACCGCCGTCAGCAAGGGCTTGGTCACCAAATCCACCGCCGGGGCATTGTTCCCTACGGTCAATTTGGAGGCTGAGCCGCGGCCTAAGCCACCCAGACCCAGACCCCTGGTGGTAATCCTGCCGCCGTCTAGAACCGCTGAGAGGGCGACCACCGCCCAGCAAGTGGCGGCAATGGTCGATAAGAGGCTGGCATGGCACCTGGCCCGCCGGGCGGGGAAGACCTTCTATTGACAGGTCCGGTGGTGGGTCGCTATGATCCCTGGATGAATTAGCGCAAATCAAGTCCTGGCTGGACGAGTTGCCTGCGGCGTGGTTGGACGAGTGGCCCCTCACAAGGCCGAATCGGTTGCCCCGTTGCAAAGGCTGGATCGGTTGTCAGCGGCAAGCGCGAGCTTGTTTTCTGTCAACTGAAAGGTCTTATTATGGCAACTCCTGCGATTCCACTACGCATATTCCGTGACAATATCCTGCCGGGGCTGGTCAAGGCCGCGGGCGGTGATGAAGCCGCACTCATCAAATCGGTCAAGCTAACCCTAAAACAGGGCGACGAAGAGGCCGAGATTCCTGTCGTGAATGAGGCAGGCGAAACGGTGCCGGTGACCGAGATCATCCTCGTCGGCGCACCGTCCGAAGAGGACGCGGTAGACGCTGGCATTGCTGAAGAGGTCGAGGAGCCGGTCGCTGCCGAGAGTCTCCAGCGGATGGTGGATAGTGCAATTCGGAAACAGCTAGGCGGCTCCGGTCTTCACCAGCGCAACCCGATCCGCAACGTACCGCAAACCAAGCAGCGGGTTCCTGCCCAGGCTCGCAAGTGGGGCGGTGGCCGTCTCAAGTGCTTCACCCGTGGAACGGATGCAGACGAGAATGAATTTAATTCTTATGCGTTCGCAAAGTGGATGCAGCATGTCGGCAGCAAGGGCGTTCGTAACGCTGACTGGCTGATGCGGAACGGCATCATCAGCAAAGCCACAACGATGACGGAAGGCTCCAACCAGGACGGCGGCGCTCTGGTTCCTGAGCAGTTCGTCAGTGACATCATCAGCCTCGTTGAAGAGTTCGGAGTGTTTCGCGCTAACGCTCGAGTCATGCCGATGACTTCAGACGCGGTCATGGTGCCAAGACGTACCAGCGGCCTCACGTTGAACTGGACTGGTGAAGCTTCTTCGATATCGGCCAGCAGTGTCGGCACAGACAATGTTGAACTGATTGCCAAGAAGCCCACCACGTTAAGCCGTATCTCCAGCGAGTTGTTTGAGGATGCCGCCATTGCAGTCGGTGACTTGATCGCTCAGGAAATTGCCACGGCCTTTGCCGGTGGTGAAGATGCTGCGGGCTTCAACGGTGACGGCACTTCAACCTACGGCGGCATCCAGGGCATCATGACGAAGATTCCCGCAGGCGGGAAGATCACTGCTGCTTCAGGTAACACTGCCTTCAGCACGCTGGACATGAACGACTTCCATACGGTCACGGGTACGGTTCCTGCCTTCCCCGGTATCGTGCCTAAGTGGTTCATCAGTAAGGCCGGGTTCGCTGATTCCATGCAGCGATTGGCGCATGCACAGGGTGGTGTAACCAGGCTGGAAACTGAAGCCGGTAGCCAGATGTCGTTCCTGGGCTATGAGGTGGTCTTCACGCAGAAGCTCAACTCTACGCTTACCGCTCAAGCGTCTACGAATATCATAGCCTTCGGTGACCTGTCGATGAGCAGCACGCTGGGTGACCGGCGAGCCTTGTCCATCGCCACATCGGACGAGCGATACTTCGATACGGACGAGACTGCCATTCGCGGAACTGAGCGGGTGGCTATTAACAACCACGACTTGGGTGATGCCTCTAACGCCGGTCCCACGGTCGTTCTGGCTACGCCTAGCTCGTAAGCAAAAGACTTATATATCCGAAAGGATTTGAGATGATTCATGCGCAGAATGTAAAGTACATTTCGGTTACGCCGCCAGCGGCGATTGTTGACAACGCCAGTTATACTACTGGCGAGATTGATACGCTGGGCTTTGATTACGCCACCATTGTTTGCTACCTGGGTGCTAGTGATATCGCCATGACTGCCTTGGCAGTTACGGAATCGGATAGCTCCGGTTCGGGCCATGCTAATGTAACTGGGCTTGTCTACGGCACCAGTTCCAACATTGCCGGGTCCACCTCGTCGCTGCCCAGTGCAACCGATGACAATAAGTTCTTTGTATTTCAGGTTGATCTGAAAGCAAGGAAGCGCTACCTGGATGTGACGGCCACCGCCGGTGACGGCAGTGCTGGAACATTCGCTACCATCTTCGCGATACTCTCGCGGGGCGAGGCAACGCCTGACACTGCAAGCGAGGCAGGCGCTGCGGATGTTCTTCGAGTGTAGCAAGCAGGTGTCTCCTAAAGGCCCGGCAGCAGTAACTGAACTGGACGCTGCTGTCGGGTCTTTGGAGAACCTGGGGCCATGATATGGGCGAGGGCGATAAACGCCTTACGTTGGTGATGTGCAAGATCCTGGAGGCGTTCGACCATACGCCAGCGGGTGAATTGATTGCAATGGAAACGGGGCTGGCACACTTGTGGGCATCTCGCGGTCGAGTCAAGATCATGGATGAGCCGACTGGTAAGGGCATGGATGCCCCGCCGCGAGACAAGGCAATCAGGAAAGCGAGGAACAAATGACCTCCACGATAACAGCAGCGACCATGACGGTGACGGTCACCGAATCAATTAGCCTCAATGGCAAAGACCAGGGCGGCACCAATACGCTAACAGTTGCTTCGGTCAATGAGGTGGTGAAGCGTATTGTGACTGTTTCAACGACTGAATCGGGGCTATTAGGTTTCAGCACGGCATCATCCACCAACTTGTCTAAGTCCTATCTAGCCGGTCAATTTGACGAAGATGATGTGCGATATATACGAATCACGAACCTGGACGATACCAACCATGTGGTCTTGGTGTTCCGTTCAGAAGGCAATGCCGAATTTGCAATGGTACTGGACGCTGGGCATAGCTTCATTTGCCCCGGAGATAACAGCGGAGGAGTCAAGGACATCATGGACGCTAGCGCCTCCGCGTTAACTGTGGGCCTTGAAGACTTGGTTGATATCACTGCGGATGCGGACACTGCGTCTTGTGACTTGGAAGTCTTTGTCGCCTCGGTATAAAGGGCTTGGCAATGAGTACCACATTGATCAGTGCCGCAGCACTCACCAGCTTGGCTCGCGTCAAGCGATACCTGCGGATCACCGGCACCGGCGATGACGATCTATTAACTGAGATGATAAATACCGTGAGCGATAGGATCGCACGCATTGCCGGGCGTAAGTTCACTGCCCAAGATTACCGCGAGTTCTATAGGCCGAACAGTGACCGGGTACTTAGCCTGCACCACCGGCCAGTGCTTGACCTGTATAGAGTCGGCTGGGGCGTAGGGGATGCATTGGAAGTTCAGTACACCGGCACCGACAAGATCGCCAGCGTCTGGGTGAACAATGACGGGGTGAACCTGCGGAGCATGAGTGCAGATGGAACGATCATCAAGTCAGAAGATACCTTCGGCAATAGCCCCACATTCTCAGCAATGGCAACAGCCCTGAACGCCAGGTCAGGCTGGACGGTGACGAACAAGGTGACTGCTGATGGTGAATCGTCTGATCTGCACCGATTGAATATCACCAATGCGAAGAGTAGCGCCGTGCGGCTTACCTGGCCCGAAGAGATCCTCGACGATTACATTGTGGACTTGGAGTCGGGGCAGGTTGAATATCATCACACCTTTGGAAATATCTGGCCTGATAGTTCGCAACGGTTCGGGCGTTCGTTTCAGACCATGATGGTGCATTACCGCGCAGGCTATGCGACCGTGCCTGAATCGCTACAGAACCTCACTGATATATGGGCGGCGCGTATGTTCCACCTGGGCCGCAAAGATCCTAACTTGAGATCGGAAAGCCTGGGCGATTATAGCTACACCTTGTCCGATCAACTGAACATGGATGATGAGATCCGCGATGCCTTGCGCCCGTGGGTCGATGTGCCGGTAAGTGCCGCATGATATGGCTACGCCACCAATCCATCTTCTAGATTCGTCCATCAATACCACCAGGGTAACGGTGACCAGGGATAGCGGCGGCAGTCCCATACAGACCTTCAATGCCAGCCTGTCCAGTGTCCCTGCACGCATTCAACAGGTAAGCGCTTCGGAAGCTCTGCGCTACGGCAGGGAATCTAATCGCAGGATGTGGAAGATCTTTGTAGCAACCGGCCAGGACATTGTGGAGGAGGATCAAGTGACCTTCGTTGACTCGACCACCGGCAGCGATGTAACGCGCACGCTGCAAATCAATGAGATACGAAACCCGCAGCAAGCCGGGGTGATCATGGCAGTGATGTGCGAGGAGTCAGACTGATGGCCGTGAAGGTTGAATGGTATGGCGATGACTTCACCCGCAAGCTCGACAGAGCGCAGCGTGCTGCGTTGTCGCGGGTGGCCCGGCACTTCCAGTCGCAAGTGAAGCTCATATTGTCCAAGCATGGCAGGGGGAAGTATGGCCCGTCAAGTCCTCCCGGCAAGCCGCCAGGCGTGCGAACTGGGACGCTTCGCCGGTCCATACAGATTGATCGCTCGAAGAACAAAGGCCCGAAGCCGTCAATCCGAGTAGGCACCAATTTGATATACGCGCCCGTTCAAGAGTTTGGTGCGCGTATCAGCGCAAGCAGTGCAGCGCGGTTGGCCTTCCAGGTATCTAAGGATGTATGGCGAAGCGCGAAGACCGTGACCCTGCCGCCTCGCCCATTCATGCGCCCGGCGTTTAATCGGTCCAAGCGCAAGATGGTGACGATATACCAGGACAGTATCGCTAAGTTCGTTAGGACGTTGAGGTAATGAGCCAGAAAGTAGTCACCGATGCGATCTATACGCAACTCACTGCCGATCAATCGGCAGGGACATTCTACGCCGCGGTAAGTGGCCGTATATATCTGGGGCGTGGTTCGGATGATGCTGCACTTCCGCTTTGCGTTTACAGCGTGATCAGTGATGTGCAGGAGCATTACTTCAGCAACGACGACGACAGCGAGCTATCAATTCAGTTCGACATCTACGAAGACGTTCGGCTAGGCGCGGCAGTAATCCAGGGCCATGCGGACAAGTTAACAACTGCCCTGGCTAACAAGGCGCTCACACCTAGCGCGACATACGCAAAGATTCACGTTCGGATGATGGATCGCGGAACATTAACTATTGAAGAGGATGCATACAGGATAAGTAGTGACTGGCAGGTTCTGGCCTCGTAAGGACATGAGGCCGCCACTGAAAGGATTCTATCATGGCACAGCAGACGATTCACGGGATAGGTGGCGGCGCAACGCTTCCGAACGCGCTCCACGTTAAAGTCGATGGGTGGAGTGCGACTTACAGCAACCCGTCCGTTGACGATACCGGGTTCGCAGACGGCGGCTTCTTAAGCCGATCATCAGCCGGTGGAGTTTCGATGGATGGCACAATCACCGGCACGGGTGAGTTTGATGCAAGCAACATGGCCCCACTTCCAGATGCTGCGGCAGATGGCAGTGCGATGGCTGTAGGGGATCTGGATACAGCGTTCAAGATCAGCTTGACCTTAACCGCTCAAACTGGATGCACATACGCATTCACGGCGCTGGTAACTTCGATGGCTATGGACCGGCCTAACGTGGGCAAGCTATCCATAACGGCCACGTTTGAGTCTGTCGGGCCAATCACTCAGACATGGGATGAAACAGCATGAGTAACTTGATGAATGACGCGAATGCCCCGGTGGTCTTTCAAGGCCAGGAATACGGCGCGCTCACCATGCAAGACGCTGCACGGTTAGGCGCTGCAATCCCT
>Ga0208029_1001256_pt1 | contig 11758 bp, 8 predicted proteins | sample MalvireepMed_s12_FD_184242 | JGI IMG/M metagenome (GOLD analysis project Ga0208029, IMG submission 184242) | Marine viral communities from the Global Malaspina Expedition - Malaspina viral metaG DeepMed_s12 (SPAdes) (version 2) | ecosystem: Environmental > Aquatic > Marine > Oceanic | place... | reverse complement strand
AGGTTCTGCGTTTTCCGGTCGCTTTTATAGGTTCGTGCGCGTTGACTGCAATTTCTTTTTTAGCTGTTTCGTCTAAAACTTTTTGATAATGCTTCACCATCCACTGGCCGTGGTGATATTCTCCTTTTGGAATAATTTCGCCTACATAACCTGTTTTAACCGAGTTGATATCGTTTGCTTTCATAAAATCATAAGCAGCTTCCATCTGTTTCTCATAGGTGAGTGGAGCAGCTGACGTCTCGTGATGCATAATCACTTCAACACCTTTATCTTTTGCATAAGCCATTACTTCGTCAAAATCATAATCAGGGTAGGGCGTAATAAAGTCGAAAACGCCTTCACGGTCGTTGGTATTGATCCATTGATCCCAACCGGTATTCCAGCCTTCAACCAGTAGTCCTTGGATCCCATTTTCAGCAGCAAAATCAATATATTTTTTAGCATTCTCAGTAGTTGCACCATGTTGTGAAGAACCTTTTTCTCCCACAGTGAAGGTATTCATGTCTTGGGTACCTTCCATATCCCAGGTAGATTTACCGATGTGCATTTCCCACCAAATACCAACGTATTTCATTGGAGTAAAATAATCTACATTACCTAAGGCATTAGGATCGTTAAGGTTTAAGATCATTTTAGATTCGATGAGATCGCCGGCTTTGTCCGACACTTGTATCGTGCGCCAAGGTGTGTTGAAGGGTAATTTTATTTTAGCTTTTCCGCCTAAGCGCTCAGAGCCTACGAGTTCGCTCACCATTTTGTTTTCTGAAGGATGTATTTTTAAAGTCATTCCTGCATAATCGGTAAGATCAGCTTCGTGAAAACTTAGATATAAACCGTCTTCCGTTTTCATAGTTACAGGGGTGTTTACTGCGTTTTCTGGAATGTATGAAGCATTGAGATCTTCATTATTTGCTTTAGAAAGTGCGTCTATTTCAGAAAACTTGGTCTCATTATAAAGATGCTCGTAGATATCCCAATCTCCCGGAATCCACCAGGTTTTATGATCGCCGGTTAAAGAGAACTCCGTGTTTTCATCAGTAATTAATAGTTCGTCTAGATTGTCTTGCTGCGGAAATTCATAACGAAAGCCTACGCCATCGTCGTACACTTTGAAATGAATATTCAATTTTCGTTGCTCAGGAGTATTTTCTTCAAGATACACGATGAGTTCGTTATACTGGTTTCTCACTTCAAGTTGTTCGCCCCAAGGCATAGCCCAGGTTTCATCTAGCCCGCCGGTTTTAGCATCTATAATGCTGAAATTTTTACTTAATGAATTCAGGTCTTTAAATTCAAAACCCATAGCAGAAGTGTCTATTACAGTTTTTCCGTTGTGCTTGAGCGTGTAGGAAGGCTGACCATCTTCGGTTAGTTGGAATGTGATTTGGTTTGAATCGTTAGGGGAGGAGACCTGTAAAGTCTCAAACTCGTTTTCTTGCTCGCAGGATGATAAACTTATAATAGTAAGCAAGGCGAAGGCGTATAAAAACTTATTCATAGTTGATAATTAAAAATAAAGATGGTAAAAACTGAATGCTGCTTAGTTCAAAAATCAGATGAATTTCTAATAATGAAATAAAACCCTTCAGAAAATAGGCTATTTTAATTATTTAATAAAATTTAATCGTTGAAATTGAGGTTATTGTGATTTAAAGTCACGTTTCTAGTAATACGTTAAACTCAAAATAATCCTAATTCATTTAGAGAATCTTTTTCGACTTCCTGCCCTAAATCCCACATCTCAATGATCTTATTGTTCTGGAATTTAGAAATATGTACTACTACAATTTGCATTGTTTTCTTAGTCACCAGACTATGGGTGATGACCGTATCACCATCAGCATAAATTTTTTTAACCTCAAAACCTGTGTTAGGATTTGCTTGATGATCTTCTTTCATCGCTTGAATTAAGGCATCTCGTGAACCTTCGAAGTATTGATTGTGATGGATGAAATTCTCGGACACATATTTTGAAAATGCTTTATCAATATTGCCAAAGGCAACTTCCTTTAAGAACGTAGCTGCAATAAGTTTAAGGTTGGCCATGACTTTCCTATTCTCTAAGAATTTTGTCCATAGATTTGCCCTTTGCTAATTCATCTATGAGCTTATCTAGATAGCGTACCTTTTTCATCAACGGGTCTTCAATATTTTCAATGCGGTGACCGCAAATTACTCCGGTAATCTTAGAAACATTAGGGTTGAGTTGAGGCGCTTCGTCAAAGAAGGTTTCAAAATTTGTCTTTTCAGATAAAATACGCTCTAAAGCGTTTTTATCATAACCGGTTAACCAAAAGATTATTTGATCAATCTCTTCTTTGCTTCGTCCTTTCTTTTCGGCTTTTGTGATGTAGTGCGGATAAACTCCGGAGAAGGCCATTGTGTAGATTCTGTGCTTTGCCATAGTATGCCGTATATGTCTTAATCAAATATAGCTAAAACATCTTTTCTTCTTTTTTGTATTCGCGCTTGAGCGCTCTGAGCAAAATGTCTTTAGTAATGATCTGGGTGTTTTGATCTAAAGCTTGTAAACAACAGTAATGCATAACATTGCTAATATGCGCACCGGTAATATCGTAGGTTTTTGCAATGATCTTTAGATCGATCGCTTTTTCAAATTTGAATCCTTTGGGCAACGCTTTTTGCCAGAGAACCAAACGTTCCTCATATTCCGGCGGTGTAAAATGAACCAATGCCTGAAAGCGTCTGGTAAATGCTGCATCAATATTATTTTTAAAATTGGAGGCTAAAATGACGAGTCCGGGATGCTCTTCTAAACGTTGTAGAAGATAGGAAACTTCTTGGTTGGCATATTTATCGTGAGCATCCCGCACTTGAGTGCGTTTGCCAAAAATAGCATCAGCTTCGTCAAAGAAAAGAATCCAGTTTTTATACTGGGCTTTGTCAAAAAGTTTAGCCAAGTTTTTTTCGGTCTCACCGATGTATTTTGAAACTACGGTTGAAAGATCGATGCGGTAAACTTCGCGGTCTGTATATTTTCCCAAGAGACTTGCGGTTAACGTCTTTCCTGTCCCGGGTGGACCATGAAAGAGTACGCGATAGCCTTGCTTAAACCTGCTTGTCGTGTCGTGTTTTTGTTGAAGCGTTTCGTTATGTTTAAGCCATATTTCAAGGTCCCGAATTTCTTGTAGGGTTTCGGTATTAAGAACCAAATCATCCCAGTAAAGTTGAGTTTCGATCTTTGAAGCAGGAAACTCAATGCTTAATTCAGGTTCTGGTATGTTACCTGTAATGAGCAAAGCCGTGTATTCAGCATCTAAAATCAGTGCTCCACTCATTTTAGGTTCATTCTTTTCGGGCTTTTCTAGTTGAATGATCTTATTCGCAATTAGCTTACTATTCCTGTCAAAATACTGCCAGCTTTGGACTTTCGCTTCGATATTTGCTCCTGCGATGAGAAACAGTGCAGTCTCTGCAGTGGGTAAGATGCCACGATGGTTTTTGCCTTGTACTCCTCCAAGTTCAGGAAGCTCGCCACCATCAGGATAAACTTGATTCACGCAAAATTTTAGGAGTTCTGGTGAAAGATTTGGTGCCAGAACAAGAAAGAGTATTGCGATTTCAGCGGCGTCTAATTCTAAGACTATAATAAGTTGTTTTAATAGCGAGTCGGGGAGTTCTTTACGATCTAATTGCGGTGCTTTCTCAAATCTCAAATCAGGATTTTTCAATCGCCAAATTATAAGCTCTTGCAGATGCTGCATAATTGTATCAAAGCCTAAACGTTGTGTTGTATTCATAACGTTTACGAATATTTAGCATAAGCTTTTGCCAGTTTAATATCGTATTTGTTTGCAGCGTAACCGGGGCCGTTATAGCCTCTGGCAAAAGCAGCCCAATTTTTTGAGCGTAAATGTTTCAGGAGTTTATTAACCTCTAAAAACTTTCCGAAAGCCGCCAGATGTTCGCGCTCGTGTTCAAACATTTTTTCTACAAATGCATCAATCGAAGCATAGCCCAAACTTTTAAAATGATAACCCATTATTTGAAACATCCCCCAAGAAGCCGAAGCCTGAGCCGAAGCTTTAAAGTCAGGATGATCGCCTAAAGCCGCCGCTTTATTCATACGGTCGTATTCTCCCAAACCACCCACATAATAAATGCGAGTCCATTTTTTATAAAGCACATTAGCGCTCTCTTCAGAAACATAATTTTTGGGATCTATTCCTTTCGCTTCTAATTGTCGCCAAAAAATATGACCTTCAAAAAGAATACGCGGTTTATCACCCACCAGAAAGCCTTTACCGTTGCTCTCAATCTCATTGACAGCTTTTACCGCAGCTAACTCTAAGTCATAGCGCTGCGCAAAATCAATCAGATCTTGTTCACTAAGCAATTTTGAATTTGCATCAAAAATTTCATTTTCCTGAGCCAGCAGTTTGCTCCAAGTCTTTAAGCCTACGATGCCGTCAACAACCAGATTATTTTTTTGCTGAAAGTCTTTAACAGCATTATTGGTGTTTAAACCAAAATAGGTAGAAACGTAAACCTCATAACCTAATTTCTGAAGGAGTTCTTCTAAAAAATATACTTCTTGACCTCGTGAGCGATATCGTAATGTTTTCATGGTGTTGATTTTCAGTATTCTATTTCAAATATAAATTTAATTTAGCGTAACGTTATTCATGGTTCTCAGTTTTTCTACGCCAGCTTTTGCTGCAGGAGATTTAAGAGCTTCAATGATCTGATCGTAGTATTTCAGATTATCTATTTTATCAACAGCATCTTTAATACGATTAATACTCACACGGCTTATACCGACTGTATTAGCTGCGATATGATCTTTATTATCAGTCTTAAGTTTAACGGGGTATTTCTTTTCAGAGTCTAATTGATAATTGTTGATGGAAGTGTCAACTGGGTTGTCAACATTCTTTTTGACGATTTCCTGGGTTTTTTCAAAGCTGTTTTCTTTTTTCCGTACTATGATCGCTTCACATACAAGTTTAGTAGGAACGTGCTGTTCTGCTTCTCGTATTTCTTGAATGTCAGCAGGAGCAGTGCTTGGCGTCGCTAATGCATTTCTACTGTAGTCTGGTTTAACACTGTACTTAACGATAGCTCCAGAACTTACAGCAGCTTTTACAAGTGACTCTACAAGACTTTCGTGATTTTTATTACCCTCTTTGGAAAGCGGTGTCATGTTAGTCCATTTTCCTGGACCGTGTGTGTTATGATTTAATAGATGCCCTCTAATGTAATAACTGCTTCCTCCCAAACGGCGTTTTAAAAGCTTGTCAAATAATTTGTGTTTTCGAGAGGTAGGAATACTTCCTCCACTTCCTTTTTGAGTTAATGGTTCTGCTATCATTTCGGTTCCAACAGTGTCATCACCTTTTGTTGTAGCATCTTGTTTGAAAATCTTTGTTGTGGGTAATTCAGAAACATCCAAACCAAATAATTTTTCAGCACGTTTACTGAGGTCTGACAGTAAACCCTCAAGTTTCTCTTTCTTATCTTGCCGGCTTTTATTCTTATCTTCTTCAGTGGTTCCTTTTAATTGCGCGCGTTTTGTTGTGTCAATTTCAGTTGCTATTTGTACGGCTTCGTCTTTGGCTTTTTGTTTTTCTCCTTTTGGGTCTTCACCAATTACTACGGAAGAAATAAACGTGGTAAATGGAGTAGGATTACTCGCGACTGTTAGTACTGGGTTAGATTCATCACCTTCAAAATACAAGGTATGTGTTTTATCATCTTGACCTCTAAATTTTTTCTTTACCCGCCACCATTCAATGAACTTTTGTACGCCAGATTTTACTTTATTACCTAATTTTTTAAACGCCTTTTTAGCCTTAAGAATAAGCTTATCAATGGCGTTGTCTATGCGTTGGCGTATGCGCTGAATGAGGTTTTGCACTTTGCGAGCGAGTCCACTGATGCCTAATAACGAAGCTAGGAAGCCAATAATCACGGGTACGGCACGCCCCAATGCTTCTTCAATTTTAGAGGCAATAGCACCCACATTTCCTGAAGCCACCGCTTTTACACCTTCGATAAAGGCATTGACCAAAGCCATAATTTGACTTCCCCGTTCTATAAAGAATTTTACAATGTCGATGATCATCATCGCAGCTTTGACAAAAGCCCCTGCCGGACTCATCAATCCTAAAACCCACTTGATTCCGGCGTCAACTACGGTGGTAATAATCATATCCTGAATACCTTCGATCACCGTTTCTTTTAGATCAGTAAACTGTTCTTTAATGTACTCCCAAATACCGGCAATTCCTTCGGTTCTGATGATTTGAAAAAGTTCAAAACCCAATTCTAAAGCTTGTACTACCGGTTCGCCCAGAAGTTTTACTGCTTTTTGTCGCATATAATCCCACGTCAGTCCAAGTACTTGCATCACCAGACTAAATATTCCTTTCAAGCTGAAAATATCTTCCGGGATTGTGATTCCCATCGGCCCTAAGGCACCGGTTAACCACGTCACTAAACCATTCATCAAGTGCGTCATGATGTTGGTACCGAAATTCAAAAAGCCTTCTTTCACACCGCGAATCAAATTCATCAAAAACCCGATAGGATCAGATATGATCGAACCTATCGCTTCTAGTGCTGCACTCAATAAATTAGTGAGCATATTCTTGATATTGATGATCGTTTGAATGACGCCCATAACAGCACCCATCGCCATATCAATAAGTCCGCGGTTTTCCGCTTGCATTTCTTCAATACGCGCATCTACTTCAGCAAGACTTTCCTGATATTGTTGTGCAAGAGATTCTATAAGTTCGTCTTGCTTGCTATTTACAGCATTTTCTAGGTCGTCAAACCTGTTTTGAATAGTTCCTGCGGCTTCCTCTGCGATATCCTGAAGCTCCTGAGGCTGACTTGCAACATAGTCTGCAATTTGTTGTTTGCCTTCTGTAATTTTGGTTTTTGCTTCGGTAAGTTTTTGAGCGATATATTCAGCGATACTTGTAAGTTCGCTATCCATCGCCTCGATGTATTTTACTCTTCCTTCTTCAAAAAAGGCATTGACCTCATCGGGCAAACCGGTAAATGCATCACCCACCCAAGTGACTGCACCACCTAGACCACTGTATCGTTCTGCTTTATAGGCATCCATTTTTCGTGCTACATATGCCTCAAATACTTTCTTTGCCTTTTCTGCTGCAGTGGTAAACTTAGATGCTACCTGTTCTTCGAGTTCGCTTAAAATGGTCTCAACTGCATTTTTTGTGCTTTCAAACAGGGTGTTGATTTCTGAAGCAATGCGTTCTCGGGCAGCGCTGTTAGCAGTTGCTGTGTTTTGTTGCTCCAGTTGAGCACTTCCCAGCGAGGCAGCTCTGCTATTATGCATAGCATTGAGTTGGGAGTTGCTGTTTTGCTGCGCAGAATTTTGTGCGGAAGTTAAACTTGCTTGCTCTGAGGCTCTAAATGCTGTCGGCGCTTGATTCGCGTGTTCACGAGCTTCGTTCGTTGCGCTTAAGGCGCTATTGAAGGCAGGTTCGTTGCTGTTATGAAGCATATCGTCAGTGACTTGATTTGCCTCTAATTGCTGATCTATTTCATTTACGTTTTGTTGTAAAGGAGCCTGTACTTGACTGTCAGGACGGGGAGGAGGTGCAGCTGCGTTTGCGTTTACAGTTGCGGGTCGCTGACCTACGGGAGCCCCAGGAATGTTTGCAACCTCACGTTGTGCAATAGAATTAGGATCTGGTGCTGTACTGGTCGCCTGATCAATTGCTCCAGATGCTTGTTGACTTTCTGCATTGGCCATTCCAACTCCGGCTTGAGTAACCGAATCAATATTATTATTGCTTTCAAAGTCATCTGCCTCTTCTTCATTTGCCGGAAGTTGCATCGCCTCAATACGTTCCATTAGGCGATTTTTAAAACTTACAGCATCAAAAACTCCCGGTTCTTGCGCATTCATTACCTCAACCTGATTGGCTTGTGCACCGCCCATTTGTTCGTTGGCAGCACGTGGTGCAGCCGCTGCACCTGCTTGAGCAGAAATTTCGGCATCGGGCGTTGTTTGAGCAGTCCTTGACCTGTTTGTAATGGATTCGGTTAATTCCTGAAAGGCTTCATTTTCTTGAGCAGAAGCAGGGTAGGAAGTATCTTGAGTTTCGGTTTGTGCTGAATTTTCCTGAGATTGAAATTGCTCTTTCTTTGTTGCTTCTGAATTTTGCTTCACAGGTTCTGAAATAGAATCCTGCTTTGGAACTGCTGTTTCGCTTGATGAAACAGTTGCTTTTTTAGGTTTTATCGAATTGGTTGTCGCCGATTTGTCAGTAGCAATTGCACCTTGCTGAATCGTATGCGTCAGTTCGTGTGCAAGCAAGCCATCACCTTCGGGTGATCCAGGCGCATATTTTCCCTCATTAAAGTAAATGTCGCGACCAGAAGTGAATGCCTGCGCTCCAAGATCTGCACTCATTTTTTTAGCATTGGCATCGGTGTGAATACGCACATCAGACAAATTGGTGCCGAAATTCTGCTCCATTCTGGTTTGCGTAGCCGGAGCCATAGGTTCGCCATTATGCTTATTATTTTTTAAACGTTCCTGAATACTTGTAGATGGAGTGGCACTGGTTTGCGATTTTGCTTGAAGGGTTTCTTCCTCATTTTCTTCAGTTTTAGCTTGTACTTTTTCCTCTTCTTCTTTTGCCTGAACAGTTTCTTCCTCTTCACTTTTTTTCTGAACCTGGTCTTCCTCCAGCGATTTGAGTTGAATTCCCGGTTTTATGGTTTGTGCGAGCGGTTGCTGTTGGACTTTAGCTGCTGAGTTTCCGTGGGTGTTTTCAACAACTTGTTGTGCTACCGTATCTGCTTCCTGCTCATACTTATCTCCAGATTGCCCCATTTTAAGCTTCGCCTGAACTTTAAAAAAGGCAGCTTTAGAAGGTTTTTTGGTATCTGTAGACGGAGTTCTATTTTTAGCAAAAGCAGGCATAACTTGAACTTTTTACAGAATTAGGGTTACTGCTTTACTCACAATGAGTTTAATAGCGGCGTTCTTAAAAAGACCTATTTTTATCTTTGACACACCAGCTTTTTCAAGGGTTTGAATGATCAAAAGGTCTTTTTGACTTTGCAGTAAAAGTTCAAATTCGGCAGGAGTGATGGCACCCTGATTGAGTAATAAAACCCAGCGTTCTAATTTATCTTTTGACTGCTCTAAGAACAGATCAACATCGTTTTTAATAAGGCTGCTTTCTTCATTAAAGCGTTCTTTGACTAAATCAAGAATTCCCGCTTTTATCGATTTGTAGAGTTCTTTAAAATCCATAATTCAAGTTTTTTTTACATCGTGATTAAGTCTAACAAAGCAAGCTTAGACTGTTCGTTCTTTTTATTTTCATAATTCGCCATCAGATCAAAGATCTTGGCAACTTGCGGCTTGAATTCAGCCTTAAAAGCAGTGCTTAATGTACCTTGCGTTTCCCATAAATCCAGAAATTGCTGGATGCTGCTTGCGTCGCTTTGCAAATACTGCCACATCTGTATGGTAATTTCATTCTTCGATTTAGCCTTTTCATAGCTTACCATCATATCGATTTTATTGATCAGTGCTTGAGCAGCGACTTTGTGTTGCTGGTATTCTTGATCTGAAACTTCAACCAGACTCAGGGCATTGGCTTTGGTTTCAAGGGTTTCAGTAAAACTGTATTGATCATAAAATGAAGTGCCGCAGCTCGATAGCAAAAAGCAGATGAGAAGGCTAGAACTTAATAATTTGAGTGTTTTCATAGTGTAGTGTTTACCAGGTTACATAAATCATATTTCTGAGCCAGGGAAGTTTTACCATAGACAGTCCCCAAGGCAATTGATCGAGTAAAATGTCTGCGGTTTGTCGCTCAATAAAGAGTTCGATTTTTTCATCGGTTGTGATCCATTTTCCAGAACGGGATAGAAATTGTCCGCGTAGTCCCGAGGCCGTTGTATTTTTTAAAGCACTCCAATAATTGAGTACATTTTGAATGAGATTATGCGCTTCTTTTTTGTGTTTTTCTTGCAAGACGCTTTCTTTTTTTATGGGGTACGAACTAGGAATACCGCATAATTGTTTGACCACACCAAGTTGCTGTTCACTAACATTTTCTTCTCCTGTGGCAATAAAATGCAGTAATTGTACAACGAGATCATAATGTTCTTCGACAATCTGTTTTTGCGGATTCAGAACACCTAATTCTTCAAATAAAATGGAGAGGAAGGGATGCAGCAAAATGAGACCGCAGTTGGGCAGAATTAAACCATGCGATTCATCAGTTTCTACCGGAATGTGCTCGATTAATTGTTGTTTTTCAATAGTATCATCGGAATCAAGTGTTGGTTCTTGACGCTGAAATTTTACAGAAGTAGACTTCAGTCTTTCTTCGATCTCCTTTTTAGAAAGAATATTGCTTTTAGGGAAACTGATTTTTTCTGTCGGCTGAAAAACCAAGGTCGCCTTTTCAAGATTTTGAAAAGAGGCTATTAAAACTTTTGGTGAAAAGCTTATACCAATTTTTAGGTTGAAAAAGTTAGAAAGACTCTGAAGCGTTTCAAGTGATAAACCGCTTTTTGATTTATAAAATTCAAAGAGTTTGATCAAGCGTCCTTCGCGTTCTGAGGCGGATAAGCGATCGTATTGAAACAGACTTGATCCTATTTCTTCAAGTATTTTTTTCTCTTCTATTATAGAGGCTAAAGCGACTAAGCCGTTGATTCTACTTTTCGGTAGTTTTTTTAATTCGGCATAATTTCGCCAAACCGTCACCATAAATTTTGGATGCTCTGCAAACTGATATGCTAATCGTTTTTGAGCTTCCGTTTTACTTAAACATTCGGTAAGTGAATGTGGCTGTGTTTCTTTTAAAAATAAAGTCAGTGCTTCAAGATTCAAAGTTTCTCTTTCAGCAAAAAACCAAGGATGTCTTCCATTTTCTAAGAAATAAATAAAAGCCTTATAGTTTCGCTCTTTTTCATCTTTAAACTTTTGATTATTAATTGATAAATCATTTCTATTTAAACTTAAAGTTTCAGTGGTTCTAGTGTGTATTTTACGGGTGATTTCAGATAAATTGGATTCTTTTAAAAAGTTATTTTCAAATGCGACAGCGACTTTATCTATAGTGTAAAACTCATCTGAAGTGCCTAATTCGTCAAAAGCTTTACTTAAATGCATACTGAGTTTTTCAGTTATGAATTGGCCTATATTTTGCTTTAAGTGCAACGCTTCCTCCATCGAGTTGCAATCGACTTCTACAAATACTTTATTGATGATATGTGTGGGCTGTGTATTCATAGCTTAGCTTGTCCATTGCAGTAATTGATCAAAATGGGTTTGATAGCGGTCTATTTTGAAATGAGCACTATACTCGTTAAGTAACGCGTACCAATTTTCATATTTAATTCCTTCAAGTAGACTTATGGCAATATCAAACTGTGGATTGAATTGGTTTTCAATTAAGTTTAAAATTGAGAAGATCAAGTCATTATCAATAAACTGTTCGTCTCGGCAATAAATACTGAGATAAAATAATTCCTGCAGTTTGAGGTATAGGCTGAAATAAGGCTGGCGTTGTTCTGGTTTGTTACGGAAGATTTGCTCGGCGATCTCAGAAAAAATTAGTTCTAATTTTTCTTTTAAACCGGTATCATAATCACCTTTGAAAAAGTCTGGCTGACTGATTAAAGCATCATAGATTTCTACAACTTGCTGCCCTATATCTCTGATATTTTGATCATCGATTTGTTTAAGTGCAGTTGTGAGCTCTTCCTTATTTTTATTCAGTTTTTC
>Ga0208029_1001245_pt1 | contig 11838 bp, 5 predicted proteins | sample MalvireepMed_s12_FD_184242 | JGI IMG/M metagenome (GOLD analysis project Ga0208029, IMG submission 184242) | Marine viral communities from the Global Malaspina Expedition - Malaspina viral metaG DeepMed_s12 (SPAdes) (version 2) | ecosystem: Environmental > Aquatic > Marine > Oceanic | place... | reverse complement strand
AAAGCTTTACAAATAGAATCGATTTTTTAGTGGTTCACTTTCGTCCGCTGTAGGTGGTTCACTTTCACCCGCCGCACTATGCTCAATTTAATCCGCTGTGGGTGGTATACTATGCCCGTTTTTTGCATTAGATCTTTATTTTCTGGAATGCTTAAGGAGCGTCTTGCTGAAATTGAGTTAGAAAAAAACACGCCTATTTTGTCTTCCACTGCAGGCTTAGGAAGTTTTTTAGCAGATAAAGAGTCATTCTATGTAAGAGGAATCTTGAAGGAGAATCAAATAGAAGAAGGTGTTTCTGTTTTACTAAGAGAAAATATAAGAATTAAAAAACATGGTTTTACTGAGACTGAATTAAAGAGGTACAAAGCATTTCTTTTAAATAATGCATTATTATTTGAAAAGGAAAAAGGAAAAATTCCTTCTAAATATTACGTAGAAGAATTAATAGATAATTTTACTTATAGCGATCCTTTCCCTGGAGAAAGCTTTAGATACAACTTCTATAAAGAGATACTTCCTTCTATTACGCTTGCAGATATTAATAAACTTGGAAAGGAATGGGTTGTAAGTAAAGGATTGAGTATTATTTTAAAAGCACCTGAAAAAGAAGGGCTTGATATTCCTTCAGAAGGAACAATAAAACAACTGTTGAGTAAAATTGAAACGGAGAGTATAGAGCCTTATATAGACTCTTTAGCAAAAAAAGAAATCGCCATTACAATTGATAAAGAAGGGGAAATTATTGATAGTTCTTATAATAAGAAAATAAACGTTTCTAAATGGAAATTAGAAAATGGCATTACAATTATTGCAAAACCTACTACACTTCAAAATGACTTAATTTCTCTTAGCGGATTTCGCCCAGGAGGGAGTTCGTTAGCTGCAGATTCCATATATGTTTCAGCAAGAAATGCAGGAAGTATTATAGGTTCAAGCGGAATACTAAATATATCTGGGTTAGAATTAGAGAAACTTAATATGGGAAAAACCATTTCCTTAACTCCTTTTATAAATTTTTATGAAGAGTTATTTTCAGGAAGTAGCACTGCTGAAGAGCTAGAACGTATGCTTACAATGTTACATTTATATTTTACAAACCCTAATAAGGATATATTACAATTTGAAGCGGACAAGCAACGTATGATTGCTGGCACTAAAAATGACTCACTAAATCCTGATACTGTATTTGATAATGAGATTAGTCGAATTATGACGAATAATCACCTAAGAGGTATTCCTATTACCGAAAAACAGATAGAAAATGAATTAAATTTAGATACTGCTTTTGATTTTTATAAAAACCGTTTTTCATCTGCCAATGGTTTCACTTTTATTTTTGTAGGAAGTTTTGACCTTCAAAAGCTTAAAGAATTGAGTAAAAAATATTTAGGAACACTTCCTTCAAATCAAACTGAAAAAAGTGATTGGAAGGATATTGGATTACGCAGAATTACAGGGGTACATAAAAATACTATTCTAAAAGGAAACGAAAATAAATCAAAGGTAGATATAAGATATACTGGAACCCTTGACTATACATTAGAAAAAGAACTCTCCATTAGTCTTTTAGGAGATTTATTAAAAATAAAACTTACTGAAGAATTAAGAGAAAGTATGTCTGGAGTTTATGGTGTTCAAGCTTCTGGGTATTCTACTGATACTCCGTATAATTGGTATCGAATGCATATACGCTTTACCTGTGCTCCTGAAAACAGAGATGTCTTAATAAATAAGGTACATGAAGTAATAGCTGATATTAAAAAAAAGGGGGCTTCTGAAAAGGACGTAAAAAAAATTATAGAAACAAGGATTAATCGCGCTAAAGATGGATTAAAATATAATCAATATTGGAGTTCAAAGCTTAAAAGTGCAGAGATATACAATTGGAATCCTGAAGATATTTTGGATTATAAGAAGAATTTAGAAAAAGTAGACTCTAATTACTTTAAAAAAGCAGCCAACACATATTTTAATAATGATAATTATGTAGAAACAATTTTAATTCCTGAGAATCTTAATCAATAGAACCATATTTTAAATTTCATTTTTTCATATCATTTTATCAATAAAAGAAGGAGGTTTTATCTCCGACAAAATACTTACTTTTAAAAGTATGAAAGATAAAACCAATAAAAAAAATCCAGTGAAATAAGCTTCACTGGATTTTTCATTTTTATCTAGTACAAGATTAAAATCTTCCTAAATTCATTACTTTATGCCAAACTTCTACAAAGTCGTTTACAAATTGCTCTTTAGCATCTTCAGTAGCATAAACTTCTGCTAAGGCTCTTAATTCAGAATTAGATCCAAATATTAAATCGGCACGGGTAGCAGTCCATTTAAGTGCTCCTGTTTTACGGTTTTTACCTTCAAACAATTCATCATTGTCTTCAGAAACTTTCTCCCATTTAGTGTCCATAGCTAATAAATTCACTAAAAAGTCATTTGATAATGCTCCTGGTTTAGCGGTAAACACTCCATGTTTAGATTGATCAAAGTTGGTATCTAAAACTCTCATTCCTGCTAATAGCACTGTCATTTCTGGTGCTGTAAGCGTTAATAGTTGAGCTTTGTCAATTAACAATTCTTCTGTAGAAACATCAAATTTAGTTTTTCTATAGTTTCTAAATCCATCTGCATAAGGCTCTAAATATTCAAAAGCCTCAATATCTGTTTGTTCTGCAGATGCATCCATACGTCCAGGTTTAAAAGGTACTGTAACATTATGTCCAGCTGCGGCGGCGGCTTTCTCAACTCCTACTGCTCCTGCAAGTACAATTAAATCTGCTATAGAAACTTTTTTTGTTCCGCTATTAAATTCGTTTTGAATATCCTCTAAAACTGATAAAACCTTAGACAATTGAGCTGGATTATTTACCTCCCAATCTTTTTGTGGAGCTAAGCGCACTCTTGCTCCGTTGGCGCCTCCTCTTTTATCGGAACCTCTGTAGGTAGAGGCAGATGCCCAAGCTGTAGAAACTAATTCGGATACTGTTAAATTAGACTCTATTATTTTAGTTTTCAAAGTAGCTACATCTAAATCGTTTACCAATTCATGATCTACAGTAGGAATAGGGTCTTGCCATATTAATTCTTCCTGAGGTACTTCTGGTCCTAAATAGCGTTCTATAGGCCCCATATCTCTGTGTGTAAGTTTAAACCAAGCTCTTGCAAAAGCATCAGCAAACTCATCAGGGTTTTCATAAAAACGTCTTGATATTTTTTCATATTCTGGGTCAAAACGCAATGATAAATCTGTTGTCAACATTGTTGGTAAATGCTTTTTTGTAGGGTCGTAAGCATCTGGAATTGTAGGCTCTGCATTTTTAGCAACCCATTGTTTAGCACCCGCTGGACTTTTAGTCATTTCCCACTCATATTTAAATAGATTATCAAAGAAATGATTACTCCATTTTGTTGGAGTTTGAGTCCAAGTAACTTCTGGTCCTCCAGTAATGGCGTGGGCACCAACTCCCGATTCATAACTACTTTTCCATCCAAAACCTTGATCTTCTATAGCTGCTGCTTCTGGCTCAGCTCCGATATACTCTCCTGGATCTGCTGCTCCGTGAGTTTTTCCAAAGGAATGTCCTCCAGCAATAAGCGCTACAGTTTCTTCATCGTTCATTGCCATCCGCTTAAACGTTTCTCTAATATCTTTAGCGGCTGCTATTGGATCTCCATTTCCATTTGGTCCCTCTGGATCCACGTATATTAGTCCCATAACAACTGCTGCAAGCGGATCTTCTAAATCTCTTTCTCCAGAATAACGGTTATCATCCAACCACTTGGTTTCAGATCCCCAATAAACATCTTCTTCTGGTTCCCAAACATCTTCTCTTCCTCCAGCAAAACCAAAAGTCTTAAATCCCATTGATTCTAAGGCTACATTTCCTGTAAGAACCAATAAATCTGCCCAAGAAATTTTCTTTCCATATTTTTGTTTTATAGGCCATAAAAGTCTTCTTGCTTTATCTAAACTTGCATTATCTGGCCAACTATTTAGCGGTGCAAAACGCTGTTGCCCAGAGCCTGCTCCTCCTCTTCCATCTCCAATTCTATAGGTACCTGCACTATGCCAAGCCATACGAATAAATAATCCTCCATAATGCCCAAAATCTGCTGGCCACCAATCTTGAGAATCTGTCATTAATGCATGTAAATCTTTTTTAAGGGCTTGGTAGTCTAGTTTTTTAAATTCTTCAGCATAATTAAAGTTATCTCCCATTGGGTTTGATAATGAAGAATGCTGACGTAAAATATTTACTTTAAGCCTATTTGGCCACCAATCTTTATTGGATGTTCCTCCTCCTGCTGAATGTTTTGGAGCTGCCCCAGAGAATGGGCATTTTCCAGAACCTGTAGAACCATGTGAAAAATTGTTGTCGGAAGTCATATTTTGATATATTTATAAATTAGTATTCTATTATCCTTTCTTCAAAAATACATAACATTAAACTATGATACGCTTATATGTTATCGAATTTACTTATACAAGTATAGATGTTAATTTACTCAATATTTTAAACTTTTAAAAGCTAATTATCTATATTTTAATTTAATATAAATAATAATAATCTGGATTCCCTCGAATAGTTATATTTGCCGCTTTAATTGCTTGCTATTTTAAATGAAATCTGTAAAAAAGAAAAAAACGAAAAGTATCTTCCGAATTATAAATGATGAAATTCATTTATGGTTAGGTTTAATTTCTGGAATTATCGTTTTTATTGTAAGTATAACTGGCTGTTTTTATGCCTTCGAAAGAGAAATAAAAGACGCTATAGAACCATGGAGGTTTGTTGAGCAAGAAAACAAGTTGTTTGTTCCTCCTAGTGTTTTAATAGATACTGCCGCTGTTTATATGCCCAATTATACACCAACAGGTCTTACCTATGCCAATAAAAATGGAGCTGCAGCTGTAGGATACAGCTATATGGTGGATAATAAACCTAATTTTTCTGTTGTTTTTATGAATCCATATTCTGGAAAATTCATAAAAAAACAGCATACAATGGGAGCTAATGAATTCGATTTTTTTACTTTTATTATTAACGGACATAAATCGTTATGGTTACCAGAAAAAATTGGTCGCCCTATTGTAGGAATAGGTACTTTACTATTTATTGTTTTACTCATTTCGGGGATTGTAATGTGGTGGCCAAAAAGATGGAATAAAGCCAATCTTAATAAAAGTTTTAAAATAAAATGGAAAGCTAGTTTTAAACGCGTTAACTACGATTTACATAATGTTTTAGGATTTTATAGCCTTATTCTTGCTTTTATAATTGCTGTAACTGGACTGGTGTGGAGTTTTCAATGGTTTGCAAATACGGTGTATTATCTTACTTCTGGAGGAGATCTCATGGCTGCCCATAGTCACCCGCACTCTAATTTAAAAAATATAGAATTCAAACCAAACGATAGCATTCCTGCAATTGATAAAGCTTGGTATAAGGTAGTTACAAAGGAACCTGACTTTCAAGGAATGTATATTACACCTACTTTATATGAAGAGGACGATTCCTACGAAATAATAGCATATCAAAGTGATAAAACTTACTACAACCGAAATGAATATTATTTTGATCAATACACCCTTGAATTATATCGAAATAAAGCCGATAGATATGAAGAAGCCAATTTTGCTGATCAACTTTATATGCTTAATTACGATATCCATATTGGTGCAGTATTAGGTTTAACAGGAAAAATAATAGCATTTTTGATCAGTTTAATATGTGCTAGTTTACCTATTACTGGCTTCTTAGTTTGGTGGAATAAAAGGAAGTAATTTTTGTGCAAATGCAGGAAGCTACATGATATAATTATTAGTCTTCTGCCCTTCTCTTTACAACATAACTATACTCATTAAAACTCAGTATTAATTAATAAAACTCCAGCCATATAACATATAACTGAAGTTTTATTATTGAATTTTTCATGAAATTAAATCAACTACCTCGAGGCAAGCCTACGAGGTATTCAAAGGAAAAATATTTTAATCCATTTCGACGTAGAATCCTCCAAAATATTCAGGACAGGCTCTGGGGAATAAAACCCCAAATGAGGGATTTAGTGACTGTGCCCTGTTTCTCCTTTACTCATTTCTGCCATTAAATAATAAGCTTGGTTGCTAATAAATTGTGTGCTTTTAGGGTATTCTTCTAAAAACTTTACTTCTACCCATCCATCGTGAGAAATCCCTGTTTTAATCTCTATCGGAGTGAATTTCCATATGTTTTTACCATTTTCTACTACTTCTTCAGAAGAAAAGGTATATTTTTTCCCATTTTCTTCTACAACAGCTTCCTCTGGAAGTGCATATACCATGGTTTCTTCCGTATGAATTTTTCCATTTACATACATTCCTGGAATCAAATTTTCATCTGTATAATCAATCTCTGCATGTACATGAATAGCTTTTGGAGCAGTTTCAAATTGCTTTCCTATAGAATAAATTTTTGCCTTTAATGTTTTATTCAGAATAGATTGTACTTGTACATCAATTTCCTGTCCTTCTTTCAGTTTAAAAACATCTTTTTCAAAAACCATTAAATCTGCATGAACATGATCGTTATCTACTATCATAAACATTTTATCCTGCGGATTTACATACTGACCAATATTAACGGTTACCTTTTCTACAAAACCTTTTATGGGACTCACAACGGCTACTTCTTCCACTATGTTTCCGTTGCGAATTTTAGCTGGACTAATATTTAAATGTCTCAATTGAGACTCGTACCCTTTAACAAGTCCTTTTATAGAAGTAACTTCCGAATTTGATTTTTGATACGCCTTCCCAGAACCTACTTTGGCTTCGTATAATCTTTTCTGCCGCTCATTTTCTTGTTCCAAAAAGACCATATCGCTATACGCTTTTATATAATTTGTCTGTAAAGTAATTAAATCTGGATGCGAAATAGTCCCTAATACTTGTCCCTTTTTAACTTCATCTCCTTCTATAACTTTAATATCCATTACATTGGCACCAATAATTGCGGTTACCGTTGCCTCGTATTGTGGCGGAACTTCTAACTGGCCATTAGCCTCTATAATTCCAGATAAGGCCTTTTTGGATAAAGTATCTACCTGAATTCCTATACTCTTAAACTTTAATTCTGAAAGCTCTAAAGTCCCATTTTCATGCTTTTCCTCCCCTGCTTCTGCTACTTCATTAGCTTTTTTATCTCCGTCTGAAGTCTCTTTTGTTTTGCCTGAACAAGACGCTAATATTCCTACTATTAGCGTTGCAAAAAACATTGTTTTTAATAATTGATTTTTCATGTATTTATTTTTATTTTTTTTATAAACTCCTCTTTATTATATTCTGAAGATTAGTTAATTGTAGTGGATTTTAAATAATATGCCAATTGATATCTACTTGTAAAATAATCCTTAAAGGCAGTCCAAGAATCTACTTCAATCTTAATTGCATCTCGTGTATTTTGTAAGAAAGAAACATAGTCCAACGCACCTTCTTTATACGCTATTATAGCTCCATTTATTTGCTCGTCGGCCAATGGCAAGGCTGTTTCTTTATAATAAAACCATGCATTTTGCCATTTTAAATAATCTTGTAATTGCTGCTGATACTGAGTTTTTAATTCTATTTTTTTCTGAATAAAATTTTCCTGCGCTATTTGCTGTTTAATTTTAGTTTGCTGACTCTCTCCTAATTGTGGACCAAAAAACAATGGAATTTCTAAGCCTACTTGAAATTGATAAAACCCAGATTGCCCCGCTATTTCTTGCTGAGCGTATTGCCCTTGTAACTTAGGAAGAAAAGAAGCTTTAGCATTCCCATTCATTGCATTGGCAACTTCTATTTGCTGTTTTGATACACTTAAAATTGGATGATCTGTTAAAGAATCTACCTTATAATCAAACGGTTTATCCAGTGTATTTACAGAAATCTCGGGAATAGTGTACAACGTATCACTTACCAACCACATATTCAAATATTGAAGAGAACTCAAGTAATTACGGTATGCTTTTTCTTGCTGAATTTTAACTTGACTTGCTTGATTTGAAGTTGCCAAATATTCTAATTTGGAAGTTTCTTCAATTTCATATCTCAACTTTGATGCACTTTCTATACTTGTAAATAAAGAATCTAACCTCTTATAAACATCAAATATTTTTTTTGCTACATACACATCAATCCAAGCTTTACTTACGTCTCGCTCCACTTCTATTTTACTCAGTCCGAGCATATCTTCAGCCAAGATAACTCGTTCCTTTTGAAGTTTTAGCTTAGATGGGATCCCAAAAACGTCTATTCCTTGCTGCTGAATTCCAATTTTATTAAATACTCCATCCGAACTATTTCCCACTTCTTCTTTTCCTGTAAAAACTTGAGTTCTCCCAAAATTCCAAGCAGATTTACGCATTACTTCTTCACTTCTAATAGCGAGTTTAGCTACTTTTAACTTCGGATAATTCTTTAGAGCCATCGCTTGGGCTTCTTCTAAACTAATTTCCTGTAATGGAGCATTCTCATTTGTATCATTTTGGGCTACACCACTAAAACCAATCGTTAAAAAGCCGACAATAAGCAACGTAGTTTTATTAAAATTCAATTTCATCTTCTTTTTATTTTTATTTCTTCCTTCAATCAACGCATATAAAACTGGAAGCACTACCAAAGTCAATAAGGTTGCTGTTAACATTCCGCCAATTACTACAGTTGCAAGTGGTTGTTGTACTTCGGCACCTGCAGAACTCGAAAATGCCATCGGAAGAAAGCCAAAAATATCGGTGGTAGCAGTAAGCATAATCGGTCGAATACGCTCTTTTGTTCCTTTAAAAATTTGCTCATTAATATCTGTAACCCCTTCTTCTTTTAAAGAATTAAAACGATTTATCAATACGAGTCCGTTTAAAACGGCTACTCCAAAAAGCACAATAAAACCAACTCCAGCCGAAATACTAAAAGGCATATCTCGCAACCAAAGTGCTAGTATTCCACCAATTGCTGCTAGTGGGATTGCCATATAAATCATAACAGATTGTGAGAATGATTTCAATGCGAAGTACAATAACACAAAAATTAAAAACAACGCTATTGGAACCACAATGGCTAATCGAGATTTGGCATTTTGCAGATTCTCAAATTCCCCTCCATACGTAATATAATAACCTGGAGGCAACGAAAGTTGTTCATCTAATTGCTGTTGAATATCCTTTACTACAGATTCTACATCACGACCACGTGTGTTTACTCCTACATAAGTTCTTCGGTACGTATTATCACGCGAAATCTGCATCGGCCCTGGCTGATAACTAATATCTGCTACTTCTTTTATTGGAATTTGTGTTCCGTTGGGTAAATCGATAAACAAATTTTGTAGATCGGTTATACTCTTTCTATTTGATGAATCCAAACGAACCACAAGTTCAAACCTTTTTTCTCCTTCAAAAATCTGCCCTGCTACTCCCCCAGCAAAAGCAGTGCTTACATACATGTTTAATTTTTCAATATCCAATCCATATTGTGCCACTTTTTGACGATTGTATCGTACAGTCATTTGTGGTAAGCCAGAAATTCGCTCCGCATTAACATCGCCCACACCAGGAACTGTTTGAATAATCTCTGCCATTTGCTGTACTTTTTTTGAAAGAACATCGAGATCTTCTCCATAAAGTTTCACAGCTACATCTTCTCGAACTCCAGTAATTAACTCATTAAAACGTAATTCTACAGGCTGACTAAAAACTAAATTAACTCCCGCTAAAATATCCAGCTTCTCCTTCATTTTTTCTATAAGTACATCTTTACTTTCCGCTGAAACCCAATTACTTTTATCCTTATCAAGAATAATATACATATCTGCAATATCCATTGGCATCGGGTCCGTAGGAATATCGGCAACTCCTATTCTAGCCACAACGGTTTCTATTTCTGGGAAATTATCTAAAAGAATGTTTTCAATCTTTTTAGAAACAGCAACAGATTCACTTAAACCACTTCCGGGACGAATAAGTGCTTGCATGGCGATATCTCCTTCATCTAACTGCGGAATAAACTCACCTCCCATTCGAGAAAAAACAAATCCGCTAATAATTAATACTACAAATCCGATGCTTAAAACTGCTATTTTAAATTTTAAAGCTAATTGAAGTAACGGAAGGTATGCGGTATGGATAGCGTTAATAATTTTACTGCTGAAATTTTCTAACTTAACTTCAAATCTTCCGAAAGCACTTTTTTTATTTTGAATGGGTTTCATAAACAATGAAGCCATCATCGGGACATAGGTTAAGCAAAGAAAAATAGCTCCAATCATTGCAAAACCAAAGGTATATGCCATTGGTTTAAACATTTTTCCTTCTACTCCTGTTAAAAATAAAATAGGGGTAAATACAATCAGAATAATTATTTGTCCGAAAAAAGCGGAATTCATCATCGTACTTCCTGCGTTATAAGCAAGCGTATCCATTTCTCCTGCTGTAATCATACTTTTCTTGGCTCGTAGTCGCTTCTGAATTTCATGCACAGTTCCTTCAATAATAATAACTGCTCCATCGATAATTATTCCAAAATCAATGGCTCCTAGACTCATTAAATTTGCCCACACATTGAATTGCTTCATCAAAATAAAAGCAAATAATAAGGATAGCGGAATTGTGGTTGCAGTAATAATCCCCCCTCGAAGACTTCCTAATAAAATAACCAATGCAAAAATTACGATAAGTGCCCCTTCTAGTAGGTTTTGTTTTACCGTACTGGTGGTACGCTCTATCAAGGAACTTCGGTCTAAAAAAGGTTTGATTTCTAGGCCCTCAGGAAGCGACTTCTGTACTTCTTTTATACGTTCCTGAACATTTTTTATTACCATATTAGGATTTGCTCCTCGCAACATCATTACCATTCCTCCTACAGCTTCTCTTCCATCTTGAGTAAAGGCTCCATAACGTGTCTGACTTCCATATTGAACTTTTTCGGCTACATTTTTTATCAAAACTGGAATTCCATTTTCAGTTTTTATAACAATTTGTTCAATATCTTCTAGAGATCGAATCAATCCCTCTCCACGAATAAAATTTGCCATTTTATTCTTTTCTATATAAGCGCCACCCGTATTTACATTGTTTTTCTCAAGGGCTTCAAAAACTTCAGCAATAGAAACATTTGCTGCATTTAATTTATTAGGGTTGATAGATATCTCATATTGCTTTACATTTCCTCCAAAGGCATTTACTTCTACAACACCCTCGGTGAGTGCTAATTGGCGTTTTACAATCCAATCTTGAATAGTTCGTAAATCGGTAGGAGAATACTTATCTTCAAATCCTTCTTTCGGACTAATAGTATATTGGTATATTTCTCCAAGTCCTGTAGTAATAGGTCCCATGGTTGGGCTTCCAAATTTTTCTGGAATTTCAGCTTTTACTTCATTCAGCTTTTCTTGGACTAATTGCCTAGGCAGATAGGTTCCTTTTTCGTCTTTAAAAACAATTGTCACCACCGAAAGTCCGAATCGAGAAATCGAACGAATTTCTTCTACTCCAGGTAAATTAGCCATTGCCAGCTCTACAGGATAGGTTACAAACTGCTCAATATCTTCGGTAGCCAAATTTTGAGAAACCGTAATTACTTGTACTTGGTTATTGGTTATATCGGGAACCGAACCTAAATTAATAGTACTCATAGACCAAATTCCTACGCCTATAAGTGCCAACATTAATAGTCCGATTATAAACTTACCCGTTGTGCATTTAGGCAATATTGATTTTTAGGTTATTGATATTTCTGTTGAATTCAAATATGTTTATATATTGAATGACCGTCATAGCCGTAATCTTAGATAATATTCTGTTTTTGAATCCCTC
>Ga0208029_1001242_pt1 | contig 11852 bp, 6 predicted proteins | sample MalvireepMed_s12_FD_184242 | JGI IMG/M metagenome (GOLD analysis project Ga0208029, IMG submission 184242) | Marine viral communities from the Global Malaspina Expedition - Malaspina viral metaG DeepMed_s12 (SPAdes) (version 2) | ecosystem: Environmental > Aquatic > Marine > Oceanic | place... | reverse complement strand
GCATAAGGCATAGCAGGTATCTAAAATTTATCATGTAAAAAAGCTAAAGACCTGTAGGGAAGGACATCTTCTGAAAAATAGTAAAAAAATGCAAAACGAACTTCTTTTTTTAGTGAAGCTTCTTGTTGAAATGTTAGATGTTAGAGAATAGAACAGAGAGCAAAGACTATTGAAGGTACAAAATCAGAAGTACAAAATACAACGTTCAGTAAGCAGTCGCAGTGAGCAGTTGGCAGTTTTCAGTTTGCTGTTTGCTGTTTGAAATACGAAGTTAGAAATACAAATAAGCAACGCACTGTCACTTCGAGTGATTCTCGAGCGCCTTAGCGCGAGAGGATTGTATCGAGAAGTTGTTCTCAGTTTACAGTAGGCAGTGGCAGTGGGCAGTTTGTTGTTTTCTGTTTACGGTTTGCTGTTTGAAATACGAAATACAAATAAGCAACGTACTGTCACTTCGAGTGATTCTCGAGCGCCTTAGCGCGAGAGGATTGTATCGAGAAGTCATATGAAGTCAGCAGTCCCGGTTGGCAGTTTGCTGTTTGTTGTTTGTTGTTTGAAATACGAAAGTAGAAATACTATATACAACGCTATCATCATTTCGACCATCGGGAGAAATCACATCTGCTGCGCACTTCATCATAAGCCCTCATCCCCAGCCCTTCTCCCGCAGGAGAAGGGAGCTCCTATGCGAGTGAGATCTCTCCTAGCGTCGAGATGACTGATTGTTTTTAAATAGAATTACTACTCCTACCCGAAGGGTTACACGTCATCAAAACTCCCTCGGTTCAGAATAGACGCAGGCAGCTCCGAAGGACAGGAGCGGTAGCGACGCGGAGCTGACACGGCGGTTTTTGCCTGATAAGGCAAAAAATTCCTAAGCGAGGGGCTCTTTTCTTTTGTTACTTTTCTTTGGAGAGGCAAAGAAAAGTAAGGAACATGAATAAAAAATACACTTTCAATTTATCCTCCCTTTCTTTTTTAGCTCGTGTTCATTCATATTATCCGAGAACTCGTGAACCTCGTACATCGGTTTGCATCGCGCAAAAAACACCTTAAAAAACAGGGCAAAAGCTCGCCCCGAGAAGGGCATCCCCCTAGCAACGCCTAGGCATCCCCTAGGATAGTGTATGAAGAGTGTATGAAAACGAGATTCAAAAGCTTAGATTTTAAGATTTCGTTAACATAGAACGGTATCAATACTGAGGTGCTTTATGCATACGCTAATACACCTCCATCTTCCTCCTATACCTAGCCCATGCTCAACCACAAATACTGTGGACAAGTGTGGACTTAGTGTGGGTTCACTGTAGACTTACTGTGGGAGCATTAGGCTTAAATTCAGGTGTGGGCATTCAGCAGTTGGCAGTCGCAGTGGGCAGTCACAAAAGATAGAAAACCGTAAACGGTAAACAGAGAACAGTCGGCAGTAAGCAGTCGCAGTGGGCGGTAAACGCTAAACAGGGTACAGTTGGCAGTGGGCAGTCGCAGTTATCAGTAAACAGTAAACGCTAAACAGAAAACAGAATTCCCATAAACACTACACATCCCATTCTAATTTTGAACTTTAATCTTCTAATCTAGTTTACTTCCCGCTGGTAGGCTTTTCGTTTTAAGAACTGTAACCGCTCCGCAGCCAGGGCTTCTGCTTGTTGCATAAAGCGCACACACAGGTGATAAGCCTCGTTGGCATCAGCATCGGTGACGGTATACGTGCTTCCATACCGCAGGTGTTGCTGGGCGTGGCTAAGCAGGTGCAGACGACGACGCGCTTTAAACGAGGTGGTTTCCAGCAGTGTGCTAGGGAACGCTGTAAAGCTGCGACACAGGGCTAAAAGGTAGTTGAGGGAGGTGTAGGCCGGACTGTACTCCCAAAACAAGCGGATCAAGCCCAGGCAGGTTTGGATCAAGGCTTCTTCATACATCTGCAGTTGCACCAGCGCGTCTTCGCGGGTATCCAGAATACGGGTACTCTCGATGAGATAATACGCCCGGTTGCTGCGGAGGTCCCAATATTTTTGGAGTTTCTCAACCTGTTGTGAATGGTACAAATACCCCTGTTTTAAAAACCCGCGTAATCGATCATCTTCCGCATACAAGGGTTTCCCCTCCCCCAATGCCTTTTGCAGAAAATTACTACCAAAATCCAGCGCTTTGTGCGCCCGCTTCACAGTTTCTAGAATAAAACAGATACGGATGCGCCGCCCGGTTTGATTATAAACCCGATCGGTGAGTTGCGACGGACTGGCCCCAACCGACGTGTACGTGACCAGCAGCACCACCGCGGTGCTTTGATGCTCTTGGATTTCGGTGGCCGAAAAGCAATGGACCGACTGCACCCGGCTGTCCTGCGCGCTGTAGAGTAAATAGGCGGAGTGTACGCGGTAAGTTTCCCGTAAATAATTTAAAGCCTCCTGCAGCGCTTGCTCTAATGGCGAGCGGGTTGCACCCGCTGGGAAGGCTGCCTCTGCGGGAGTTGGTTTTGGGCTACAGGCTTCCAACAGCTCCCGGGCTGCAGTATCTACCACCGTAAATACCCGCTCCATACGCATCTGTATCTGGTAACAGGTATGCCGGTCTATAGCTTCATCAGAAGGGATCCCTTCTACCGTCCAAACATCCAGCAGTTCCAATAGTGTTGGATCGGCATCGGGTGCTTCGGGTGTGGGGAAGAGCCTGCGCAATTGTGGAAGAAACGGACGTACCGCAGCGAGCTGGGCTTCTAAAGAAGGATACTCCATTACCCTACCGGTATACAGCTTGCTCGCAAGCGCAAGACAGGTGTCAAACACCTCAACCAAAGCCAATACCGAAGCCGTATAGTCCTCCCGCTCAAACCAGTATACCGCAGTATCAAAGCCTTTACAGATACATGCCGCGTCCTGCTCCAATTGTTGTTGCGCCTTAAGGTGCAGTTGTTCCAACTGCCGCTCGGAACGATTTTTAGAAGTATCGGCAGGAGCCCGAGGATAAATACGATCACCCAGATAGTACCCCCACAACCCATACACGCTTCCCTCCTGCACCAACCGCTGCAGCTGCTTTTGGGTATACACTTGCATCCGTACTAGCGGAAACAGTACTTGCAGCACCGGGATTTGTTGTTGTAAATCGGTCAAGGCCCCGGCCTCCTGCACCACAATCAGGAGGTTGTAGATCGCATCAGGTGTTTGACGGATTGCGCTAAGATACAGTGCCTGTACCCGAGCAACTTGCTTCAAGGATTCTGTAAGCGGTTCGAGCGCCTCATGCAGCGCAACTTTAGACCGGGGTTGGAGTTGTGGAGTCATAATTAAGTTTTAATATATCATACTATTGTGTAGAAATTCTATACTAATGTATCACAAATAAACCTAATTATCAATTGAAAGTACAAATATTTCATACCATTGTTTATACTTTCTACATTTATGTAGCTAATTTATAAACAAATTTAAGTGACAGATTTAGGTCTCTATCTTGCAAAAAAATCAATAAACAAAGCAGAAGTTGCGCGTAGAACAGGGATTAGTAAATCTCGCTTGAGCCAGTTAAGTGGAAATAATTCTACACAACTCCGTGCAGACGAACTCTACCTCATCGCCTTGGCCATTGACGTGGATCCCGGGGAGATGTTTATGGAGTTGCATCAGGACTTGAAATTACCGGAGGAGTAGGTTGTACTTCTTATATTCTATCACAAAAGCTCGATGCTAAGTAGCGCCATTACCACTACTATTCATGTTTCCTTTCTTTTGTCTTGATACAAAAGAAACAAAAGATCAAGGCTCACAAGACGGTATCTAAATTTATCGTTCACTGCACTGCATGCGCTTAACTCGACCGCTATCGCGGCCTCAAACAGAACCGCTTGCTACGTTACGTTCACTTCAAATTTCACAATACCTTCTTGTAGGCCGTTTTTAAATTATAGCTAAGAGTAACATTCTTTAGTCTTCCCTCGGTTCAGAATAGATGCAGGAAACTCGGATTAAGTTGGCAGTCAAAGTTTTCAGTTTGCAAGAGTTACTACTAGTTTAAGACTATAAATTATTTATACCCGAAGGGTTTCCAATTCTTTTTCTTCAGTATAGCAAGAAGGCTCCGTTAAAAATTTTTGAAGCCTTGGGATTTTTAGAATAAAGCCTATAGAGAAAAGATCAAAGAAGAACTATTCATACCCGAAGGGTTACACGCCCTCAAAATTCCCTCGGTTCAGAATAGATGCAGGAAGCTCCGAAGGACAGGAGCGGTAGCGACGCGGAGCTGACAAGGCGGTTTTCGCGGTAGCGAAAAATTCCTAAGCGTGGGGGTCTTTTCTTTTGATTCGTTTTCTTTGGACAAGCAAAGAAAATGAATAAAATATTCTATAGGAACTAAAATAAATAAAACGCGTTTAAGCGAACTTTCAAATCAAGAAAAGACCCATCTTCGAGCTGAAGAACTCTACCTCATCGCCTTGGCCATTGACGTGGATCCCGGGGAGATGTTTATGGAGTTGCATCAGGACTTGAAATTACCGGAGGAGTAGGTTGTACTTCTTATATTCTATCACAAAACCTCCGTGCTAAGGAGCGCCATTACCACTACTATTCATGTTTCCTTTCTTTTGTCTTGATACAAAAGAAACAAAAGATCAAGGCTCACAAGACGGTATCTAAATTTTATGCTCGCTGCACTGCATTGTTTCCAATGAAAATAGCCCAACGCGGCAGGCTGGCTCATTCGCTAGAATAGTCCACAGGACTATTCTTTGACGTTCTGCCCTAAATTTAACGAGAACCTCATGATAGGCCGTTTCCTAAATTCAAACTAAAAATAGTATTCTTTAGTTTCCTTTTGGTAAGTATAGCAAGGGTATCCCGTTAAGAATTTCTGAAGCCTTGGAAGAAATTTAGGGATGCGCTTGCGGTTTTTGCGATAGCAAAAAATACCTATCCAAAAGGTGTCTTTTCTTTTGTTACTTTTCTTTGGACAAGCAAAGAAAAGTAAAGAACACTATGAGTAGTAGACATTATCTAAATCGACGTCAGGAGATTCACGAGCTCCCGTAAACTAGAAATTAAGCGAGTAAAGAAAGAGTATTAGGTAGAGATCTTCCTCTAAAAGTTCCCAAGCATCAGCTTAAACCACCGTATACAAAGTCGTAACGAGCCTACCTTTAACTCCCGGAGCCGGTAGGGATACCAGCTCTTTGGCAGCTTTTACCTTAAAATTAAAAGGTGGGGCCAGTAACTCGACGCCACTCTTTTTTTTAAGGCGGATGCCTTGCCCCGAAATGATATCGATGTTGGGGGTAAACTCCTGATCGGGCAGGTGCTCGGTTAGGATCACATAGCGATAGGCGTATAACTTGTTGACAATCGCTTGTATCTCGGCATTGGAAAGGTGTTGCAATACCTGCCGTAATAATGCAATATCGCCCCCGGGCAAAGGGTCTTTAGCAAGATCGATGGTGTCAAAGGTGAGCTGCTTACTTTTAAACGTCTTGATGTTGTACGCGATCAACTCCGGGACGATATCTACCGCTTTATAGGCTTGGGTGTAGGGCACCAACTCCTTACCGACATTAAAATCGCCACAGCCCAGATCACACACCACGGGCGGATTTTCTAAGCTTTTAAAAAAGCTACTCACCGCTTTTAGGTAAGTCTGTACCGTCTCGGTATCGTGCGAACCTGCACCGGAATAAAAGTCGGTATTCCCGCTACCCCACAGCTTCTTGGCATATACCTGCTGCATTGCGTCTTTGGTAGGCCAGGGTGTTTTGGAGGGGTTGGTCATTAGTAATCAATTGTTTTAAACAGTATTCTTAAACGGGTTGAAACTTTTAAACTCCTTCAAAAAATTTGGTTGCAAAGGCACAGAATTCTATGATCACCTCTTTGTTCAGTTCAAATTCTTTTCGCGAGCCTAAATAATTCCTTGAAGTTTCATTGATCTCTTTTCCTGCATTTAATTCTTCTACGCTGATGCACTTAATATGCTTTTTTGATACCAAAATGATCAATGCATTTTGATACGGATAATCTTTAGAAAGATCTGAGAGTGCAAAACAACCATTGGTTCTAAATTTGACTTCAATAAAATGTACTGAATTGTTGTTCGGGTTTTGAATCACAAAATCTGGCATACGACGTATCTCGCTTGCCACATCACTCTTTACGCCCTTTAGCAGCTCCATAATTCCTGGAATGGTATTTTCCATACCATATCTAAAAACATTGAATCCCAAACTCAAAAAGAGCTCTTGTATTAATGTTTCTGCAATACGACCCTTGATCATATTGTAGCGATAGTTACGTTCCTGGTCACTTAGACCTGAAAGTTCTACTGGTGTGATTTCCTTTACTTTTTCTTTTGATTTATCCTTTTTGTAACAAGGATAACATAATCCTCCTTCAAATTTTGTTTCTGCACTGCAGATAACACATTCGGGCATAATTTTATTTTCTTTTTAGTTCGTCTAAAGTTTTACCGTGTTTGTTTTTCCTGCTTAGATAGCCATTGATAGCGTAACGCTTGATGATTGCTACGTTACATTATTTTTTAAGTTTTTAAAGATTGGGGCTGTTTTGATCTATCACACGCTTCATGGTATCAAAAAAGGCCTGATAAAAGGAATCGTCTTTCGCAGATAATCGATACAATTCCATTTCCTGTTTACGTTGACGGTTGAGCACTTCTTTAAACATTTTGTGCAATGCCAATTCTCTATTCTGACTATCCGGGTTGTTGAGGTATTTCTCTTCAAAATCAGGATGCTGTTGTACCCTACTCGATACGTTCAAGAGCTTCACCTTCTGTTCTTCCGGGGTTGCTTCCCACCCGTGAAACCAGCGTTCATTAAAGGTCTTTATGATCTCCTCAAGCTCATCCTGCTCGCCACCGCTACCGTGTGCTCCACGGGGAGTTGCCTTTTGAGGGTCTAGTTCTGAATTAGCATCGTTAAGGCCTATGGATTGGTTGAGTTTTGTGCGTTCTAAGCCATAGGAAGAAAGGTCTACTGCTTCTAACAATTCGTCTATTAGATCAATATCAGGATCTTTTACAATGAGCATAGGAATCAAAAACTTTAAAAACCAAAACAGTTTTTCCCAAACCAACATCTCATAAGGCATTATCGCTGCCATTTGCCCATAGATCTTTACAAACTGCTTTGCTTTTATTTTAAAATCGGCCTTCTCCTTATCTTCTAGATTCAGATCATTATTAAAGCGCTGTGCAGCTACTGCTACTAGCGGACTCAAGTGTTGTGCGTCTACCCCATCAAAATATTTTGCTACAAAATCCTCTACCTCACTCCATTCATAAACCCCAACTTCATCTAAATGTTCTTTTAATTCATGTAACACGTTAACATCGGTAGCTTTATTGAGGCTTGTAGACGTATAGAACGGATCAAAAGCTTCTTGTATTTCTTCTACTTTATTGAAAAAATCGAGTACAAACAGATCTTCAGTCTTTTTCCCGTATTTACTCGCAGCACGGTTCAAACGGCTAAGTGCTTGTACGGCAAGTACACCTTGCAATTTCTTATCTACATACATGGTACACAGCTTGGGCTGGTCAAAACCGGTAAGGTATTTATTGGCTACTACCAGAATGCGGTATGCATCGGTATCGAACTTGTCTTTGGTTTCGGTATCTGCAAAGCCATTAAGTTCAGCTTCCGTGTATTCTATACCGTCTATCATTTTCTTACCGGAGAATGCAATGATGATCTTAAAAGGGTTGCCTTTACTATCTAAAATAGTATTGATCGCCTGGTAATAGCGTATGGCCGACTCAATACTTTGGGTGACCACCATCGCCTTTGCCTTCCCTTTAAGTTTCTTTTTTTGTACAACATGGGTGATAAAATGATCCATCATCACCTCAGCCTTGGTTGCGATGGTACGCTTGTCTTTTTCTACAAAAGCTTTCAGTTTCTTTTGAGCTTTGGCGGTATCAAACAACGGATTATCTTCTATAGAGCGTTCGATCTCATAGTAGCTTTTATAGGTGGTGTAGTTGGCTAAAACATCTAAGATAAAACCTTCTTCAATGGCCTGTTTCATAGAGTACAGGTGAAACGGTTTAAATGTACCGTCCTCTTGTTTGGTGCCAAAACGTTCCAGCGTAGTGTTCTTTGGCGTAGCTGTAAATGCAAAGTATGAGGCATTGCCTTTCATCTTACGGGCCTTCATCGCTTTTAAGATCTTATCCTGCCCGTCTTCTTCGTCTTCCTCGTTTTGCAACATCCCCATTGCCTGATTCATCTTACCGGCATTGCTTCCGCCTTGTGAACTGTGGGCTTCATCAATGATCACCGCAAAGCGCTTATCGCTAAGGTCTGCGATACCGTCTATAATGAACGGGAACTTCTGTATGGTTGTAATGATGATCTTTTTGCCTTGCTCTAAGCTGTTCTTTAGATCTTGTGAGGAATACGCAGGTGCAAGTATGTTTTTCACTTCTGAAAACTCACGTATGTTATCGCGCAACTGCTTGTCTAAAATGCGACGGTCTGTCACCACGATCACCGAATCAAACAAGGGGTATTCTAGGCCTTTTTTGCCTGCCACTTGTGTATTGGCGGGATAGGTTTCTATAAGTTGATACGCAGCCCAGGTGATGGAATTTGACTTCCCTGAGCCTGCCGAATGCTGAATCAAGTAGGTTTTGCCTACTCCATTGTGTGACACATCATCAATAAGCTTGCGCACCACATCCAGCTGATGATAACGTGGGAAGAACAACGTGCGTGTTGCCAGCTTATCTGTTGACTTACCATCAAAACGCACAAAATGCTGAATGATATTGACCAGACTTTTGGGCTGAAATACCTCCTCCCACAAATAAGCGCTCTTATGACCAAAAGGGTTTACAGGATTGCCTTTCCCGTTGTTGTTGCCTTTGTTAAAGGGTAAGAAAAAAGTACTTGCCCCATTGAGCTTGGTAGTCATATACACCTCCTCAGTATCTACTGCAAAATGCACCAGACAGCGGCCGAAGTTGAGTAAAGGCTGTCTAAAATCTCGGTCAAACTTATATTGCTTGATGCCGTGCGTCACCGCATTTTGTCCCGTCCAGTGGTTTTTAAGTTCTAAAGTGGCTACCGGAATACCATTGATAAACACCACCATATCGATCTCTTCTCGAAGGTTCTCAGGATTATAACGTACCTGACGGGTCACGCTAAAGCTGTTCTTTTTAAAATTTTCCTTTATGGTAGTACTGCTGCTGGCCAATGGTAATTGGTAGAGTAAGGTAAAGTGCGCATCTTCTACTTCAAGGCCTTTGCGCAACAGGCGCAACAACCCGTACTTTTTGACCAAACGGTTATACCGTTCTAAGATCTTTAATTGCCAGTCTGAAGCGCGCTTAAGTTTGTTGAGTTCGTCTTCTTGTGTAGTCTCTAGAAAATGCCAAAAGCGTTTGGTGTCTAATGCATACTTCGCATCAAAATCGTTTGCTGCACCTATTAAAAACTTGCCTGGAGTGTGATACGTGGCTGCAGCCTCTTGTACCGAATCCCCCGCAGCCTTAATTACCTCCAAGGTAATCCCGGTTAGTGTTTTTTCAATGGCTGCTTCTAAGGCTTGTTCGTTGGTTTGGCTAGGCATTTTGATAATGTTTTAGTATTAGCGCGATCATTTTATTTTTATGTCGCTCAATTTCAAAAGATGACCAATTGCTATTTGAGAATATATCTACTGACTTTAAAGCATCGTAGGTCTCCCTTTTTTCTTCAAACATTGATTTCTTTACCCTAACAGACTTATTACTGTATTCGCTGTTTTGAGAAACACTTAGTAAAACTAAATTTCCAAAAGAATGTAAGTGTTGTTCAGCAATTTCAGGATGCTGTATTCTATTTTCAGGATGTTGAGGGTATATATGTTCAATTGAGTTTTTAGAGGTTATTCTATAATTTTTAAAAAGTTCATTCTCTCTATGTTCCCAATTTTTCCAAAGTATGTATTCTAACTTTTGAAACCAATAATGCTTGTATGATGTACCAATATTTTGATTTAGATAAGCTTCAATATTAAAATCTATTTCTATTGAGGCATTTAAGTTTAGCAATGCCCAAGACAACTCTTTATCTGTTTTCTTAGTTACCAAAGAGAATGTGTTATCTATCTTCTCCAGATAATTTAAATGACTTGAATGAGTTGCTGATTCATTTGAATGATTTTGAAGCAAATATCCCAAATATGTTGTTAACCAATATTGTCTGAGGTAGTCTCCCGTAAAATACAGTACACTTTGAAGCATAAGACTTCTTGATTCTACATATTTTGATCGAGAATAATTATTCTCTTTATTTTTATTAAAATTAACTAACTCGAGACGCTCTTGTTTAGTCTCAACATCTGAAATCCATTTAATTATATACTTATCAAATAAATATCGTACATCCCATAAAAGATGAAAGAAACTTTTTATCTCCTCGGGATTATTTCTTTTTTCTAATGACTCAAAAATTTGGATTAATCTTGATACGTGAAAAGTACCTTCAAAATCAGGTGAGCCTTCCTTATACAGATGCAACCTGTATGTATGTAAAAGTAATTGGCTAAAGCTAATTACTGAACGGCAGTAAATATCTTGTGATTTTCTACCATCCTCGTTATCATTATTTTTATCTGGATATTTATAATCTTCAAGACTGTTTAAATCTAGACCATCAACACTAAAGATTTTAGCTTTATTTTCCTCAGACTTCTCTTGATCTTCAAATTGAAAAATCTCTGGATTAAATGAATTATGGATACTCAAATCTACAGACTCCCAATTTGTATTAGGAAAAGAGATTCTAACATTGCGCTCAAAGAAATTTGACATATTTTCACAGGTTTCCCAAATCTTGCTATACATAACCTTATTGTCAATTAATTTCAAAAGGTTAGCTTTTACAATATCTGTCTGTTCTAATTGTACACCTGCACTGTTTATAGTAGAAAAAAGCTTATTTAGATCTGTTTTATAAGGCGTAGTATTTTTTATGAGATGAACATTGTTATATATATAATTACCAAATTCAGTCAACCTTTCATCAGGGATAGACTGCTTTATATGACTTTTTATAAATACCAAGGCTGCAGCGATATTTTTTAGATAAGGCTGTTCTTCGATATAGGTATCATCTTTTATTTTATTAAGAGAAGTTTCATCCTTTAAGAGTAACACTAAATACTCCCGTACCTCTTTTCTTATTTCAAAATCAAGTCTTAACTCTTCATCCTTTTCCAAAAATTGCGATATATCAGAATTGGGACACATCCTGCTCAATATTAAAGAGATCAACCATAAGGTAGTGAAACGTTGTTGCCCATCTATAAGCTCTGCTATATTACCTTCTTCTTTAGTCAAGAATGAACTAATGTAATAGATTGAATCAGAATCATTTTTAAAGCTGAGGTAAAAATCATCTAACAACTTTTTAAGCTGTTCATCACCCCATACATAGGGTCGCTGATAGGTTGGTATACTAAAGCCTAATTCATTTAATGACCTTAAATTAACAATACTAGTTTTAAACATATTACTCATAAGATCATCCCCTTATTTTATTTGCAATACTTTGCATAAAGTCCTTATCAAAATCTCTTGGACTTTCACGATAATAATCAACAGATTTTAAACCTTCAAAATAACCATTCAAGGTACTAAGATGATGTCCTTTTGAATTGTTTTGTCCAGCATTATCTGTGTTGAACTCATAATGAAATTTCTTTAGAAACAACAACAATTCGTCAACCGTATATACCTCCAAAATATTGTCAATGAATTGATTGTTGTAAACAAATTTATATACACTATCTTCTCTAACATTTCTTCCCATAGAAACTCGCAATGAGTAAATAACACGATACAACCAAAGGGCT
>Ga0208029_1001236_pt1 | contig 11913 bp, 6 predicted proteins | sample MalvireepMed_s12_FD_184242 | JGI IMG/M metagenome (GOLD analysis project Ga0208029, IMG submission 184242) | Marine viral communities from the Global Malaspina Expedition - Malaspina viral metaG DeepMed_s12 (SPAdes) (version 2) | ecosystem: Environmental > Aquatic > Marine > Oceanic | place... | reverse complement strand
ACGAGGGCTCCTTCACGATAAGGAATTGCACCTACATAACCGTCTACCGGACTTTTCACAGTCGCATAACTGATGTTTGCCGCGATACTTTCATAACTACTTTTGGCTTGCTCCAATTGTGCTTTTGCGGTTTCTAACTGTACACTACTAATGATGTTTTTTTCTACGAGCGGCTTAAGTTTGTCAACCTCTACCTGAGCAGCATTCACATTAGCACGAGCAGCATTTGCATCTTGTGTTAAGGATTGTGTTTCTAGCTTAAAAAGCGGTTGTCCTTTACGTACTTTAGCTCCTTCGTCTACGAGCACATCAGAGATATAGCCTTGTATTTTTGCACGCACACCACTATTTACAATACCTTCTATACTTGCGGGATACGAGCTGTAGCCCGTAAGGGTTTGTTGAGGTATGCTTACCACAGGTAATTGCTGTGCTTGTTGTGCTTGCCCTTGAGCCTCACCAGATGACTTGTCGTCTCCACAGGAGGTAAAAACAAGAACTCCCAGTAGGGCGGGAACGAGATAGTTAAATATTCTTTTTTTCATGGTTGAGGGTTTATTTATTGTTTGTGTTTTTCTAAGAGTCTTTCGCGTATGCGCTTTATAGAGTCACTAGCCTGTTCTAAGTAGTTGAGATAATCCAAGTGAAACTCAAGATCAAAATGCTGGTCTGCATTTTCAGGCTCGATGTGATTTATTTTTTCTTTATAGTTCATAATGGCGATGTGCAGATGCTTTTCTTTTTCCCACGTATCAAGCATTTCACCCATACTGAGGATCATGCTTTTAGGGTTCATTATGAAATACTTCTTGCGATCGCCGCAAACTGTATAATATGTGATCTTTTTAAGATGCTGTAAATTGGTCAGGTGTGTCGAAACAGTGCTTTTACTTGCTTGAAGATTATTAACCAGTTCGTCAAATGTGCATCCATTTTTACCGGTTAATATTAAGGTAGATAGAATTCTGGCTGCCAAAGGAGGAATATTATCCTTCTTCTCAATATGCACACCCAGGCGTTCAATTAATATATGTTTCTCTTCATTTAGTGCTTCCAACTCCATATCTAGATCATTTGAAGCGACAAAATTACGGTTGGTTCGGAAAATACCGAACTAAACAGAATTTAAAGTTTTGTTAAATGAAAAGTTAAATCTAGGCAGGCCCTATTTCTAACGTTTGCGCCTGCGTGTTGCCTTGGGCGTCTGTTGCAGAAATCCTGTATTTACCGGGCTTGAGGGCTAGAGATAGTTCGTGGAAAGTAGTTGTAAGCCCGATGTAAGTACCATCTAAATACCAATAAACCGTCGTGTCTGCATCGCGATGTGCAAGTTTGAAAACCACCTCTTGTTCCCCGTCAAAATCTTCAGGAATTAAAATTTGTTCTCCTTTTTTGGGATAGATAAATTCCATCAATTGGGTGTCCTCACTATAACAACCCGATGCAAATGGAGGCATTGATTTGTATTCAGGATGCTGCGGCGCATAATAATATTCCCAAACCGTTGGAAGCGTAAACCAAGAGGTCGAGACCATATCGGCTAAAGGATAACAATTGGCATTTACACGCAAATTGCGCTCTTTATTTAGAAATATGGGTTTGTGATACGTACAAGCAGGTGTGCGTATTCCTTTTTTAGGAATCCATGCTGTGTGTGTTTTGGGACAATGTAAACCGGCTAAAGTTCCGCTTTGCGAACAAATACTTGCTTCGGTAAGTTCATCATACGGCATTTCAAACCAAGAGGATTGCGGCAATAGGTTAAGTACATTAAACAGTATGGGTGCTGCAGCTTCAATACCTGTAATTCCGGGCCGGCCCTCACCATCTGCATTACCAACCCAGACGCCAATGGCATACGAACCCGTTACACCTACCGCCCAAGCATCTTTAAAACCATAACTGGTGCCGGTTTTCCAAGCAATGGGTTGTGCATCGGTAAAGAATTCCCAGTTTTCTGAACCTTGAGGTCGGTTAACTTCTTGTAAAGCCAGCATCGTTTCATAGATCGCTCCGGCATCAAAAACTTCGGGATGCTGTACGGGAGTTCCTAAATTGTAAGTGTTTTTTTCTGTATAGATGGGTTGCTTAAAGGCTTGCTGCGGATATTCGCTAGACGTACGATTAAAAAAATTGAGTGTCGCTGCCATACCTGCGTAGGCATTGGTCAACTCCCAAAGGTTGCTTTCTGCTCCACCCAGAATTAAGGATAAGCCATAATAATCTGCCGATTTGTTGATGGCCTTAAACTGAAGCTGATGCAGGTTGTTATAAAATTTTTGAAGTCCGTATTGCTGCAATAAGTGCACAGCGGGTACATTGAGTGAGCGAGCCAGAGCTTCTGAAGCCGGTACTGCGCCTTGAAAACTTCGATCAAAATTTTGTGGTGCATATCCACTAATGCTCGTAGGTACATCAGGAACTAAGCTATGCGGTAATAAGTCTCCATTACCCATAAGCGCGGCATACAAGAAGGGTTTAAGCGTGCTGCCGGTGCTGCGATTACTTTGAATGATGTCAACATAATTGGCATGTTCTGCAGTGGTAGGCGCGTTACCTACATAACCCAAAACCTTTCTGGAATTTACATCAAGAACCAAAATTGCAAGGTTATGAATCTGGTTTTGCTTCAGCTGAAAATGAGCCTCTTCAGCAATTTGATTCATTCGTTTTTGCAGGTTATAATCAATAGTGCTGGTAATTGATTTTCCTGTTTGTTCGCGTGCTAAACGTTCAGTGAAATGCGGTGTCACGTCAGGCAAGTCTAAGGGTTTACCGGGAAGATCTTCAGCGATAGCAAGTTCATAGGTTGTTTGATCAATAGACTTCTCCTCTTTTAGCTTCTTAAGTAGGCGATTTCTTTTCGCTTTAAAAATAGCTTCATTTTTCCCGGGAAAAACTAAAGATGGAGCATTGGGTAATACCGCCAAGGCTGCAGCTTGCCCCCAGCTGAGTTCTTGCGCAGGGATTCCAAAATACCGCCAGCTTGCACTTTCTAAACCAACTACATTTCCGCCAAAGGGCGCGTGCGAGGCATAAAGTTTTAGAATCTCATCTTTACTATAACCGGCTTCTAGTCTGGTGGCAAGAAAGGTTTCAATAAGTTTTTCAAGATAGGTTCGATTGGGATTGTCTCTTGAAAGACGTATCACTTGTTGGGTCAATGTGCTGCCGCCACGACGGCTTTCTTTGGTAAGATTTGACCATAACGCCTTGCTCATCGCCACCGGATTAAAACCCGGATGCTTATAAAAATAGGCGTCCTCAAAAGCTATGATGCAGGTTTTAAACCGTTCTGGTACTTCGTCTACCTCTGGGAAACGCCACTGGCCGTCACTGGCAATACGGGCGCCCAGCAATGCACCAGTGCTACCGCTGACCACAGTGGCTGTGGGTTTGTTGAATAAGGTCCTAGGTAAACTGAAGCACCAGACCAAAACGACAAGAAGCAAAACACCTAGAACAATCTTATGGCGTTTGAGCCTTTTTAATAGTGATAGCCTAAGCGTTTTGTTCAGCATTGATCTATTGTTCTACGGTGATCCACTGGCCTTTTGTACGCGCAAAATAGGTATGATCATACATAGCTTCAACTTGGGTACCCGGCAAATAATAGGTGCCTAAGAAGGAGGTGTTGAGGTCTACTTCAAAAGTGCGGGTTGTTTTCGGTTTCAGATCAAAGTAAAAATTAACACGGTCATCTCTAATATCTTTATAGCGCGCTGTACCCGAAGCACCACCATTTAAACTGGTGTAGCTCGTATTTACGATTTCCCATCCGCTGGGGAAAATTTGAGATAAAGCTACATTGTCAATCTGATTTTGAGAATTGTTAGTAACCGTGATTTTTGCCTTGATCGCCGTAGCCTTACGCAAGTTATTAACCGCTATGTTCTTGCCATTACCGTCTAGAAATTGTGTGTTTAGGATCAGGTTATTTTGACTAGCCAATTCTTCACCTAGCGGAAGTTTACCTTGCTGAATAAGGCTAACATACACCCGATTATCCTGAGTATTTTTCAAGGTTAGCACCTTTTGCTCTTCTGAAACATTAAGCGTTTTACGCAAGAAGCCATTTTCGGTAGTTAGTGCTGTTCCATCGAGCTGTACTGTGATGGCTTTTCCGCCATTGGCGATGAGCATTTTAGACAAGCTTAATAAGGCATAGGCGGTAGTTTGTGTACTGTGCCATTGTGACGAACCAAGATCTTTAGCAATACTGTTTGCTAATTCAAGTTGCCGCTTGTCATCAAGCAAAATCATCGTTTCTAGTGCCATCGCTTTGTTTCTCAAAACCGAACCATAGGTGTATTGCAATTCGCGTTTGGTGCTGAAATTAAGAGAAGCTTCACTTACCAATTGTTGTGCTACCTGCTTTTTACCCGCAAGAGCATAAGCTGCTGCTAAACGCCATCTGGAGTCGTTGTTCAGGTCACCGGATTCTCGTAGGCGGTTCATCGCGGCCAATTCGGGCTGACCGGCTAAGGCCAATGTGTAAAGGCGATAGGCCTGTGTTAAACTGCTGTTGTACGAGGTCGCCCCGTTGCGCCATTGTTTTGCTGCATTTTTTTGAAACGTCAGCCAGTTTGATAAAAATGTAATTGGAGGAGCATAACCTTGTTTTTGAGCTTCCAGAATAAAATGTCCTGCATAGTTGGTTGCCCAAGCATCAGATTCACGTTCACCGGGCCAGTAGCTCACGCTGCCAGAGGGATTTTGTAAAATACCTAAGCGGTCTATAGTAGCTTTAATATTGCTTATAGTTTCCTGTTTTTGCGCACTTTCCAAATTGAAAATAGCGCTTAAATATAGCTGAGGAAAGCCGCTTGATGTAGTTTGCTCAGCGCATCCGTAGGGATAATGAATTAAATACTGAAGACGTTTTGTAAAATCGATTTGCGGTAAGGTAGAAAGTTCTACCGTTGCACTATTTGTTCCCAAAACTCCAAAACCGGTATAATCTATCTGGAGTTCGGCATTGGGTTCTAAAGTGTAGTATGTTGCTTTCTGCGAAATAGGGTTCGGATTTTCAACATCAATTTCTACAGCATACGATGCTTTTTCTCCGGCTCCGCTGGCGGTGATTTCAAATTGCTGAGGTGTTTCTGCCGGAAGCACTTCAAATTCAAAATTCACAATTTGTTCACCGAGCTCGTTGAATGTGATCGTTTTTGATTTTGAACCAACAGCCTTAAGCGAATTGCTGCTTTCTATGGTAACCGTGGTTTGTTTTACCTTGTCTTCCATAGCAAAAACGGTCACCGGTAGCGTGAGCTTTTCTCCCGGAGCCAAGCGTCTCGGGATAGAGGCCAATACCATTAAAGGTTTACGCACGGGCGTTGTTTCTTGTGTGCTTCCGTAAGCGCCGGTGGCATTGTCACCCGCGATGAGCATAGTGCGCACCGATCCCACATAGTTAGGCATATGCAGTTTGTGCGTTGCTGTTGCTCCAGCGTTCAAATGAAACGGACCCAGATAGGTTACAACTGGTTTAAATCTATTTGCTTTTCGGTTTTTCGCTCCGGCGGCCATATCGCCACCTCCTATCGCATAAATATTGTCTACGCTACCCGAATAGGCGCCGATAACATAATCATAGATGTCAAAAGTTTTTACACCCAAAGCCTGGCGTTTGTAGAATGCCTTGTGAATATCAGGCGTGTTGAATCTTGTTAGATCAAGCAAACCTTCATCTACCACAGCGAGGGTGTAGGTCATTTCTTTTTGAGAAGCTTCACTTACGCGCACTGTGTAATCTGTTTCCGGTTTGAGTACTTCCGGCATTTTTAACTGCGGTTCAAGTAGGGTTTGAGGATCCTCAACCATAAGAGGTATTACACCATACAGGCGTATAGGGCGATTGTTTACTGTTTGCGCATGAGGCTGTAGCAGACTAATGTGCACATACACATTGGGAGCCATTGCCTGAGTAACAGGAATGCGCACGGTAGTTTCTTCATTAGTGGTTTTTACCCATTGTTTAGAAATCACTTCGGTTCCGCTTTCTATGCTGATTAATGCATTTCCGGCTGCTGCAGAAGGAAACTTGATTACTGCTTCTTCGCCTACCGTATAGTCTTCTTTATCTGAATTGAAAACAAGCATTTTTGCACTTTCAGCATTTGCTGTAGGTGCGTTGCTCCAATTGCGATAAAAATAGGTAATGAGGCCAGAGGCATGACCCGATTCTTTATCGATCACACGCAGCAAATAGCGGCCGCCCTCTTTTTCTGGAACATTGATTTTTGCAGTTGCTTTTCCGTTGTTGTTTGTAGTTACCTTAAAAGATTGCAAAGGTTTGTAAACCGAAGCATTCTCATAGCGCGAGAGGTTGTCGTAACCTCTGCTATACCACCAGCGCCATTCCATTTTAAACAGTTGTACCTCCAGTTTGCGATTAGGTGCGGGTTTTCCGTTTTCGGTGAGACTTACCAAATCAAAATTCACATCTTCATCGGTAAAATACGCATCGTATTTATGAGGTTCAGGAGCCTTAATTCCTGTAAAGTGCGCGTATGGAGCGATGGTTTTTGAAAACACATCTACCGAGAAATCTCCGCCGCCTTCAAAGACTTTGGTTAAAAAAGTAGCCTTTAGCATTCCCGGAGCTTTGTTGCTCAAATCAAGTTTCTGGTTGAAACTCAGTTTTCCTGAATTGTCTAAACTTTTATCTTTTAAAATCGGGAGTTCAACTTCAGAGAATTTGCGCACGGGATCTGTGAAGTCGTAGTTTTCATAATCTTTAAAGGCAGCAGCCGTACTGTTGAGTGTTGCGGTTACTTCTGCTTTAAGATTGCGGGCCGGTGTACCGTGTAACCACTGTGCGGTAAGGCTTCCGGATATGGGTTTTTGAGTAGATAGGGTTTCTGCATCAAAATCTAGATTTAATTTGAGGCGATTGGGTTTTACGGTAGCGACGCGCAAGGTTTTTGAAAACTGAACACCACCTACGGTGATGGTTGCATTCCAGTTTCCTGTAGGGTCTGTACTTGAAGTTGGAATCGGAAAATAGTAAAAACCGTGACTGCTTCCGCCAGAAACGTTCTTATTTGTAAGTGTTGAACTCAATAGCATACGTTGCACGAGTTTTCCGCGGGCATCGGTTACCTCTAGTTTTACAGGATGTTCCTTAGGTAAAGGGTTTGCCTGGTCATTAAGAACAAAACTCAAATGAATGCTGTCGCCGGGACGATGCACGCCACGTTCGGTATAAATAAATCCGCGTAATCCTTTTTGTAACTGGGCTCCGCGAATATCAAAGTTACTTAGGGATAAGGCGTTCCCATCATCGAGTTTTGCATACGCAAAATTATTGCGCTGCTGCGCTACAACAAAGGCAGCTGTTTGATCACTTTTATAGGATGCGAGACCGTCGATGTCTGTTTTTAGGTCTTTGATGAGTTGCTGCTGATAGTTGTAAATTTTAATATCCACGCCAATCTCAGGCTCAGCTGTGAGCAAGTTGGTGGTGATAAAATCATAGGCGCCATTAGCCCCTTCTTTTACGATAAGCCCCAAGTCTGAACCTATAATATTAGTTTGTGCAAAACGCTCTTCGTTATAGTAGGCGGGATGGCACGGATTGTCTTCTTCCTCCCAGTTGTACACGCGCGTTCTCCACGAGTACAATTCGTTATCCCAATAGCGCTCTTCGCGTTCATCTTCTTCGACCCCGGTTCCGGTGTTATAATAATCTTCATAAGACTCTTCAAGGTAAATATCTTCTTTGCTTTGAGTAATTCCTTCTTCAGCATCAGGGCAAGGGAACAGACTATAGTCTTGATTAAAGCTCAGCTCAACGCGGTACATTGCTCCGGGATCGGCCTTAAATAATTCTGAAAGATCTACGGCATAAGCTTTCCATAAACCGGTTTGACCAATGCTGTTATTGATCAACGGAATGGTTTTTTTTGCGATGCGTCTGCCCACGCGTTTCAAATCATAGGTAGAAGTACTGTTGAGGTCAGAATCCTGAAGGTATTGCAGCATGTTGTCTTCAAAAATCTTGATGACACGCACATCAACAGCTGAAAGATTAACCGCTTCAAAGTAAATCGGCGTTTTCATCGAAGCAGGAAGAATGTTGCCTTTAGAGATCAAACGCACTTGAGGTTTTAACTGCTGAAAGGATATTTTTTGAGAATAGGTTGTGGGTAAAGCTTCGCCAAAGGCATTCTTTATTCCTTTATTGAGTGTGAGTGTCAGCTCGCCGGTTAAGGGCTGTCTGGGATAGATATTTAAAACATTGCCCTGAACCTCATAACGCAAATTAGATAGACTATCAAGCTGAACAAGTCCGTCAAAATTTTGTTCCATTTGAAGCGGGTCAGAAAAGTTGACGCTTACGGCCGTTTCCGGACTCAAAGTAGACACTACATCTACGAGTGTAAAATTGGCTTGACCCGGGATGTTGAGTGTGCTTTGACCTTGGGTAGCACTGGTAATACTCTCGCCATTCCAGGCGATACGTATTTGCGAATTCTCCTTTTTACGATGAATGCTGTCTATGGTAAAATTGAAAAAAGTGCCCTTGGTTTCTTCTGTGGGCCAATCAATATGAAGCGCCTTTCCTTCCTGAGAAGCGCTTACGAGTTGTTTTGCTTTTTCTGCAGCCACCCAATCTGAAGTTTCAATAGAGCCTGTTAAGTACTGCCACTCTTTACTATAAGATTGAAGGTTGCCTAAGTTTATCTTGAAGTTGGGTGTGATGGTTTTAAATCCGAAGGTGTAATTTTTAAACTCCGGGTCAATGTCTTCAAAAAAGCGGCTCAATTTTAAGGTTACAGTGTATTCGGTATCGGGGCGCAGGGCTTCTTCCGGCTTAAAAAGAAGCTGAGTTCCGTTTTCAATAAAAAAAGAACCTTCTGTTTTTGGATTAATGATCAGGTATTCTGAAGGTATTTCCTGAGTGGCTTCAAACTGAGAAGTGGGCTTGGCGAGGACTACGCGTATAGGATCTTCAATCGAAGCATTACCAAAGGTGTTGAAAGAAATATATTCTTTGAACTTAAAAATATTATCGGTTTTTGGATGCTTTTTGGTACAAGAGGAAAAAGCTAAAAAAGCAACAAGGTAGAGGAGGTAATATTCTTTTTTCATGAAACCTATTTTATTGAGAAACGCCACAATTACAAGCTAAATTGTAAAATACTTCTTTTCTTAATTTTTGACTAATGCTTTTCTTCTTTTTTGCTCATTTTTTGAGCTAAAATGCTTGTTATGAAACTCGTATAAAATACTTGTATAAAAATTATATCAATCAACACGATTTGATGTTAAAGTATAATTTATTGCATTTCATCGACGAACAAGTGCGTTTTTTAATCGATGAAATACACAAATGGCGAGTTTTGTATTTGTTTACGTACATTCAAAAAGTCGATAAAGTGCATTTTGAAACGCTATAAAGTGTTAAATTTTATGATAAAAATGTTAAATACAGCCATAATATCGACGAAATACACAAATTGACAGTTTAAGTGTTGTAGGAATAAAATATCCTGCTTATGTTTGTCTCAACATAACTCATAACCCCCAAATCATGAGAACTTTTACAACCAACTTGTTGGCAATAACTTTTGCCATATTCTTAACCAGCTGTTCACAAGATGAAGAGCTTTTAACCTCTAATGAAGAGACAACTCTTGAAGTTTCTGCAGACCTCGTTATCGAAGATGCTTTTGCTCAAGAAATTCTTGTCGAAGTAAATAAGCATCGCGAGAGCATTGGGCTTTCTCAATTAGCTTATAACAACGATTCTAAAGTGAAGGCCATAGAACATTCAAAATATATGGCTACCAAAAATCAAATTAGCCACGATAACTTTTTCCAGCGATCAGATTATTTGAAAGCTAAAGGTGCTGCACGCGTAAGTGAAAATGTCGCTTACGGGTACCGCAGCCCAGAAGAAGTTGTATCTGCTTGGTTAAAAAGCGAAAGCCACAAAGAAGCTATTGAAGGTGATTTTACTCATAGCGGACTTTCAGTAGTGAAGAATGAAAAGGGAATCGCTTTTTTTACGCAGATCTTTATCAAAAAATAGAAATGCTTTTGGCTAGAGAGATAGCCTGAAGATTAAACCCCCCAAATCTAAAATCCCCCAACCGACCCAACAGGTCACAAGATCAATTACAACATTCAATGCATTTACAAAATTTACAACTTTAAGTTGGTTTTGTTATGTTAGATGCAGCAGGCGGGGGCCTGCTGTTTCGCCTTTCTCCTCGCGAGAATTACTTACTGAAAAACCCTTAAGTTTTTTGCTTAAGGTTTTTTTCATGAGATATGTTTTAAGTCAACCGACCGGCTAAGTTAACTTTCCTTATTAAAATGATATTCGCGTTCTACTTTACACACACGCACTGAATACTCTGAATACCACTGGGCTTTTCCGGTTTGTTGTGCGACGAGATGATCTACTTGATTTTTCCAGCTGGCGATGGCAGCTTCGGTTTTCCAGTAAGAAATGGTGATGCCTAATGCGCTTCGTGCGTGTTCCATTCCTAAATAACCCGGTTGCTTTTGTGCAAGCGTTTCCATCTTGGTAGCCATTTCGGCGTAGCCAGAAGTATCTTCGGTTTGTTTAGAAGTGAAAATTACGGCGTAATAGCTTTGTTCGGTAGATAGTTCCACAAGATTTAGTTTTCATTTTCTTTATAAATACCCAGAGTCAATTCGCCTTGATCATTCATATAGGCACGATACATGCCTTCGGTATTGAATTCCATAGAAGGATTTCCGTAGTGATCCAGTGCTACAATTCCACCGGTTCCACCAAGTTTGGTCAGTTTTTCCTGAATCACATTTTGCGTAGCATCGGTTAGCGTTTTTTCAGCATATTCCATCTGAGCGCTGATGTCGTAAGCTACCTGCCCGCGAATGAAATACTCTCCCCAGCCGGTTGAAGAAACACCACACGTCGCATTGTTTGCATACGTCCCAGAGCCAATAATGGGCGAGTCTCCTATGCGGTTGTAGCGCTTGTTGGTCATCCCTCCGGTAGAAGTTCCTGCGGCAATATTTCCATTTTTGTCAAGTGCCACACAGCCAACGGTACCAAACTTCTCGTCTTTGATAAATGGATCGTAAAATGCAGTGGCTTTACTGATGCTGTCTTGTTTCTCGCGGTCTAATATGCGCTGCAGGCCGTCGTATCTTCTTTGGGTAAAGAAATAAGAAGGATCTACTTGCTCAATGCCTTTTTCTTTGGCAAAAGTTTCAGCTCCTTTACCGCTTAGAAGCACGTGTTCAGAATTGGTCATAACTTCGTATGCCAGGTTTATCGGGTTTTTCACATTGGTAACCCCGGCAACGGCTCCTGCATTTAAAGTGGCGCCATCCATAATAGAAGCGTCTAATTCATTTTTACCCTCGTGAGTAAAAACCGCACCTTTAGCTGAATTGAACAGTGGCGAATCTTCCATCACATTTATAGTGCGTTGTACAGCCTCAAGACTGCTTCCGCCATTTTTCAATATTTCGTGACCGGTTTTGATAGCTTCGGTTAGTTTGGCTTTATAAGCTTGCTCCATTGAGTCGGTCATATTCTTTTTAAGAATCGTTCCGGCTCCGCCGTGTATGATAATGGCAAATTCTTGTTGTTTTGGAGTTTCAGCAGTAGCTGCTTCTTCAGTTTTTAAATCTTGATTACAAGCAACAAAGAAGAGACTTACAATACATAGGGAAAGAACAGATTTCATAGGTGTTAAATTAAGCTTCTAAAATACATAAAAACTAGCGGCAAACGGAGAGGTCAATTGTTTTATGCCACTTTATTATGTTGTAATTTTAGCCTAAATACAAGACTATGGCTATTGCAAAACCTTTTAACCTGACCCAATGGGTTGAAGAAAATCGGGATTTATTAAAACCACCGGTAGGAAATAAAAATTTATATAAAGACGCAGACGACTA
>Ga0208029_1001234_pt1 | contig 11915 bp, 5 predicted proteins | sample MalvireepMed_s12_FD_184242 | JGI IMG/M metagenome (GOLD analysis project Ga0208029, IMG submission 184242) | Marine viral communities from the Global Malaspina Expedition - Malaspina viral metaG DeepMed_s12 (SPAdes) (version 2) | ecosystem: Environmental > Aquatic > Marine > Oceanic | place... | reverse complement strand
ATATATCACCTAATTAATGGTAAATTTTCCACCACGCAACATGGCACCCATGCCACGGGATGTTCCTTTTGTAACTGTACCCTTACCAAGGTTCTTGGGGGTGGGAATTTCCTTGTAATCGCTAAAGGGAACCTTTCCCTGACCCTTGATTACCTCAAATTTAGTGGGTGTGGGGGTTTTTCGAGGTGGAGCGCCACCTGTTTTGACTCTACTCATGGAGTTTCTCCTAATTTTTCACGTAATCTCATGTTTTCGCGCCGATCTGACGCTTCTATCCTCTCCGTGGTCTGTTTTTCCTGCGAATCTATCCGATCATCAAACTGACGATCCCTTTGAGCCATCTTTTGGCCTTCCAAATTCAATTTTCCTTGATCAATGGCTATATCAGCCTGTGTTTTCTGCCCTTTTATGTCTATTTCTTGCTGTTTCAGGGCAATTAATGGGTCTGGACCTTCTTCTTCGGCTCCCGGGCCGTTTACAATCTGTTGACTGATCTGCCTTACCTGCTGTAATTCCTGGGCGATCAACTGAGCCATATAAACTTCCATTTCAAGCAACATTTCGTCACTGGGAGCCTCTCCATTGGACCGTTTTTCAAATTCGGTCATCGTAATCTCTTGAGATTTGAGTTTAACATGTTGCGTTACATGCTTCTGGAGTGCTGTCACAATATCCGGAGACTGCGAGACAATAGGGGAAGCACCAAAAGTAAGATGGGCCATGATATGGGCGTCATGGTTCTGCCCTTCAAACGCCTCTAAATCGGTTTTCTCCAAAGCGTCAATGTTTTCTTGAGCAGGGTCCTTGGGGACAGGCTGCTGTGTACTTGGGGTATTCAGGATTTTGTCTATTTCACGCACTCCTAACGCCTCATACATCCGGCGGAAGGCTTCGTAATTGTTATGCAAATCAGGAGCTTGCAACGCCAAATCCAGTTGAGCCTGTGCCAGTGCGATACGTTGAGCCTGTGAAAAGATGTTGGGGTTTGAAACCGGTAATACATCTACCCGGTCATCAAAGTCAGTCGCCATTACCCGCTTGTCACCACCGGCTACCGAGAACGGATACTCCTGTGGTAACGATTCATGCATGACTCTTGCGAGAACCTTGAACTCCTTGCGCATGGAATAGTGCATTCTTTTATGCACCGCACTCATCACGCGGCTTCCCTGCTCCAGCATTGCCACGGTAGTACCTACCGCCGCCTGTTGGTTGCCATCACCCACTTTCAGGTCAGTTATGGTGGCAAAGCGTTGACCTGCGTCTACCACAAAACCAAGTAACTGGAACAAAGTCTGGTCCGGGCCTTTAAAGGGCAACGGCATCAGGCTGTCACGAATAGCACCTCCTGGGGCATCCACATCCCTGAACTCACCGGGCTGTAAGGGGTCTGCATCATCCCGAACCCGTAGTCCACGGGCCTTGAACCCAGCAGGGAGGTTGGAAAGCGTCCCTGCATCAATCAACTGACGTAATGCGGCGGTAGCTGTACGTGATAGACCACCTATAGCATGAATTAGCCCTAATCCGTAAAAACCAAACCCGGGGAGGAACTTGTAATGGACAAAATACTGGATTTTTGTTTTAAGCTCGTCGTCCTCGGCATAGTTACGTCGAACGGACAATACTTTATTGGCATCTTCGGCAATCGTTACTACATAGGGAACCTTAATACCCGTGGGTTCGTTCTCTTCGTCCACTTCTTCAAAGCCCGGAAGATCCAAATCTACATGAAACTCCAGCAGGTTAGCGTCATATTCCATGTTGCTGGGGCTAACCCCTTGAATCTTATCCTGTTCTCGGGTTACTTCGTTATCAGAGAGCTGGGAAGGTAAGATGTCAATGTCACGGTAAAAACCCGAAAGTTGCAGTTTTCGTAACTCGTTCAGGTCCATCGGGACAATGTTGGTGATACAGGGACAAGTTTCCAGGTTACTTGTCTCATAAGGCACAACCAGTTGTTCTGCGGGGACAAATTTACTAACCGCACGGTCCAGACCTTCGTCATAATAGACTTTCTTGAAGGTAGATCCGGCCAAAGGTAAAAAAAACAGCATCTGGTCAAATTCAGGGGTATATTCCTCCATCACATTGGTGATGTAGTAATTCATAAACTCCTTAACCCGGCTGGCTTGCTGCTCCTTTTCCTTGGTTCTTTCCCCCATGATCGCTGTGCGTACCGGTCCGTCAGGGGGTAACAGTTCATTAAATGCCTGAGCCTGAAACTGGGTGGCGGCTTCAGCCAGTAAAGGATGGGTTACACCGGTTGCACCCCGAAAGGGCTGCGTCCGTTCTTCATAGACATAACCAAGCAGCTCCATCCCCTTGGAATAAGTGTCCTCCCAGTCATGGCGGGAAATCTTGTTGCTCTGGAATTCGTTCAGAAGATCATTACCAACCCTTCCCAGCTCACCTTCGTCCATTTCTTCCGCCAGATTACGGAAAAAGTCGCTTTCATCAACTTCCAAGGCCGAGGGGTCAAAGTCCACGATGACACCGCCATCTTCCTGTTCAATCAGTTCCACCGGACCCCCGTCTGAAGGCACAAAGGAAGTAGGGGCTGCAATTTCTACTTGTTCTTCAATGGTTAAGGAATCAGGAGTTTCTATTTCCTCTACCTTTTCAACCATTGTAGTAATAGGGTCGCCGTTAGCCATTTTCTGTTTTACCTTTAATCTACGTTACCATTCAGTGATAGGGGGTTCGGGTAGAGCTGCCGCCGCTTCAAGCGCGTCAGATAAATCTTTGCTTAACTGTGGCCTATACCATATTGGCATTGGTCCGACGAAGGCGTCCCGCCCCATTTCTTCACGGTTGAAAACCGAAGGGTTCACATCCTTAGAATACCTGTAGTATGCGTCTTCAAAAAACCCCGCTATAGACGCCTCGTCGGTTTTATTTAGAAGCCAAGGTAAGTTAACAGGAGTGTCCTCCAAGGAATTTTCTCTTTCACGTAACATATCCATTGTTCGGTCGTCTAGCCACTTCACCTCCATATCGGGGTCGGGGGGCGGCTTGGAGTGGTGGAAATACTCTCCGTCGGAAATTAGACTGGCATTCTCGTCATCAACATAACGAACATAGGCACGACGAAGTGGATCGTTAACAGGCGCATTAGTAATAGTTTCTATAAACTCACTCCATTCCACATTGAAGGGGTTCACATCCACCTCCGTAAATAACTCAAATAACCCCAATACGTCCCTAGAATGAGGCGGTCTGTTTCCCTCTACTGATACTCTACCTCGTCGGTTCCATGGATCTGTCCCCATCGAATGTCGGGGATTGATCGCCCCTTTCCTTCCTTTTACTTGTCCAACCCCTCTCATCTGAAAGTCCCCGGTCCGGCCCTTTAAAGGGCTAGTTCCTTCATCGATTACTTCCACCACAACGCGGGGATGGCCTATGGTTTGACCCTGGTAATCGTGTAATCCATAAATTACTACACTTCCATCTTCAATAGCTTTGGCACCACCCGAACCGGCCCCATATCCCGGGTTATTCCGTATATGAGAATAACCCCCAATAGAATTACTCAAGTAGGTTCCATAAAGCTCCAAGAGATCCGGGTCTTTAACCTGTAGCCAAGTGGAATCAGTAGAAGGAACCGGTAGCAGTGGCGAAGCCCCCTTTTCCCATATAGAAGGATCAAGTAAGGCATCCACGTCATCCGCATAGTTGGAAACGCGGCCCCGCTCTATTGCATCTGCTGTAATAGCAACTGTCTCTTCACCCAGATCCCTAACTGCCGAGTTTATCTTCTCTGCTCCCTCTTTAAAGTCTTTTGAAACTCCAGCTTCACGTTGCTGTTTTCTCAACATCGTCTGAGCGCCACTTGTCATCATATCTACAAAGGAAGCACGGGGGATGTTGCTAGGATCGTCTAAAAGGCTTGAGTAAATTTGACCCATCAGGTCATAGTCGAACAGTGGAAAATTAACCCGACCCCTTTCTCCTATAGACCACACAGGTTCGGTGTTCTCAACCGCTTTGGCAAAGGTAGGGTCCAAAGGAAATTCCTGTGTAGGGTCCAACTTTATTAAATCCATTAACTCCCCTTGCCATAATCCCTCCTTAGGATTAAGTTTTTCCCATGCGGTTAAAACATCAGTATCTCTTACATCCGGAAGTCCCAACTCCCTAGCGAAATTTGAATACTCCTGCTCTAGCTTAGGTAAAGTATATGTCGAGGATTGATTATAGTTCACCAACTCTAAAGGAAGGTTTTCATTTGCCAGAAAAGAAAGTTCGTCGGGTGAACGAGTTACTTCGTAAGATGTGTCCATGTTGGGCCATTCCCCCGCCGCCCTGTTTTCAAATATAAAATTTTGACGCGCTTCTTCGGAGGGGAACAGGTAGTTAGCTCTAGCCTCTACCATCCTATCATAAGCTCTTTCCGCCTCAACCCTAACCGGGGGAGGATTATTCCATAAGGCTTCTTCCTCTGGAGTTAATGCTTGTTTTTTCGCTAACTTTCGAGAAATGGCTACCCGTGCTGCGTCATCTGTCGCCAGTTGAAGACTCTTCTCCGGGTTCTGTAGTATATTTTTAAGCTCTTCAACTCCTGCTCTACCTGCCCTAGTTCCCGTGTAAGTTGGACGGAGGTCTAAGGCAATTTCTGCCGGTAATCTACCACTAAACAAGGCACTGCGAAGCGGATCTCTTGCTGTACCATAGTCCACTTCAAGATACCTTTTCATTTTATCGTAAAAAGGGGCTAGAAGCTCCGGGGACACGCCATAATCTGATCGTAAATCTTCTGCCAGAGTTCGTAGCTGAGTATCTATTGTAGATTCCCCGGATCGGTAAGGATTACCGCGAGGTACACGGCTGAATAATTCTGTAAATTCGTCTGCGCCCACCTCACCAAATTTAAAAGCGTCCCCTTTGTTCTTCAGCTTTTTCATAAAGGGTTGGTTTAAACCCTTGATTCCGCCGGGAGGAACCGTAGCCATGCCCAGTCCCGATCCCACTCCTTCCCCCGCTAGGACGTTTCGCACCCCACTCCCTCCAAAACTTCCCGCAGTAAGCAGCCCCGCTGTATTAAAAACTTCTTCTGGAGTTATTTCTTCCCCACTCAAAGCAACCCCGGGGGCATTTAACGCCTTGGCTAACTCATAAACCAAGGCAGGTGCCGCAAACTCAAAATTTCCTTCTTCCCGGCTTCCAGCCCACGGCATAAAAGTAGCCCGGTCCAGACCCGGTTCCATCCCCGTCATCTCTTCAACGTACAACTCCAACGGCGTAGGACTATACGGTTCTTCCTCCACCGGGGTATGAGGTATTTTGGCTAGTTCGGATAAATATTTATCTTTATCAATTACCCCTTCTTCTAACAAATTCCTCCAATACTCTATTGATCCCTCGCGGGAATAGGTATCATCGGAAGGATCAAACTCCACGTCCCTGCGAAGCATGTCCGAAAGAACAGCAGTGTTATAACCTTCGTCTTCGTGAATAAATAACGGATCAGTGGATTCCAGCTCCTTCATCACCCCGCCACCCATCTGGAACAGGTGGGCTATCGGGTTACCGGATATCCGGGCCTTGGAAGGCTTCCGGGCGCAACCATCGCAGCAGAGCTTTTTACCGAACGCCATTACCACGTCCCCGCTTTACGAGCATGGTATCCACGGCGTGTTGGCGTCGTTTGAGTAAGGATTCCAGCCCCTGGGGTTCTTCGTCAACTTCCCCGCCATGGGCAAACATGCTTTCTTCCTCTTCTTCCTCTTCCTCCAGCCACGGGGAGTAGAAAGGCCGGTCCTGCGCCGCCTGTAAATCAGGACTGGTAGGATAACCTTCGGGCGGTGTCCCATAAGTAGGCGTGGCGTACTCAACATCAGCCCACCCGAATTGTTCTTGGGGTATACCTAAAGACTCACTAAGCTCATCTGCCCCTACATTAAACTGGGTGGAATAATCACTAAGCCGGTCCATAGCACCGTAATACCTGTCAGTGGCTGCTTGCCTACGTGCCATTTCTTCAGGAGGAGCCATTTCCCCCGTGAATACAGGAGGCCCACCCTGAATCTGCTCGTAACCGGGGTCTATCACCGATACCGCCTCACGGATGTCCTGCGGACGACGGGCCAAGGAGCTTATCCCATACTCATAACTACCAGCCGGGGCAGGTAATATGGAATAAGTGCTGGGTTCCGTCTCAGGATAACGATTTATCCTTACATCTTCAGGTGTTACCCAAGGAGGTCGTACCATATCCACACCTTCAAAAGTTGCATAGGGCCTTGTGGGCGGCTCACCGTCTTTTATACCACATATTTGAGGATTAGCCTCGGCATAATCGTCATCATCACACGGAGAACACTCCAAAACATGGGTCGCGGCCCACGCAGGATTACTGCAATTCTCAACCGGAAAACGCACACAGGTCATCAGGCCATCAGAATCTACCGAGGACTGGTAGCCTTCGTCACAAACACAGTTACCTGCCGAATTACGGGTGGAATTGGCCGGACATACATCGCCCCCAACGGGTGAACAGGCTGTCAGGGTTCCGTCATCGCCGTAAACCGGAGTATATCCATCGTCACACTGACATACACCACCCACCATGCTGGCATTCGTAGGGCAACCTCCGGGGGGAGGCCCCACTTTACTACAAGCCGTTAATACGCCGTCAGTATAGACCGGGGAAAACCCTTCTTTACAAACGCATTCCCCTTGAGCATTTATTTCACCGTTAGTAGGGCATGCCGGACCTTCAATCTTCGTACAGGCGGTTAAAGTCCCATCGGCTGAATAAGTGGGGGAATAACCACCGGTACATTTGCAAACACCGTCATCGTCATAAGCGTTAGTGGGACAAACTAAGCCGTTAACAACTGGAGGAGGTCCGCATACTCCTTGAGCGTTCCTTACATATTGAACACCATCAACAATCTGACAATCGTCGTCAACAACTACAGGAGGTACACATACTCCTAGAGTATTTCTTTCATACTGAACGCCATCAACAATCTGACAATCGTCGTCATCTGTGGGCGCCATTCCAAAATGCGTAGGACATACTCCACCAATAGCGGCGAACTCAGCGGCGAAGTAGTTCTGGGTGACAGTGGGGAACACCCCGTTAACAGCCGGTTGGTTGTAATCGATAATACCTTCGCATTTGGTGTGATCGGGATTTTGGGGTAGCGTTCCCGTAGAAGTAGTTTCACAAAGATCTTTTGCTACGTTATAAAGACCACCACCGGGACAGCGGTTTACACAAGTCTGGTTGTTGCGGTTCCAGTAAAAGTTAACGCCTTTGGTTTTACACTCCCCTTCCTTGTCGTCGTCGTTAACCAGACCGCCAGCAGTTACGCAGGTTTGGGTAGCTTCGTTCCACGTATCCCCGTTAGCTTCACATTTTTCCTTAGAAGTACGTGTATCCGTTCCAGCAGGTCCGTAACATTTCTGCTCCTGCTCATTCCATGTATTGCCTTCGGTAGCTTCACAGCCTTGTTTGGAAGTAGTTCCGGGTCCTAGTGGGTCCGCCATGCATTGACCATTCTCCAATGTTGACTTGGCCGGACACACACAAGCTCCATCTGTCCATGTTCCCCCCGAAGACACACAAAGATCTTCTCCTGTTGCAGTAGTCGCTGGAGGAGTTCCAAACTGCGTAGGACAACCCCCTTCCGGCAAATCTGCCGTCAGGTAATTTTGGGTAACTGTAGGATAGTTCCCATTGGCATCCGGTGACTGGTTGTAATCAATAATGTTTTCGCAGGTGGTGTATTCGGGTTCCCCCGGACCTGTGCCAGCAGGTCCATAACACTTCTGTTCGTCTTCATTCCATGTGTTACCTGTTGCTGTGCCGTCTGCATTGATTTCACAACCTTGTTTGGAAGTAGTTCCGGGTCCTATGGCCTCAGCCATGCACTGCCCGTTCTCCAATGTTGACTTGGTCGGACATACACAAGCTCCATCTGTCCATGTTCCACCCGAATTCACGCAGCGGGTTTCGTCAGTCTCTGCCGCCGGGGCCGTGGGGCTTGATCCCATAGGACATGTGCCGTCTTCCAGGGCGGCGACAGTGCTGCCGTCGGTATCGCTGTAACAAGTGGTGGTGGTCGTTGTAACCACCGGCGCTGTCTCGGAAGTACCTGTCGGACAACTCTGACCCGCTAAAACCTGTGTTATTGTTCCGTCGGCGTTATAACAATTTTTCTTCAAATCAACGCCAATGTCTATATTTCCTTCACTATCAGCCACACTCAGTACAGCGTTATATATTTCTTCTTTTACCTTGTCGCTGAGAGTTCCTTTGATCTGACCAAGAACCGCCTCATATATTATCTGGGGTAAATCCTCCCATGGTCGTCCCGCACCTGCGGGGGATATAGCCCCTAAAACCGCATTCAAAATGTTATAGCCGGTGTCTATCCCTACGGTGGTGTTGGTGCCGGGGATTGTCCATACCGGAACCCCGGTCTGCTGTCCAGTACCAAAAGGAGGCTGACCGCCCCATGTGAAATCACAGGTTACGCTTCCATCAAGACCCACAATACAAGATCCGTCGGCCTTTTTCAGTGCTTCAACTACGGCAGTGACTGCCTCCTTGGCATAATCTATCGGGCTGATTTCAGGGAGATTGTCCAGAATCGCGGCAACCGTGGTCCCTGTGGCATCGGCTATCTGCTCGGTAGTAACACCATACGTTGCCGCTGCCACCAGAAACGCTTCTTTCGCCTCGTCGCTTTCTTTCCCGAAAATCTCCATGGCCTTTTCTGCCGCATCCGCAATGTCTGCGTTGTCATCACCAGAAGGCTCATACGCGGCTAGATACTCATCCCACGCTTCCCACTTTTCATCTGCTGTCAGCTCTGTCGGAGTCTCGACGCCCCGCAGCGTGTTGATATTGGTGGCTATACCCTGTAACTGCTCGTTATCCGGCTCGTTTTCCGCTGCTGCCAGAAGGTTGTCGTAAATGCGGTCCTGAAAAGCGGATATCTGGTCCGCATCCCATGCCGCCGTGGTTTGCATCCCTTCCAAAGCTTCCATGATTATGTTTTCCATCATCCAGAGGGAATAGGGAGAACCCATGGTCCCCGGTTCAGGGGCCAAATAACCCCACATATCTGAAAGAGCCGGAATATGCGGGAGATATGGAATAACAAAGTTAAGAGGGTCAAAGTCTGAGGGTTCGTCAGTAGAGAGCTGTCCACCATTTGCCATGGAGACAGGGCCACCGCCTTGCAGCCCCAGAAACCCCAGGTTTTCCGCATCAGGCAAATCAATACCGTATTTGGCCTGTTTCTCCGGGGTTAACCACTCTAGGAATTGGTCTTGGAAGGTTTCTATGGGATTAGTTTTAGTAGTCCATCCGAGAAAGGGTGCGTCGGGGTCAATATAGTTTCCACTTGGATCAATCACAGTATCCCGCTGCGGGGGCCACGTCCTAGATCGCATTATGTCGTGTTCTAGCCGAGGATTTATGCCACCATGTAACCTGTTCCATTCTCTAGTCTTTCCACTAGCTTCAGGAAACGATCCTACATCCTCCATCTCGTCAAAAAAGTCCCTGACGGCTCGGGTATCAAAACCCCTGTGTGTAAGCTCGTGAACCACGGTGCTTGGAAATCCGACATCTCTGTCCCACACCGGCTGTTCTAAATCCACTTTCCCGGTTCTCATGTCTTCCGCACTAACAAAAGGGTAATAGTCTTCGCTAAGGGGATCAAACCTTGGTTTGTATACGTTTTCGGGGGCACCGTCTCCTAAATCAACCTCCCTATCCCACGCTTTAAGTTCTTGGTCGAGTTCCCAAGGAGTTATTTCTCCCGCTACCAAAGGGGCAAAGTCCTGAAGCGGGTAGTAAGCACTAATGCCGGATTCCCCCGGATCAGGCAAACCCGTACCTTCAACCCATCGAATGTTCTCTTTCACGGCATCATGTGTACTCGGCACATTCGGTGGGAAAATGCTACTACCCGTATACCATCCCAGCATTCCGCCAACCGTTGGATCGTCTGGATCACCCCGCTCGAACCGTGGAAATCTCCTTTTAGTATCAAAATAAGCGGAACCGGATAAAATACTTTGGGAAAGATCTTCGGGGTTTTTAATGTCGTATTTGTTGATGCTGGACACACCATACGCAGGGTCTTCCGGGTCCCCGCTGCCGTAATAACCAAGATAGGGGAGTATCCCGTATTTGCCTGAAAACCTGTCTTCGGGACGCACACCCTGCATAATGTCGAAAAGTTCGGCCTGTTCGTCCGCGCCATAAAACTCTTCGTAGCTCTCTGGTTCATAACCAGAAGGCTTTAAAGCACGAAGACGTCGGCTGGGGTGCTTATTAGGATCAGATTCGGGCATGTACGCTATCCGTAATATTGAATGCGACTAGGCTCCGGTGTGTCCCAGTCGTCACTTGGCAACTGCACAAAATTCCCCTGACGATAACGCATCAACGCCTGTGTGGTACTGTCCACCAGGTCATCAAATTCACCATAAGGAAACGCTGCACACTCCTCAATCAGCTCTTCCGCCCACTTCTGCTCCGGTGCCCAAATCATCCCGCTCTCAAACAAAGGCGCTACACTGTGGACCCTCGACAATTTATCATTTCCCCGACTTGGGGTAAAGTTGACAACAGGTATTCCCATGCTCCGTAGTTCGTGGGTCAGGGGCATTCCCGTGGCCTTCGCCTCGATGATGACCGTCTCGGGGTCCCAGAACTTGTACAGGTCAAACGCCACCTGCTTCAACGCCGGAAAATCCCAACGACCCTTCTGCGAATCCAGCAAGATCAGATTGGGCGTCCCTCCCTCGTCGGGATAAAAAACACCCCACGTGGTTATGGCACTGAAGTCCGCCGTCTCCTTCTTACTAAAAGCCGTGTCATAACTCTGGATTACATACTCCAGATCAGGCACCTTGTCCTTCTCCCACAGCTTCCACCACTCGCGCTTCAAGATGGCCGTCTCGTCACCGGTCGGGTTCTGCTGGTACTGCGCATTCCACTTGGCTACAGGAATAGACGCCTTTACCGCCTCAAGGTCCTTGGTCGGCCAGTATTGAGGCCAACACGCTTTTCCGGAAGGCATCAAAGCCGGTAACTCAACCACCTCCCACTGATCAGCGTCTCGCTCCCTTCCCTGCGCACGAATCAACTGCCCGGTCAGATCCTTGTCCGACCAGCGCGTCATTACCAAAACTATAGTTCCACCGGGCTGCAACCGCTGACGAGGACCACCAGTGTACCAGTCCCATGCGTCATCAAATCCATTTGCCGACATCGCCGTCTGCTCAGAATGCGGATCGTCTATGACAATTAAATCACCACCACGACCAGCCAAGTTGGAACCAACGCCCACGGCGTAGTACATCCCCCCACGGGCCGTGTCCCACCGCCCAGAAGCCTTCGAGTCCACCGACAACCGGGAATCCGGAAATATATCCTGATAATCTTCCCGCTCAAGAAGGTTCTTAACCTTACGACCGAAACCTACAGCAAGTTCCGTGGTGTGTGTGGCCTGGATAATCTTCATCGCAGGATTCTTCCCAATCATCCATGCAGGGAACAGGTAAGAAGCAAACTCACTCTTGGTATGACGCGGCGGCATGTTGACAATCAGGCGCTTCAGTTCGCCCGAGGCCACCCGCTCAAGCTTGTCCGCAATGATCTCGTGGTGTTTACCGGTAATGAACTCCGGCCACATGGTACGGACAAAACTAAGGAAATTCCCCTGACACTCGTCAACCCGGTCAAGCTGCGCTAACCGCAGCTCAAGCTTTAGTATCTTCTCTTCAGCGTCATCCATCCGGGGGTCCCATGAACAAAGGGGTTTTGTCCCCCATCCAAGCGCCAACCACGTTGAATTCAAAATACTCTATTGCTTCCTCATGGTCCATGCCTTGTTCCACCAAGACCTCAATACATTTGTCCGTGTCGTACACCGCAATGT
>Ga0208029_1001230_pt1 | contig 11932 bp, 18 predicted proteins | sample MalvireepMed_s12_FD_184242 | JGI IMG/M metagenome (GOLD analysis project Ga0208029, IMG submission 184242) | Marine viral communities from the Global Malaspina Expedition - Malaspina viral metaG DeepMed_s12 (SPAdes) (version 2) | ecosystem: Environmental > Aquatic > Marine > Oceanic | place... | reverse complement strand
CCTTGGAGGCGTGGACTATCGGTTCGCAACCCAAGTCTGCAAGGCCTTGGGTATCACCTGGGGCCGGGATAGCGCGGCCCGAGTGCTTGCTAGCGCGGCCCTTGAGGCCAAGGCCGGGGCCAAGGTGTTGAGCGTCGAATATACGCCTACCGATGGAGCGAGCGTCAGCTTGCTAGTGCGGGCTAAGGAGGCGAAAAAGTTGGGCCTGCTTGACGCAAGGCCCGAGGATAAGTAGTCGAGGCTGGCAACCCAGGGCCGGGTCGAGAGACCCGGCCCTATTTTTTTGCCTGAAAATATCCCGGCCCATCAGCCCATGTCAGCTGGCATGGGCTATCTCTCTGCCACGTGTAACCAGACATATGGTAGAGGCTCTGGTCACGCGTGACATGGCAGATAATAACTGACCGCGCGCCACGTGTGCCTCCACTGCCTACCCTACCACGTGTGGCTCCACTGCTAGCCCAACCAACCACGCCTCCACTGCCTGCCCGGCGGGCCGCGCACGCGCGAAGCGCACCAGTGCAGGGAAGCCGCGCGCCTTGCGCCGGGGCGACAGTGCAGGATAGCGCACACCTGGTTGGACGACAGTGCAGATACATGCGCGACGACAACAGTGCAGAACCACGACCACGCCACGCCAGCATGACCGGACAGAGAGATGACGGAGATGACGACGCCACAGTGCAGGGTGGCACCACCACCACGCCAGAGCACACCCAGTCCGATGTCGCATCGCGGGAACGTCAACAGTGCAGGGATGGCATGACATCAAGACAGATGAAGGGAAGCAGCCGGATATCATAGTCGCCAGTAACGCTTGACAATACATCATAGTGCATGATATACTGGAGCTGACCCACGCAAATCGACCACACTGGAGGAACAGCTAATGGCACCAAGAACCTGGTACATCCTAAGGGAGGACGGCACGACAGTGGACATCACCACCAAGATGCAGTTAGCCGATGCCCTCTCGACGGCGGCGGATGACGAGTTCGGCCACGCCGAGTCAGACCTACCGCCCATCGTTGAGATACGGTGCTTGGTCTGCGCAAGCAAGGGCGGTGAGTGTAGTTGGCATCCGCTCTACAACAGCGAGTGCTCATGTTGCGCAACCACACCAGACTACCACGGCCCAGACTTTTGGCAAGGCAACAGCTAACCCGGTTCGGCCTGCTTGCCACTACGGTGACAGGCAGGGCTGCTTGGATTAGCCAAGTAAATCAACCAGCGGTTGAAAGGAGGCAGCCATTATGAATCAGCAATCCAAATCAGTAAACGGAGAAACGAAATGTCAGACCTAAGATGTATCGGCTGCAACGTGCAGCTACCTGAAGACCCGGCAGTGGCGAAGATGCACACCGACGCCTGTGTAGAGCCAGATGATTACGTCACCCTACCCACAGTGGATACAGTCCACCCGGTAACGACCCACTTCACAGATACCACCACCGTGGCTGAAGTGACAGATGACCGGACGGTCAGCGTCGATGAGGTCATCGACCACCAGATAATCAAGGCCCAAGCAGCCAGCTTGATTGGAGACACCGAAGCGGTATGGTCAGACTACGGGAAGTACCTGATTGATGCCATCTTCAGACGCCGACCCCAACCCATCCTGTTGATAGGTGACACGGGCTGGGGCAAGACCTTCCTCGGCAAGTACATAGCCAGGATGTCAGGCCAAGGGTTCTTATCCGTCAACTGTAGCGAGCAGATGATGATGGATACCTTGGTCGGCATAGCAGCACCCGCCAACAGTCCCGACGGTATCTTCCTTGAGTTCGCGGATGGTGTGCTAACCCAGGCTATACGGGAGGGGCTGGTGTTCCTGATGGAGGAGTTCACACGGGCAGACGACGGGATACGCTCCCAAACCTATAGTTCAACAGACCAGACCGGGCGTTCATGGTCTATCCCTCAAGCGTCAGGCATAGCCGACCCGAACGTCCCAGTTCACGAAGACTTCTGGTTCATAGGCACAGCCAACCCGCCAGGTGGGCCGTATACCACCTACGCCATCGACCCTGCCATGGATAGGAGGTTGGTCGCCCAGTTCCGAATCAACCAACCGCTTGCAGATGAGAAGCAGTTGTTGTTGAACGATATCACGACTGAAACGGTGTTACTCAAGGCAACCTACGAGAGCCAGGCCCGGCCCATATCACGGGAGGACTTGGTTGACAGGTTGATGAAGTTCGTATACGAGGTGCGACCCACGCCTGACTTGACCACCGACGACTTCCTCCTTCCTTACGAGACACCGATGGCCCGGTGCCTGCACACCGCCGACCTGAGGAACATCCTTAAAGACCTACTCCTTGGGTTCAGCCCGGTGGAGACAGCGAGCACCATCATCGCCAGGAAATACGGTGACATAGAGAGCAAGGGCATCAAGCAGGCATTGGTGCAACACTTCACGGAGGGTAGCTGGTAATGCAAGGACAAATCGAACTGGTGCACACGCTCCGGCGTGTGCTCAGACGCAAGGCAATCGACGAGATGGTGGTGGCGAGCGAGTTCGCAGGCCAACACCGTGACGACCAGTTGATAGGCGAACGTGGTCTCGATACCTACAAGGGATACTACTCCCTACTTGTAGGCGAGGATGCCACAGTCGAATGGTCAGAGACCGGGGACTCGGTAGGCAAGGACAGGAATGGCAGGTGGGTATTCGGAATACACCAGTATGACGGCGCATCAGCCGTCATGCACGAAGCAGCCCACGCTATGTTCAGTCCGTTGGACTACACCCAGAAAGTAGCCGGGCTGTTAAGCGATGAACGCATCCACCTGATAGCCAACGTCATTGAGGATAGGCGCATCGAGTTCTTGGCAGACATATGGTGGCGCGGAGCTAACATCTACGAGAAGCACCGGGCCGAACTGATACGGGGTGGTGAGGCAGCCTTACGGCAGGCCCAAAGCTACCAGCATATGGGCGGTGTCCCAATCTACACTCGGAACGACCCGGCTGGTCAAGCGTGGCATGAGTGGGCAGACAAGACCCTGGCCGACGACCAGCACAACAGCGGCGGTGGCCTGACCCGTGAAAAGGTAGCAGAGTTCCTAGAACGAGACCGCTGGCTGGACACAGCGGTGGCGATACAAGTGCAGCTACTCACCTATGACCTGCCCGGTGTGGTCATCGACCCAACAGTCCAGGCGGTGGTCGAACGGTTCCACAGCAAGATACTTGCAGCAGGCCGTAGCCTTGACCGCAACGCTGCCCTAAGAGTGGCGGTGGAGATAGCCAACTTCATGGACTGGCACCAGCCCGAGCACCCCGAACCAGAACCACGGGGCGGCGACGGCGAGCCATGTGAAGAGGGTGAAGAGGGCACACCTCGACAAGGTACACCTCAACCCGGCACGGAGCAGCCCAGTCCCAAGCGCACCGACGACCCGGACGAGGACGAGGACGAGGGCGAGGAGGAAGAAGCCGACGGTGCAGGTTCATCCGAACCAGCCGACGACGAAGCCGAACCAGACGAGGGTGACGACGGTGACGGTGGCAGCCCCGACCAAGAGGATGGTGACGACACCGACACCGAGGATGAGGGCGAACAACCTGGCCCCGAACCCACCACGCTGGACAAGCTACTTGAACAGGCCGAGCAACAGGTCACCAAGGAGATACTTAGGGATACCCGCAAGACTGCCGAGAAGCAGGCATACGAGAACCGGGGCAGGCGTGATACGCAGAAGCTACCGGGCGACCATCAGGCAAGGCTGTGTGTACTAAAGACCGAGCCGATACCGCCCGATGCCAGGGTCAAGGCCATGCTCGACAGCATGGGCGATGTCAGCTTCAATGCCCGGCCCGAGACTAGCGGCACAGTCACACCGAAAGTGTGGCAGATACGGAACGGCAATATGAGGGTGTTCCGCCAGCCACCCAAGCGGCGAGGTCGCACCCTGATATTCGTGGACTGTAGCGGGAGCATGGGGTGTCCGTGTGGAGATTGCGGTGAAGACAGGGCCATGAAAGCATGGCAGATAGCCGGAGCCTTAGCCAAGGCGACAGGCAACGCCGAGGTCTACGCCTTCGGAGGCAGCTTCCATACCACAGGCATAGGGAGCGTACCTGTCGGGCAACAGCCCACGTGTAGGCATAAGCCTGACATGACAGGCATCAACAAGAACGAGGTCGGAGGTGGCACGCCGATATGTGCAGCCCTGGTGTACGCCGAGCAACTAATCCACGGTGCCGAGAAGACCACGACGATGGTGTTCATCACCGATGGAGGAGCCGACGACGCAAGCTGTACATACAAGCAGGCCGCACGACTGCACGGCGCAGGCGTGGACTTCATAGCAGTCAACATCGGCAGAACCCACGATACATTCCCGGCCAGCGTGACCGCTACCGTCAGGGACGGTAGCGACTACAGCGATATCGGTAGCCTGGCCCCGGCAATCCGGCACATCCGAGGTAAATAAAAGGAGACAACATGATAGACCATTTCTTAAATACCAGGGAGACCACGGTACTAACGCTGCGCTTCGGCCTGGCGGATGGGCAATGCCGGAGCTATTCACTGGAGGATACTGCAAAAGAATTAGGGCCGATAGAGAGCCGACTCGGTGGCCTGAGGATGGCTACTCGAGAGCGTGTGCGACAGATAGAAGCCAAGGCTCTGCGCAAGGTGATGCGAGCACCTGAAGCACCCACTTGCTGCCACGATTGCATGAACATCCAGGCCATCATAGCTGCCGAAATCAAATCGAAGATAGCCGAAGCAGGGAGATAGACATGGCACGACAGACCAAGAAGGAGCGGATGCGTGACATTCGCTTACGAGTAAGGCACCTGGCTCACTGCGTGAGCATGTTGCCAGCCAAGGACAGTGACGTACCAAAGATTTACATCGAGAGTCTTGACGAGTACATACCCGAGCGACCTACCAGATGGGATGTGCACATGGCATTGCGAGACATAGAGTCACAGCTACAAGATTGGGAATAGGAGATAGACATGGGAGATTCAGAGTTGCGCGAGGCTATGGTCGAGTGGCTGACCGACAGCGGATACGAGCCAGGCTCGTTCGGCGTCAATGGTCACCACAAGCTGGCCCAGAAACTGTACCACTTAGCTGACGATGCCTTGGACGAGATGGAAGATAAGGAGTCTGCCAATGAATAGTTCCAGTTAATCCCCAGTCCTTGACATGCCCTATGATATATGTTAGTATATTATAGGGCATTTTTTATTGGCCCTAATCTGGCACACAGGAGGCAAGACAGATGGGTACATACCCACAGCCCAAAGTCGCAGATGGAGGTGGCCCGAGCCGTCGGCCCAGTTCCTCGGGTCGCAAGCGTAAGGGGCGAGCAGAAATCTTTGCGGCGTTCGACTACGCACTGGCGCACCCCTCCGATGGTCTACACATAGTAGGCCCGAAGTTCGACATTGGTTCCAGTTCGATGGCGAATTGGCTGAACCCCCCAATGAGGAACGGGGTGGTTGCAACCCCCAACAAACACCTTGTTGCCTGGCTGAAGAAGCGAGACCCTCTTATCCTTGACGGCTCTGGTGTGACGAACCGGGTGGCATGGGAACGAGTGCGGCCACAGAACCCCGTAAACCAACTGGTCATTCAGGAACTTCAGCGCAAGCCAAGGGTCAAGGTATTACCCGCGACTCCAACACCTGACGTGGAATACGAACCGCTGGCCGACCCGACTCTTACCGGCACCTTTGTGCCAGGCACCATCGACGACCTGTTGGTGGTGAAAGAGGAAGCATTGAACGTCAAGGCTGAGGCCGAGGCCATCGCGCTGGAAGCAACCGTCCTAGCCCTAGCCATCGACACCATAAGAGACTGGCTGACGGACAAAGACAAGTTGCAGTCGGCATTAGGGCGCATCCAATCCCTTGAGCAACAGCTCAAGAAACAGGATGCAACTCTGAAACAATTCCAAGACAAAGCACTGGCTGCCAACCAAGTACATTCGACGGGCTAACAACTCGTGGTTCCCGCTCCCAACCATACACAATCAGGTTTATGTAGACCCTGTGTCCTGCGATGGGGTGTAACCCACACCAGTGTCAAGGCGTTGACAGCACTAGTGCACACGTTCGCAGGTGGGCATACAAGAGGGATAATGGGTGTCACTGGAACTCCAACCAGGATGGCACCCGCCACTCCATACAGGAGGTCGGCTTATGTCCGATAGATTCACGAAGACTAATCTCATCGAACCACTGAAGCAGCTCAACAGACAGCTACACGACGCTGGACACCGTGCTGTCTTCGAGATATACGGTGAGTCGGTGGGGCAACGGAGACTGTTCAGTCTGTTAGAGGTCTCCAAGGGTTCGCTCACACTCATACCACGTAGCACTGCACGCGACATGTTCTACACACTCAACGCCCTGTGCTCCACGCTTGAACACGTGGGCCTACCCTTCCGTCCTGATTGGGCAGACTGGCGCATGAGGGATTTCGATAGGGATATCAGACAGCATGGAACTTCCTGAAAGGTGCCCCCTCTGCGGGGCCATGCCAGTGGATGATGTGACCATACCCAAGGAACTATACAGATTATACGGCGACTGTTACTGCAACGAGACAGAAGAAAGTAAAAGAGAGGCAGGGAATGACGACGGAAACAGAGATTAGTCCACAGCTGGACGGAACCCAACTTGCGCCCGGTGGTTTATCAGCCGCCGAGTTCGAGGTACTTACCCAGGAGTCAGCCGTCAAGGCGAAGAACCTGACCAATGTCATATCGAACAACAAGGGCAGGTACATCGTTGAGATAAACCCCGACGCCCCGGCGTTCCTGAAGTACGAGGCATGGGCCACCATAGCTGCCGGGTACAACATGGCTGCGTCCATCGAGAGCGAACCCGAACTCCTGTACGACCATGACGGCACCACTATCATTGGAGCCAAGGCGTTCGCCGTCGTCCGTAACATCGTGACAGGCACCCGGACAGGTGGCGCACCGGCCTACTGCATGTTCTCCGAGAGGAACTGGAGCAACCGCACACTGAACCAAGTGGTCAGCATGGCGGGCACCAGGGCCGCAAGCAAAGCACTCCGCCTCATGTTCTCATGGGTCGTGGTGCTGGCCGGGTACGAACCGACACCCTTTGAAGAGTTGGACGACACCATCATTCAAGAGATGCGGAATAGAACCCCTGCCGCTAGGCGTGAACCGTCTGGCAATCGCGCGGAGACGCCGATTAAAGGGGTCGTAGAGGCTGCCCCGGCGTCGGGTGCCACTCAAGATTTATTTTGCACCCTACATCAACGCAATTTCTTCAAGACAGAGAGGATGCGGGGCTATGCTCACCCCATCGAGGGGACAGAACCTACAGCATGGTGCAACATGGACGATGTTCAGGCTCCGCCCCGGCCCCCTGAGCCACCGCCCCAACCCGATGGGCCGTCGGTTCCCGCCGACGCTGACGCCGACGAGATAGTTGCTGACACAATCAGACTGATACAGGAGGCCAAGGACAATGACCAGTAAACTTAACCCTGCCACTGGCGAACTTATAACTGAAGATGAGTATGCGGCGATGCTGCTCATCGAGTACGAGGATGCAGTGCGCGTGGCGAAAGAGGCATACGAGAACCGCGACAAGCTGAAGTTCCTTATCTTCCAGCACATGGACGAGCGCGGAGCCAACGGCATACCGTCAGACATATTCGAGTGTGCCCGCAGTAACAGTTACACTTACCCGAGGAAGGGGCAAGCCTGGCTGCCGTTCTTTGACATCTTCAGCCCCGACGATTTGAAGAAGTGCTACACCCCACCAGTCCACGGTAGCGGCACATGGAACACCGCCCAGGTGAAGAAGTTTTCAGACCGATACGGTACCGTGGCGACTGAAGTACTGGAACGGTCACGGGAACTCGACACCAAGCTGACATTCAAACGCAAAGAGACCAAGGAGTAGCCATGCCAGACACATCCATCAAGAAGGGCGTGTTCTCAGAGACCATATCGGTTCATGAGGCCGCAGAAATCCTGGGTATATCCCGACGGTATGGGTTTGAGCTGGCTCGCAAGGGTCTCCTGCCCGGTGTTCGCCGACTTGGCGGAGGCGAGGGCAAGAAAGGCAAGTACTTAGTCAGCAAGAAACTGCTTGAAGATTGGCTGGCGGGTAAGACAGTGTTGCCCGTCGAACCTGTTGACTCCGTACTATGAGCGGAATGGCATAACGATTTACAACGGCGACTGCCAGGACGTGTTGCCCACACTGGATGACATCGACCTGGTGGTCACCGACCCACCATACGGTATCAGCTACCACAGTAACCACTACGTCGGAGAGAATCCTTTCGACCCCATCGAGGGTGACGACAGATTCCCTAACGTGGTGGTGAACTGGTGTATCACGCACGCTCAAGCGGGTGCGTTGGTGTTCATGCCGATTGAGGCGTTGTCGTTATTGCCAGCCGCCAAGTCCCACATCGCGTGGGTCAAGAACAACTGGACAGCCGGAGACCTCGAACACGGCTACGCTCACATGTGGGAACTGGCCGCGTTCTGGCCCGGCCCATCACACCAGTTCGGACGGGGCCGACCACAAGATGTAGTGGTCTCGCCACGTGTGGCCCCCACATCTATGCAGCATCCGACGGAGAAGCCTGTCGAACTGATAAAGAAGTTATTGCAGCATCACGTCTGCCACCATGTGCTCGACCCATACATGGGTTCGGGTAGCACGCTTCGGGCAGCTAAAGACCTCGGCATAGCTGCCACGGGCATAGAGATTAACGAATCATACTGTCGCGCTACCGTGGCACGGCTCCAACAGGAGGTATTGTTTTGAGCATACGCGCATTGAACTGGGCGTTCGACCAGCGGGGCATACACGCCACCTCTAAGCTAGTCTTGATTGCCCTGGCTAATCACGCTGACGATAACGGCTACGCATGGCCCGGCATCGACGGCATAGCTGAACGGTGGGGCATGTCGCCACGCACAGTGTCACGCCACATCCACCTGCTTAGTGTGGATGAGTACATAGCTGTAGCACCACGCTACCGCAGCAACGGCAGCCAGACTTCCAATGCTTACCAACTGAGCATGACCCCCCTGACAGATTGTCATCCCCCCCATGACACAGCTGTCATCCCCCCCATGACAACAGTGTCACCCCCTGAACCTACAGTAGAACCATCATTAGAAACTCCTACTACTATTGCGCAAAGTTTAGCAGACGCTTTGCCTAATGTGATGCGAGCTGCAAGAAACCTATCTCCCCCAGAGATTCAGTTAGTCCCACTCTATAAATCTTCTTGGCCAGCTTGGCTAAAACTACTGGCGGAAGAACAAGAACTTGACGAGAAGACCGAACGGATAATGCTTGAGTGGGCGGCCCCATTCCCCGAGACCACACTCAAAGACATGGCTGATACCGTGGTGCTGAAGTGGCCCGAGTACAAGCGCAAGAACAAGAGCATCTTCGCTACGTTTAGGAACTGGTTCAAGCGGAGCGCGAACGACACGTACAGGTATGACGCCAAGAGACCTGCAAGCCGCCCAGTTAATTACGACATAGCACTGGAGGCAAAGATACAGGAGGCGGGGTATCACCCTGCGTCACCCGAAGCAGCACAGATGAGGAGAGAGGCCAATGCAGAAACTGGATAGCGATGCCCTGATGAACCAATACGTTCGTCGGTTCGACCACATACCCAAGGAGTTGCGTATGCTCACGCCTGATATGGAGTGCCAGCGCATACTGCACAGGTTCTACAACCACGACACAGAGAGGTGGGTGGAAGACCGCTGCAACAAGGTACTGGAGGACGACCCCGGTGTACAGGAAATCCTGGCAGCCCACGGTTATCAATACTACGACCCAGAGACTAACAAGGTAATCAAAACCGACAGGCTGAGAGGGTTCCCGTTCTGCCGGTGCGAGCGGGACGACGCAGACAAGGCACAACAGCTTACGTGGGCTAAGAACCAGCGTGTCCGTGACGCCAACCTGCCGCAATCCGTACCTGGGCCTAGGCCACGCAGCTCACTGAACGGTACGTTGCAGAACTTTGCCGATAGGCCCGGCACAGCGGATGCCTTCAACGCTGCGATGGACTTCACTGTGGGTAACACGGCCCCAATCCTGTTGCTCACTGGCGGCACCGGCACGGGAAAGACACATCTTATGGAGGCTATCGGGAGGCAATACCTTGAGCAAGGCAGCACCGTGCGCTACGAACTGCTCGCCCACCTGTTAGGCAAGCTGCGTGACTCGTTCAAGGTCAACGAAGAAGCGAGCGTCATAGCTCCAAGCTACAAGGCTGACGTGTTACTGCTCGACGACATAGGGTTGGAGAAACCTAGCGAGTGGGTGACCGAGCAAGTGACCGCCCTTATCGACGAGCGGTGGCGTAACAATCGCCTGCTTGTAGTTGCCACGAACGAGACATATCAGACTATCGAAGCCTGCTATGGGCCTCGTGTTGCATCAAGGCTCTACGACACAACAGGCAAGGTGACCCAGATGTTTATGACAGCAACCGACTACCGCACAGAAGGAGAAGCGAAATGATACCACCGATGCCAGGCACAAGGCACTACCGTCCAGTCGAAAACTGCCAGATATGTGGAGTGAAAGAAAGGATGCGACTCAAGTGTGAACGCTGCCACAAGTGGGCGTGTGAGCAGCCCGAGTGTATGCAACTCATCCAGCATACACGCCGCTGTGCTGTGCCAACGCATATGTTATCAACATGAATAACATACCTCCCGCAACACCGCGCCAGATGCTGCCTGGAAGCAGGCACAGCTATCTCTACAACCAACACAGCCGCACATGGCGCGTGCGCGTTGAGGCCGAGCCGGTGCCCTGGGCTGTGTATACCAAGCAAGGGAAGCCAAGCACAGGCTTCACCAACATGCGGGTGTACCAGACCCAAATCCAGGCTGCACTGAAAGAGATATGGGCCGGATACCCGCCGTTCTCAGGGCACCTACAGCTAGAGTTCACCTTCGCCCGTACTGTTCCGGCGAGTGCCAGGAAGAAAGAGCCAGGCCGTACTGCATGGAAGCAAGAGCACATCATGAAACGACCTGACGTTACCAACTATCAGAAGGCAGCGGAGGATGCGATGAAGGGGATTGTCTTCTATGACGATTCCCAAGTCGTGTCAGTTACATCAAAGAAAAAGTATACTGAGAGCGGAGGTTACACATGGATTTCTATTACCGCTCTGTTGAAGACACAGGAGGAGTCATGAATCCAGGTCAATTCCTAGCTTACTGTACCCCCATCAAGATGCAGTACAACCAACGCACCGTGACCCCAGCACATATCACTCCCGATGGCACCCGGTGTAGGTGGGTCATACGCGATAAGGGCCAACGGTTGCGCATGAGGGACGCAATAGCCAAGGACATACACGTTTTAGAGCGTCACGTGTTCCCAACCGGGGTTGAAATAATCGAAGTGCTAGACATGGTGGATGGAGTCATGTACAGCATATCCGTAGTTGACTTTATGAAACACCGCGAGGTACTGACAGCTAACGCTGGCGACCAGTACCTAGTGGAGCGAAAGCATTGGGGGAAGCAGCGTGTGGGGAATCCTCTGCCCGAACAAGGGGAACTGTTCTCGTTCGCTTAATCGTTCTCCAGCACCTTCATGCCCAGCGCGACTAAGCCTCCGACTGTGCCTGTCGCTATCTCGACCATGCCTGCGTATATAGCATAGCCCGTTATCAGCGAGAGCATGAACAGGGCCATGAATATCTGGGGGCGTAGCTTGCCTATCATCTAACAACCTCTTGAACAAGCATGGCAACAAGTTCCCCGACAGTTGCCACAGCAATCACACCCACTATCATAAGCAGGATTTTCAGCTGGCCCCGCGAGTTAGCTACTTCCAATGCCAGGTGATGGAAGTCATTCTCAATGAACCGCTCCAGCTTATCGCGAACGGATTCTCTAGGCACGGCTTGGC
>Ga0208029_1001228_pt1 | contig 11950 bp, 20 predicted proteins | sample MalvireepMed_s12_FD_184242 | JGI IMG/M metagenome (GOLD analysis project Ga0208029, IMG submission 184242) | Marine viral communities from the Global Malaspina Expedition - Malaspina viral metaG DeepMed_s12 (SPAdes) (version 2) | ecosystem: Environmental > Aquatic > Marine > Oceanic | place... | reverse complement strand
GATAAAACTCGAAATAGTCTCTCGCCATCAACGATAAACTCATATTCACTACTTGGTCTAAAACCAACTAGATCACCAACCTCAACTGTACCGTCAGAATACTTAACAATACCTTGTAGAGGTTTTTCAGACTCAGTGTTAAACTGATCTGTAGCTTTTAAAGGTATTACAAAACAATATCCTTTTGGAGCTATCCACTTATCTTCTTGTTTATACAAAAAGATTTGTTCGTGGTTTATAAAGTACGTATTTTCATTGAAGTACGCTTTACTGTTTCTTTCTATACCTTTAACATCGTTCCACCTTCTAAAAACATTGTGGTGTACTATAACTGTATCTCCTGGTTTTATATCTGTATCACCAATAATAGGTGTTGATATTACAATAGCTTCTCTGTTAACATACTGGTGTTGAAATATATCTGTGTTGAGAATTAACTCTCCACCGTCAAGCTTTTTAGTATTGTTATATCTTTCTCCTTTTGGCTTTACAACAAAGTTGTAAACGCTTTTCATTAGTATTGTAGATTATATTCTACTGATACAGCCATATTCTTGTTAAAGTCTTTCCAAGGCAATACGTCTTTATTTTTTTTAATATAGACAGAGAACTTATCGTCTTCTTCTATAATATCGCAGATAGTATGACCACCATACACTTCTTGCCCCACGGCATAGTGCATAGCGTCATTCTTATAATCTTTACCGATACTAATCTTCCTTATTAACTTCGCCATCTTCCGGGTAGTTTATAGTTCCGTCTTGAATATTAACATCAAAAGTACCGTATTCTTTTTCAAAATCTGTTTGTAACGTAGTTAGATCTTCTTTTAGTGTAGACAGGTTGTGCATTAAGTCATGTTTTCTTAATTCAATACCTCCAATTTCTATTTGCGATCTATTAAGATTGTTAACCAATGATTGCATTTTCTCTAAATGAAATGTTGAGATTTTTTCAGGTTTAACACCTTTAAGTTCTTTGATCTTTGCATTAGTGCCCTTTGTTTTTGTTGCCATTTTTATTTAATTTAAGTTAATTGTTTTTATTTTTCAAACGATAATATAAGTGTTATTGGACATGTGTTATACACAAGTTTACCCGCAGCACTTGCGTTTCCTAAGTTATCTTCCATCGTCATTTGTGTTGCGGAATCAACAGTTTTTACCGTTCCAAGTAGATTATTGTCTTCGTCCCTAAGTACGTCTCCCGGGCCAATACCAGAGAGAATTGGGGATAAATCAGTTACAGCTAAAACCGGACTTGTAGTTGCTAATCCAGTACCACATTCCATTGTTGAGGCTCCCCAGTTGTGAGTATCTTTTGCTATTGCGGCTACGTATAATTTATCATAACCAACGTTTGTTCCACTCTCAGGTTCTCCTTGAAGAACCACTCCGTTAGCCGAAACTTTATTATTGGGATTCGCGTCTGCTAAAGCACCACCCCCTGGAGACACCGCGCTTACTACGTTACCCATTATTAAATCATCATCATTCGAACCACTTGCCCCGTCCATATATGTTTTACCTATAATGTGCGGAAACCATCCAAACGTGTCCACCGCGGCCCCGTCATCACCAAGTGTTCCTGGTGCTACGCCGTTAATGGTTTTAGCGAAGAAAAGTTCAAAATCTGTTACAGTATAATCAACTCCGTTTTTCCCTGTATATAAAGCTGTTATACCTATTAGTTTGGAAGCTCCTTTAGGCACATCAAACGCCTTCCAATCAAACAATATTTCGGTATCTGTAATGTTTCCAGCCGCTAACGCCGCTACATCTATTGTTGGTTTTACTGTTACTGAAAAATATTTTCCCATAATTTTATTTTTTTACTTTTTCTAATGATCGTCCGCCAAAGTAAGCTCCGATCACTGTTATTAATACTAATTGAAGTAAGTCCACCCAAGATGATTTTACTTCGAAATTTAATGCACCAGCATCAATAAATATTAATAACATAGTGCATACTATTAAAAATATTAATACTACAGGCCTAACGTTTTTGCTAAGCCATGAATCTGATTTTAGATCCGCTTGCCAACGAGAAGTTATGTTCTTCTCCATTTCTACTTCATAATCACTTATAAGTTGCTTGATTTTAAGCTCAGCAGCGAGTTTTTCTTCTTTAGATGTATGCAGGCTATCTATTACTCCACCTACACTCTTTACTAAGTCAGCGGCTCCACCTGAAAATAATTTACCTAACATTTGCAATTCTTTTTAAATTTTTTACACTTTTTACACTTTTTCATAATATTTTTTTTAATAACCTCCTCCACCTCCTCCACCGCTAGGCGTAGTAATTGTTGGCGGTACAGGTGTTGTGGCGCTCCGGTTAGTAGTTGTAGAACCCGTGTTAACAGACTCACTTGCAACCCAATTATCTAAAGCACTCTGCTCATCAAGATTTGGTGTTTCCATCATTTGGTTTTCCGGGATAGGTGAACTTACAACAATTTGTTGGGCTGGTATTTCAACACGAGTTGTTTGGGCGTGATTTACTCCAGCCATATAACCTACTCTACCATCTCGCTCGTGGGTGTGAAACCCTAATAAACCATTGTCTTGACCCCACGATCTAGCATATTTAATTTCATCAAAAACTGGAACTCCATTTATTTTGAATAATACGCTCATTTTTTAAATATTTTCATCATTACCGTTATTTGCATCGTTTTCCCAAGGAAAGCCAGTGTCTCCAGCTTCCTTCCACTCTCCATCTACTAATATAGAATCAACGCCATTAATATCAGTTCTTTCAAATCTTTCACCGTTGTACATGATATGATCATCATCATAAGCTAGTTTACCAATCTTCATATCAGTAGCATGTCTCATCTCGTGATTAATCGTTTGTCTGTACTCAGCACTATTAGGGTCAAGTAATTCATTGACATATATAGTTCCATCCATATTAGCTTCACCCATAACACCCTCTTCTAAAGGCATGGGTATAATAGGTGTTCCAGGTACAGAGCCATCACCACCAGCTTGTTTGCCAAAACGCATTTTTGTTTTGATCTCACCATTTAAAGCGTAATTACCTCTATTTGTGCCTAATTTAAATCCCATGCTTATAATTGTGAAGTATCTATTTTATCTATATATTCTGTTTACGTTTTACCATTTGGTTACCATCATCAAAAGTAATTTTTTCTTTTCTTCTAACTTCTTCTCCTTCTTTATTTGCTTTGGATTTAAATTTTCTTCCCCATAATTTTTTATCATTATAATCGAAGTCCGCGGGTTTATGACCTAGGTACCCTTCGTTATATTGGTTTTCATTTTCTCTAATAACAGTAGCGCCTGATTTTCTTTCATTTACAACTCTTTTAGCACGTATGTCATCACCTAAGTATCCTTTCGTTACCTCTCGCTGTTGTAATGGTGAACTGCCCATCATTTTAAACGGGGCGTTTGCTTTGTTTCCTGATTTTAATTGAAAACCTTTTGATTTATCGAAGTCTGGCATGTTATCTATCTTTATCTTTAATCATATCGTCTATAGCTTTATTGTAAACTTTATCTGTATATGATTTATTCTTATAAAATACACTTCTCTCTGAAGTGGGTAAGTCTTCCTCACCTAATAGGATTCTGTATATCCTACTAATCATTTGAGAGCATTTCCATGAAGTTTTAAATACTGAGTACTTAATCGTTGTTCTATTCCTGTGTCTCCAAGTTTCGATCCAACCTTCTCGTTTTAATCTCTCCCATCTGTTTTTATCCCATGAGTATGTATAAACTCCGTTGATAAAATCGTTTCGTGTAAATCTTCCTTTACAATCTAAATAAATTAATAATTCTAAGTCTGCGTCTTTTAACCCGTAAGTTTTACAGACCCACTTTCTAGTGAGCCTGTAATACTTAAGGATATTTAATTCACGCAGATCCTGCGCGGTTAATCTCAATTGTTATTAAGACACAGCTAAAGAAGCAGCAGTATCGAACATACCTGTAATGTTCCATATTGTACCATCCCAAGATACTTCAAAAAAGTCACCTAATTTGAAATCATCGTTAGCGATAACCGCGCTAGTAGTACCAGTGTGTTCTACAGTATCACCAGCTTGAAGAGTTACTCCTTGGAAAGCAGTAGAAGCACCGTTTTCAGTTATTGTAATAGTATGAGTATCACTTGGGTGATTACATAAAAACTTACAGTTCCATCCAGTAATTGGAGAAGCAGGTAAGTAAATAGTTGAATTAGCATCTGTTCCAGCGTTCACGGTAAATACACTGCCTGAGTGCGCGTTTGTAGCAATAATTCTATTATCTACACCACCGGTATCAGCAGTAGTAAAAGTTGCTGCAACTACATTATCAAATGTACCCGCTCCATTATCTACAGATATAGAAGCTAAAGCAGTAATACCATTTAATAAATATTTGCTATTTTTATCATCAGCAATCACAGTCATACCAGATCTAGCTTCAGCAAAAGCACCAGCTAATCCTTCCATTACAGCTTCTTCTTGTCCAGCTGTTACCGTTAAAACTACTGAGTCATTAGACGCAGAAGTACCTACGGTAGAAGCAAAGTTTAAAGTCACAGCAGTCGTTGCTGATGACATTGAGGATAAATTCCCCGCATAATTCGCATACGACGTATCTGAGTCGTTATGGAATACTAACATATTGTTCATAATTTTTGTTTTTTGTAATTAATAATTTGTTTGTTGTTTTGAGTTTAAGGTTTTAGGTTTCTGGTTTAGGTTAATCTACTAGAACTACGTCACCATCACGAATGACCCGGTAAAGTACATCTTTCCATGATATGTCGTGTCCAGCATGTTTATCGTAATATATCGTATCTCCATCTTTTAGTCCTTCGACTAAATTACCACACGATATTATTTTTGCTTTTATATAACGGTTGTCTACATCTGTATCATCCGTCATTATAAGACCAGCAACCTTTTTAGGCTCCGTCTTTATCCTGTCTACTATAATATATCTATTGATTGCTTTCATTCATTCTCATATTTGAAATTACACAATCTGCAGATATAATCGTTGATACTACACTTACTGCGTTTTTGAGCGCCGATTTTGTAACCAAAACCGGATCTATGATACCAGCTGAGATCATTGTAGCATCTTCTCCTGTTACTACATCTATACCTTGTCCTTCTGGTTCTTTATAGTTTATATAATCTATACCGGCATTTTCAAGTACAGTGTAAAAAGGAGCTTGAATAGCTTTTAGTAGTATCTCTTCACCCACCGCTTTAGCGGGGATTTTTTGAGATGCGTTTAACAGTGCAACCCCACCACCTGGTACAATACCTTCTTTCAAAGCAGCCTTTGTAGCATAGATAGCATCTTCTATTCTATCTTTTTTTTCTTTAAGCTCTACCTTTGAATCAGCGCCTACTTTAACCATACCAACACTACCTGATAGCATAGCTAGTCTTTGTTGGTGTTTCTTTTTAATAAATGGATTTTTATCCTCTTTATCTATTAATACCTGTATACTCTTAACTCTCTCTTCTATTTCATCTGGAGTCTCTATAGTAAGAACTGTAGTTTTGTTGTCAGTGACAGCAGAATAAGCCTCACCTAAACAACTAACATCTATCAAGTCTAAATCATCACCTAAGTTCTCGTTAATTATAGTAGCACCTACTAATAACGCTAAATCTTCGCATGTATCTTCTTTAGTAGGACCAAAGCCTGGTAAGTCAACTATATTAACCTTTATATTACCTTTAACTTTGTTCATAAGAAGAGCAGCTTTAACTTGTTGATCAACAGGGGCAACGATTAATAGCGATCGTTTGTTTTTTATAACATGCTCTAATATTGATTGAATTTTTCTTACGTTTGCAATTTCTGATCCTACGATTAATACTAATGGGTTATCAAGCTCAGCCAACTGCTTGTCCTTATCAGTAACGAAATGTGGGGATGTGAGTCCTGAGTCGATTTGAACACCGTCTACAATTTCGACGTATGTCTCTTCAGTTGGAGACTCTTCCATTAGTACCACACCATCTTTACCTACTTTAGTATAAGCTTCTGCTATAATCTCACCTAGTTCTGCATCATTATTGCAACTTATTGAACTAACAGATTCGAGCATATCGCCTTCGATCTTGACAGAAATCTTATCTAGGTAATCGTTTACCTTTTTAAGACCGGATTTAATCCCGTCTTTAATTTCTCTTGTGTTAGCTTTACTTTTGCTAACTTCTTTTAATAGTGATTCAGCAAGGACGGTAGCTGTAGTAGTACCGTCACCTGCTTCTCTCACTGTATTTCTAGCAGCCTCCTTTATTAAGGTAGCCCCCATGTTTTCTACCGGGTCAAATAAGACAACCGATTCTGCTACGGTTACTCCGTCTTTTGTTATGACCGGTAAACCTCTTGCATCTTCGTATATAACGCATTTACCAGAGGCACCCAGGGTTGATTTTACTGCTTTAGCTAGTTTTTCAACACCAGCTACTATTTTACTATTCGCGTTACTGCCAAAGTTCACGTCTTTGACAATCTCGCTTGGTTGATTGTATTCCATGTATTAAATTAAATTTGATTAAATTGTACTACTTATACCGCTGACCGTCTTACTCTAAAGTGTTTATATAGTTAATCACATCTTGTTGAGTGATGGTTTTAGAACCCCCTGCTTTCCGGTGTAAATGTCTGTAGATAGCCCCTCTCGATACTCCACCCTTAGAGTTTCTCTCCATGATTTCCGTTTTCAGCAATTTTTCTTGATTATTCCTCGTTGCTTCGTGCGCCTTCTTCTTATCGTTTTTCAGCGGTGATCCAATCCCAAAGTTTCTCTGCATCGGAGATCCTTTCATTTTAAATGGTTTTTTCATAATGTATGTTTGTTTTAACTATTAGTCTTTGTCCCCTCTAATAACGCCTGTAGTGTTTTCTTTAGTTCCTTTGACGGCTTTTTTATTAAGATCTTTCAACCTCTTTTTCTTCATATTTTTTTTATGCCCTCGCCTCAGAGTGTAGTAAGTCTCTATGTCGTCGTTAGTTTTTGCATCGGTTTCTTTAAGTAACTCTTTGTAATTAGTACCGTAGTGTATCTCAGAGGTAGTCGGTCTGTAATCAACGTCGCGGTATGGTCTACTTGTTGCTTGTTCGAGTTCAGCCTTTCTAACACCGATAGCTCTAGTTGTGTCTTGCTGAGTATAGTCTTGCTTCATTGGTGATCCAGCGTAGTTTTTTTGCATTGGCGCTCCTTTTGACGCCATTTTAAGCGCTGAGTTTTTCATGTTATAAGCCATGTTGTTTTTGTTTTTGTTATTATTGTTTGTATTTAGTTTCTTTATTTTTTTTGATCTGTCAATCTCTCCAACCTCCCCTAACAAAGCGTTTTGCTCTTTCATACAAACTAGGCATCTCTTTTTTTCTTTTTGCTCTATTAGATGGTTTGGATATATTTACTTTTCCATAAATCGGTTCAACTATTATATCGTCATGCTTTACGTCTGGATTATTTGGATCAATTAACGTTCCTTTTGATTTTGCTGATTGGGACGGCGTTGGCGCAATACTTGCAACGTGCTTAAGGTAGTTTGCCCTACTTTTATTGTAACTTACAGCTTTATCTACCTTAGCTTGTGCTTCTTTCTTTATTTTACCACTTTCATCTCCTTTTTCTAAATACTCAGCATTAGCTTTGTTCCAGATTTCAGAAGTATTTATCTCTGGTGCTATCTTGTGTATTTTAGTTTGCTTAGCTGGAGAAGATCCCATCATTTTGAATGATGATTTATTTCCTGATTTTAGTTTAAATGGTGCTCTTGCCATATCTTATTGTTTGTATTTAGTTTCTTTTACTATAGTTCCAGGGAATTTGTAGTCTTTACCTGGTTCCATAATCTTAGTATTTCCAAGATTATCTGTTCCTTTTACTTTAAACTCAACGCCTTTCATCGTAATGTCACCACTAGGAATTATATTAACAGCATTGTCAACATCAGGACTATTTTTTTTATAGCCCTGAGTTGAAAATTTTGTAATTAGTCCCATTAATGGTTTATTTCTCATTTATTCAAATGTTTTTACAACTTTTGGTCCTTTTGTTGCTTCTAGTTTATCAGTAAAGTGCTTAACGCTGCCATTTATTGCAGTCTCCGCTCCTTCTATTGTTTCTCTACGCGTAACATCTTGCCATTGATCCTCTTTATCAGGGTTTAAGCACTCTGTTTGGTAAAATCCGTTAGGTAATTGGGTTATTCTCCAGTTTTTCTTCTCAGAGAGGTGTTTCCAATGTTTAATTGTTGTTTCATTCGGTTTTAGGTTGCCAGTTGAACTGGTCTTGTAGTATAAATAAGTCATTTTTTTGGTTTTTTGGTTAATATTGACTTGGTTTAGGGTGTTTCCCTATATCTATTCTGGTATATAACCAGATTTTATCATGTTTTGTTGTACGATTCCGCCTTTTACAGCGTTTCTATATATTCTATTATCACGCATGTTCATTGCGGTTTTACCTTCATCAGGAACATATCCTTCTTTTAGCATTTGATCTTTAATATATTGACTAGTCTTAGGATCATTCCACTTTTTATCAGCCGCTTTCTTTTTTCTAATCTCTAAATTGCTGAGAGTTTTCTTTTCTTCAACCACTGGCTCTACTTTTGGTTTATTTTGTTCAGCAATTTTTGCTTTTGTCTTGTGGTACAATTCAGTATACCTGTAAGTGTTTGTAACAGGGTCTAGCTCAATTTGACCCTCATTTATCATGGTTGAGTTAACATCACTCGGGTCAACATCACCGATTTTTGGTTTTAGGGCTTCTAATTCAGCTTCTTCTTTCTTAGCTCTTTCTTCCATCTCAGCTTTATACACTTTTTTATCCTCATCCGATAAATTTGCCAAAGCTTCATCAGAAAGACCTCCCATTGGTATTCTAAATCTTCCTAATTCATCGTCCCACTGTGTTCCACCTGAACCAGCGCCACCCCCTTCATCACCATAACCTCCACCTACAGCACCCTGTTTTGGAAAAAATTCTCTTTTGCCACCTATTTCTTTAGCTTCTAAGTCTTCTACTTTAACATTGTATTTTTTAGCGGCTTCTTGTCTTTGTTGTTCCGTAACTGTATTCATACGACCTGAAGTCTCTCTAGCTGAGCGAATATTTTCCGCGTCTTGTTTGTGCTTCCAAGTTTTGTAGCCTCTATCTACATCACCGCTAGATTCGTAAACTACATCTGGTTCAGCTTCTATCGCACTAAAATCGTTTTCCTCTTCGTCTTCGACCATCAACTCGTTAAACCTAGCTTCCTCGCTAGCTTTTTGTTCGGCTAAAGCAGCAGCTTCCTTTTCAGCCTTTATTTTAGCTCTTTTCTCTTTACCCTCAACACCTTTAGTTTTTATATCGTCTATTGCCCGTTCTACTTTATTTCCAAACTCATCTATAATATCTCCTCCGAATTTAAATAAACCCTTTCCAATTGCTAATGGAACACCCACAATTCCCCCAATTGCAGTTTTCACTCCATCAACAATTTTACCACGCGTTTCCCTTCTTTTAGCTCTTCTTTCAGCTTTCTCTTCTTCTGTTAAAACCTTCTTTTCTTTTTTAACTCTAGGTTGTTTTTCTTTTTTAATCCTAGGTTGTTTTTCTTTCTTCTCTTTCTCAGGTACATCTATATTTATCTTGTCAAGCTCAAAATCTATTTCCGAAGGTTTGTATGATTCACCAAGAGCTCTACTAGCAGCAACTAAACCAGCATCTGCTTTAGTTCTAGACTGAGATACCACAGACTTTGCCTTAGCTTTTGCTATCGATGCTTTATGATTTGCTGTACCCTTTATTATAGGGCGATTCATTCTAAATGCCATATCTTATTTTTTTAATCTTTTAAATACAATCTAGATTTACGCTTGTCACCATACTCAGTTTCTCCTCTTTGAAGAAACTCTCCATATTTCTCCTCATATTCTGCTTGAGTTCCTGACCAAACTAATCTACCTGCTTGATCTCTTAAATTCATTTCAGACTTACCATCATCTCCTTTTACATAAGAACCCCCACGTTTACCTTTCATTTCTGTTGTAAAATATTCAGTTTTATTTTTTGTTAACTCGTATGGAGGTAGTTTTTTAGGTGCTTCCATCTCAGTAGTTCCCATGTCAATGTTTTTTATCTTGATAGGATCTATCATTTCCATAGGTTCTCTAGGTTTAGTTGGCCTAAGGTCATCTGGGTTTGTATTAAAACTAAAATCTTCAGAGTGTATGCCCCTTTTTTTATTTTCCTCATGTAAAACATAGGCTTCATCTATTAACCTATCACCTTTTTGGTATTGTAATTCAGTACGATCTGCAATTACTTTATTACTGGCTTTTTGCTCATCAGTCACGCCTTGAATAGGGATAGTGTACATTGTGTTTGGATCTATTGGGTTGCCATCAGCGTCTTTACCTTTAGACCAATTAATACCCTCAACTTTACCACCCGCATCAATTATATCTTGGCCCGAAATGTATCTGGTTTCTGGAACATGTCCACTGTTGTCTGTTTCTAAACCAGTAGCCTCGTCCAGTTTATTTTGTATTATAACTTGATTTTGATAAGAAGCTGTTGAATCGTTATATGCTTGCATTTTAGCTTCGTGCTCAGCTCTAACCCTAGCATTGTATTGCTCTGGAGTCTCTTTTTCTTCACCTATACTTTTAAACATAGGACTATTTCCTGATCTTAGTTTAAATGCCATGTCTTATTTTTTTACAATATCAATTATACTTTTGTCCAATACCACGGTTTCTGAATGGACTCCGTTTTTACTCACTACTTTTATAGCATCATAACCCTCGTTCATGAGTTCTTTGATCTTATCAACCCCCCAAACTCTATTAGTACTCACTGTGTACGGTTTTTGAGGTACTATTATAGCATTATATTTATTTCTACCAGGAATATCAAATGCTCTGTTCCCAGCGTTTGGCGAGAACCACGTCATATTTGTTGGTACCACCGTTCCGTTAGATAGTGTTTTAGTATTTACTAAATCTACCGGTTTCATCATAGCCTCTAACGATTCTTCTCCAAACCTTACGCTTGGCGAGGTGTGTCCTAAGAGTTTTTGTTCTGGTGTTTGCAACAGAGTATTAGTATATGACTCGTTTATCTTCGCCGCATCGGAAGGATCTTTCCAGTAGTTGCCAGCATGATCTAAGTGTTCAGCTGACTCTTTTACCGCGTTCTTAGCACCTTTAACATTTTTAAATATATAGTCTTTAATTTTCTTAACACCTCCTTTAACAACACTACCTGGAACAAACGGTATTACAAAACCAGCCGCGTTTAGCGCAGCCCCAGTATAATCTTTACTTAACAAATCTTTAACCGTATTTTTAGCGTCTATAGCCTCTCCTGTTCCAGGTAGAAAAGAAACTACTGTTTCAAAATCATCTCCTTTTTTATAATCTATATCAGATTGTTTCACCCTACCAACATTAGGGTCTACCGATCCTTCACCAGTATTGGGATCTATAGGTATTTGGCCTCCATGAACTTGACGAATGGGAGTTCTACTAACTAAACCCTTGCTCGTTAGTTTTCTTTTCATGTTAAACGCCATTAGTAATTGTATTTTCGTTTAGTTGCACCTGATCTACTATTCTTCTTTCTGTTAGCGTTAGTAGAGATACACTTACCCAAATCATGATCAAAGTCCTGACCTTTTGGACAACCTTTCTTTTGAGCAGTTCTTTTCTTATACTTACCCCATTCAGACATAGCCGCAGCTTTATCTCTAGCAGCCTTTCTTTTAGCTGCTGATGGTGATAATTTCTGTTTTAGTTTAAATGGTGTACCTTTCATACTATGTATGATTACAGAGTAAAGAATTTATTTACAGTGTGACACTAGCCTGTTACTCTAATACTTAGCTAGCTAATGTCACATAATAGTATTGCGGACATAGAAGTGTAGTGTAACCCCCCTTCCTACACAGGCCCCACCC
>Ga0208029_1001222_pt1 | contig 12031 bp, 31 predicted proteins | sample MalvireepMed_s12_FD_184242 | JGI IMG/M metagenome (GOLD analysis project Ga0208029, IMG submission 184242) | Marine viral communities from the Global Malaspina Expedition - Malaspina viral metaG DeepMed_s12 (SPAdes) (version 2) | ecosystem: Environmental > Aquatic > Marine > Oceanic | place... | reverse complement strand
CTATCCTTTCAGCTTTAACTTTGTGCCTGCCGGTAGCAGATCGGACCATGCCCCCTTCAGTTGGAAAGGGATACCAGTGTTGTTCTTCCATACGGGAAGTCATCCACAATATCACCAGCCTACAGACGATGAACATCTAATCAACTATGACGGACTCGTTGAAATAACTAAATATATTTTTGAATTAACTAATGGGTTATAATTATGCTTTTACAGTTAGGAACAATAAGCAGAAGTGCCGTTGAAGATTTATCTCAATCTTTTAATGACTTACCAGAGACAGATCACTTAGACGGTAAGTATCGGCTTAGGAGATACTCTGTGATCAAATGTAGCGAGGATAAATGCGATAAGCTGGAAGGTGAAGACTTTTTTCAAAGCGAAGACTACAATTCGTTTCAAGGGGGAATGACACGTAAGTTTGAGCCTATTGAATCTAGCGTAATCCATAGCAAGGGAATGCTTGAAATATATAATAGGTTTAAGAGTGTTGTGGGTTTCTCCGATGGTCAAAAGGTTGATGTCCACCAAATGAGAGTAATCACTCTGGAAGAAGAGACACAAGTGTCTCCGGAGGGAATACATCAAGATGGATATGACTATATCTGTATTGTTGGAATCAACAGGCATAACATAAGGGGGGGAAACTTTCTTTCTTACGGCAACAAGGACGAAGAGCCCTTTATGTCATTGCCTCTTGAGGCAGGAGCTATGGTGGTGGTTGACGATAGACGATTATGGCACAACGCAAGTGTTATAAAGTCTAGATACCCTATCGGATATGAAGCTGGCTTTTTAGATACTTTTATTCTAACTATGAGATTTGACAGGTGACTATGGAAATTAGACGCTTGCAAGAGAATGATGTTTCTTTAGATTCAGAATTCTTTCCTATACTAAATCAACTTAGTGAGACTGTGCTTTGGCATAGGCTAGAGTTTGGACGTCTATGGGATGCATATGAAAATGAGAAAGGCATGCACGTTCTGGTAGCAGAGAAGTACGGAAAAATAATGGGGACCGGGGCTGTCTTTGTAGAACAAAAATTTCTACGGGGTGGAGGTAAGGTTGGGCATATAGAGGATGTGGTCGTTGACAATAGGTCACGGGAAAAGGGAGTGGGAAAAGCTATTATTGATTCCCTTGTGGAAATAGCGAAAGAAGAAGGGTGTTATAAGGTGATATTAAATTGTAGTAATGAGAATGTTCCTTTCTATATTAAGTGTGGATTTAAATTAACAGAAAATGAAATGAGGATGGATTTATAATGAATATCAAATGGACCCAAGAGGAAAAAGAATTTATCAAAACCAACGCTGGGTTTATGAAGGATAGGGAATTAGCACAACGGCTCACTGATAAAAGTGGGCGCAATGTGACGGTGGATGCCTTAAGGAAAGTACGGCAAAAGCTAGGAATAAAAAAGAAACACGGACGAGGGATTTGTGCCTTGGTGTATTCTCCTGTAGAAGAAGATAAACGGGAGAACAAGGGTGACCCTTCCCAAGCGGTATCAAATCAATCAGGTTGAATACCAGATCCGCAAAATTGAACGCGGGATTAAAGTGCTCTACTCTCAAGGGGCTTCTTCTGAAAGAATTCTGGAATATGGTTCAAGAAGAGAAAAGCTTAAAGATAAGCTAGAAAAATTAACAGAAGAAAAATACTTCTCTGCGGGACGATGGAAAGTTCTTAAAAAAGGACGCCGTGATCCAGAATCTCCTGAATGGCCTTTATAGGAGATACAGAAATGAACTTTAAAGACTTTTATGCTTACTATTTAACACAACACAAACGCAAATATACACGGCGTTGGCATTTCTTTGGAACAACAATAGCAATTCTATTGTTACTGGGAATATTGATTAAACAAGACTGGTGGCTGTTGTGGTATGTTCCCTTAGCAGGGTATGTTCCTGCTTGGTTAAGTCATTGGTTCTTTGAAAAAAATAACCCGGCTTCCTTTAAGAATCCAATCTTAAGCTTTAGGGCGGATATGAAAATGTACTATGAAATGATAGTAGGAAGGATTACATTCTAATGACTTATAGCTATGAAGATAAAGAAATTTTTGACGAAAAGGTTAGACAGTTTATGATAAGGGAGGGTTGGGATAAGTTAAGCAAAGAAGAGATTAAACATAAGGTGTCGGAGGCACTAAGTCTATTGATGAAGGTGGGCCTTGTGGAACAGCTCGTTGGTGAAGACGGAAAGTTTTATTACAGGTCGATCAAAAAGAGGAATTAATTATGTGGAAAGAATTAGCTCCGGCAATACACAGACAGAGAATGATTATTGAAGGAACTCTTTCTAGTCCTCTTGAACCTGAAGCTATGAGTGACTATGTAATGAAAATTACAGACGTGCTCAATATGACTTATGTTACGGCGCCAATTTTGAATTATGATGAAAAATATGGATGGTGCGCATATATGCACTGGAAAGAATCGGGAATTCATATGTATGCTTGGGACAGCCATTCTCCCCCTTTCTTTAGTGTAGATATATATACGTGTAAGCAATTTGATCCCGTAGATGCTGTTGATTTTACCGAAGGCTTCTTCGGAGAAGACCTTATTGAAATAGTGTGGAAAGAATAGTCAATGCATCTTCTACCCTCTCTCGTCTCGGCCATTCTATTAACCGTATTAATCCTTGGATTAGGATGCTCATGGGTTCTTCTGGCATATCTTATAGCGGAAGATGAAAATGAAAAAAGAGATAGAAAAAATTAAAAAGCTACCAAGGTTCGAGGGATCTCATTGTCCAAACGAAAGCAATCACGAATATATAGTTAGGAAAGATGACGGAAAATATATAAGGATTAAGGACGTTCTTGAAATAATCTCCGGTCGGGGTATGGATAAGAGGGATTAGCTCAGACAGGGAGAGCGTCTGGAATTACCCAGAAGGTCGGGGGTTCAAATCCCTCATCCTCCGCTATTAAGACGTAATGAGGAAACGACCAGTTTTATTGATTCTACGGCAAAATTTTTTAAGATCAAATGACCAGTTTTATGTTTGGCCTTCCTCGCTATGTCGGCACCACCCCCGGTTACGTTAAACTACTGAATACGATAGTTGCAGATTATAAAACTACCCCTCTTCCGTGGGGGTGGGCAGTCATACGATGGGCATCGCTCGCATGTTACTTTTATGGATGAAGTGAACCGCTCCATGGAAATCATATTCCGGCTGTTGTGGCTCACGTACTTTATAATATCCAAAGCTATTAACTTCAGAAACTACTTCATAGAGAAAACCCTTCTCTAATTGTTTTGTGCTTCTTTTAGGTGTGACTAGTTGCATTTCATTTTTCCTTATTGTGTGTTGCCTATTCAGTGATTCTTAATCCTATTCGATTCCAGTTGCTAAAAGCATTCAGTGATTATTAATCCTAATCGAATCCAGTAAGGCTAATTGTTATTTACTGTGATTGTAACAGCTTAAAACGTCAGGGATAAAATCCTCATCATGACTTAGAAGCCAAATTCTTTCATTAAGTGATTTACCCATTTCAGTCAGAACTCTACCGATTTCGGTAATCTGATCTGATTCGTTAGTTAAGCCATCTTGCATTTTGATAGCTACGATTTCGTTTAAGTGTAACATTTTAATTCTTCTTTCTTTATTAGTAATGTTCTTTATCATGTTTACATTATAGCAGAAATTGCTCTGCTTGTCAAGCCCTATTGGACAATTTTTAGGAAATAAATCCATTTACTTTTGCCCATCGAATCATGGCCGTCCAGCGACCAACACCGATTCGAGCTGGTCGAACTGTGCTGTAATTGATGTAGTTGATGAATTGTGTTTTGGTCATTGTGTTAAACCTTTGTTCTCTATTACTTATATCGACATTATAGCACAATATCTTTAGCCTGTCAAGCACTATATGGTAATTTTATCAAAAAAAATAGAAATATTTTCTTGTCATAAGTTGTTATGGCTAAAGGACTTAGGTGCCGGGGGGCTGCCCGGCGGGCCCTAACCCCTTACTACCAAAAGACTTACAGCGAAAAAATATTTTACCCAATCCTCCTACCCTATGATCACCAAAAGTATTTTACCCTGCCAAATTGACATGATTTTTTTTGTTGATACTAAAGGACTTAGGTGCTGTTCCATTAGGGGGGTTTAGCAGAAGGGGGGTATAAAAATAAATTATTTTGAAATGGATTAACTCTATGCTGTGTAATGACTTATATTAAAAATCCAAAACAAAATTTCTCAAATCCTGTTAATAGTTGTTAATAGCTGCGGTTATATTAGTAGAAAGGCAAGAGGAAACAATGAGAAAATTCAACGCAATCAAAAACGCTGCTAACTTTGCAAAGAGTACAGAACAAAGAAAACAAGAAGCCCGTGATCTTATCGAGTATCTTGATAGACAAAAAAATAAACGGGAAAAATCGAAAAAACAACTGCGAGAATGACCTAACGTGTCACACCTATAGACGATAATACTAATATGAGAAACAAGATTACTAATAACGAAAGAGAGAATCTAATGAAGAAAAATTATTTCGGTTTCAACCCAGAGCTGTTTAACAAAACAGCAACTCACATTTACAAAGGTGTGAAAGTTAGAGTTTACAAAACTTACGATCTTACGGGTTGTGCAAAAATCCTAGAAGGCCCAAACAAGGGCAAAGTTACAACGGTTTATTTTGATGAAGCTACAGTAATCTAATTACAATTCACGCCTTACTGGAATCGAAAGATTAGGTTTAAGAGACACTGAATCGGCAAAACACAATAAGGAAAAAAAATGATTACAGAAATGAAAATTACAGAATCAAAAGAAACAGTAAACGTCGAAAACGTCAAACCGATGGAACCGCAAATTGTGCGTATCCTAGATAACAAAGGAATGCAAATTGCGTTTGTTTGTATCGGCTACAAAGCTACGTCGGTCAACATCGGCATATGCCAAGAAGATAATTTTGAATTAGAGTTGAGTAAGGATTAAGCATGTTAAAAGAAATTGAAATTGGTTCTACGATTAAAGCTAAGCGATCTACTAAATGGATCGTCGGCGGTATACTATACAAGGTAATAGGTAAGCAAATGGCTTTTCCTTACTACATTGTACGCTGTCCCTATGATGGGATGAAGCATTACATTCACAAAAATAATATGAGGGTTGTGAAATGAATTTAGGTTTATTGTTTGGTGTTACTGTTATCGTGTTAGCTATTTTAAATCCATGGAGTGATGAGTAATGAAAGACAAGATTATTAGTGCTGTTATTGTTGGTAGTTGTATCCTAACGATTTTGTTGGGTTCGTTCTTCTGTTCATTATGGATGGTTAGTTTATTATGAGTAAAGTAAAAGCACAGCTTGGCTATTGTAAGCGCTGCAATCATTACGCACTGTTGACTGCTAACTATGGTGGGCTGTGCTTGCCTTGCGCTTGCTGGTCGCCTGCTCAACTTAAGCATCATCACATGGTTACGTTGTCCGGTACGGTTACCGTTAAGGGTACGAATGTGGCTGTTCCTATGTCACAAGTTAAAGCTGGTCACACCTGCCCGTTCTGTAAGGATTAAAAATGTCACTTTGGGGGCGGGGTGGTCGCATGTAAGTCCTTTGGTGGTAACGACTTACGGCAAAAAAATATTTCTGTTTAGGTGCCGGGGCCCTGCCCCGCGCGACGTAAGTCCTTTGGTAGTAACGACTTACGGCGAAAAAATATTTACCTACATTGCCCATCCTATGATTACCGAAAGTTTTTTTGCCCGCTGAAAAAAGCCGTTTTTTTTTGTTGGTATCAAAGGACTTAGGTGGCCTTCCATTAGGGGGGTTTCGCATTGGGGGGGTATAAAAATAAATTATTTTGAAATGGATTATCTCTTTACCACGAAAGGACTTAGCTTAAAAATCTAGAAAAATCTTTTTCAAATCCTGTTAATAGCTGTTAAGTGCTGCGGTTATATATATAGAAAGACAAGATAACTTAACTAAGGAAAATTGAAAATGCTAATCTTTGAAAAACAAACCGACTTCTTCACCGCTGAAATCAGGACAATTGAACATCCTACGTCAAAATTTCAAGCTACGTTTGTTACCCGTAAGGGTATTAAACCAGTGACCCATATGCAAGCCGGTTGGACTACTATTGCAGCCGCTCACAAGATGATTGACTGGCAGGCTGAAAAGTTTGAAAAAAATGGTGAAAAATGGAATCCTGTGACCTAACGTGTCACACCCCAAGAGTATAATGGACTCATAAGAAAGAAGGAAATTAAATCCAATGAATAACTAAAACGGTAGCCCTGCTGGGCGATAGAGCCAAAAACCGTGGCATGATAGAATGTATGACTAAAACGGTAGCCGTGACCGGCGATAGAGCCAAAAACCGTGGCATGATAGAAGATCCTTGACAATTCAAATTCACTCCGCCGTCTTGATTGACCAGCATAAGCCGTTAATCAGGATCGGAAGTCCTAGTCAGAGGAATTTCCTGACAGGAATATGGAGATAATACAAAACAATATGGCGTGAAATATGAGGAGCTGGATAGTCCAGTTGAGAGTCTGAAATTTTGGTGGTGGCAGCGTATTTGTCGATAACTCGAATTTCTGAATCGGTTGACTAGCCGTGACAATCAATTGCCAGTCTCGCTGGGTGAAAATCCCAGTCACGTCTACCTACATTCCCCACGCGGAGCAAGCTACTAAACTGGGGTAACATGGCAAGAGGACGCTCTTGCAAGCTCCGCCACGTACAATGTACCACCCCTACTGGCTTTCTAAAGGGTTAAAGAATGGGTAAAGCACGCGAGTTGCCGAACCGGTTCTGTTTGAGGTTGGTACACGCAAGAAGCACGCGAGTCAAAAAAATAAAAAAAATCGCTTGACAAACTAAAGTTTAAATGGTACAATTGACGATATAAGATACAGAGGAAAGTTTTTTTAACGAAAAGGAAAAGATATGTTTTTAACACCTGAAGAACTTGATGCTCAGCTAGAAGATTTGTCACGGCAGTTGGGCGTGGATGCGATGCTGTCCGACGTAGAGGACGACGAACACGGCGACCACCGTTTTGAGTCTGAAGATTTTGATGACGGACAGCCGACCGAATATGAGGAATGGCAAGACGTTTATGGTGGTGACGATTGGGATCATGGACAGTACGACGAATAGGAGAATAGTTATGCGAAAGATGCGTGGTAAATCACTGGGCGAAGATGGTATTTGCACAGTTGTAGAACATATTATAATAAAAAATATGTGGGAATATTACATTCTCAAAATCGAGGAAGATGTAGACCCTGAAGGCTACAAGACTGCACTGGTCGTGGGCGACTATACCGAGATTGGACAAGTTTACATGCCGGAGATTGAGCCGTACATCGTAAGCCGTACCACCGATCTAAACGAGCTACAGCCGCCACCGAATTGGGAATGGGTCACGAATGAAGAAGCAACCGCTTTTCTGGGGTCAGCATGAGAACTAGACGGATGACGCAAATTGAAATCGCTAGATATTACCAGAGGTTAGAAAATGATAGATTGAGAAAATTGGGCTTGAGAAGGGATCGACCTACCGCAAAGCGTGCAAGCGCACGGTGAGGGACGCCGGTTCAATTCCGGCCAAGTCCACTTTATTTTTATTTTGTAAACCCTTGTGGCGTAAGGACTTAGGGGCCGGGGGGCTGCCCGGCGGGACGTAACTCCTTTGGCAGTAAGGACTTACGGCAAAAAAATATTTACCCATCTTACGTAGCCTATGATTGCCAAAGTTTTTTGCTGGCCGAAAAAAAGGCGATTTTGTTTGTTGGTATCAAAGGACTTAAGTGCTCTTCCATTGGGGGGGTTTTCCATTGGGGGGGTAAATCTGCAAAAAAACTTCTAAGTTTTAACTCCTTACCGCGTAACGACTTCTGACCAAAAGCAAAAAATCCGCAAAGAATTCCTGTTAATGATTGGTTAAACGTGCGGTTATATATATGTAAGACGAGAATTATTAAGAAAAGGAAAAGTTATGAATTCACAACAAGCAGTTTGGAAAAATCTAAGAAGTTTCAATCGTCAACGAGAGATCAAACTCGGTTCAATGCTTTACGCTACGGAAGGTGATAAAGTACGATTCACCTATAACGATAAAATCCGAGAGGGTTTCATTGATTACATATGGAAAAAGGATGTAAACTTCCTTGATTGCTACATGGTTGTAGAATTCCGTGATGGTATGGAAGATGCAGAGGAGTCTAACTATAAGACTTTCAGTCTTTATCAGGTTAACAATTTTGAGGTTATCGAAAGTGAGAGATGGGATAATGAATAAATTTAACGAACAAAAACAAATCGAAGAAACTACAGAATTTCAGGATAGTGAAGTTATCAAGGAATTAAACAACGAGCAACAGTTCACAAGCATGGCCCACAAGCGAAGGGTTGAGCGATTACAAATAAGGAAAAATGAAAATGAGATTTAGACCTAAGCTAAGAGTTAACTTACTAGAACAAAAACGTACCCGTAGGAAATCGGTACAAAATCAGATCCGATGGCTTGAAGGAAAGCAACTAGAATCCAGCAAAGCTGGCGACAAGTGGCAAGTAGATCAAGATGAAAAACAAATTCGTAGACTTAAAGAAGAACTGTGGAGAACAAAATGAATAAGCAAAGAAACTACCCAACTAATCACGTAAGCCATCAACTACTAGACGCCGTTACCAATCACGAAGATGGAACGTGCAGCTTTAAGATAGACACGATTCCCGAAAAGGGAACTCGTACAATTGACTTGTTTCAAGGTAAGAAGCGTTTGTTTAGTCTGTCGATTAGTGAAGACGGTGCTTGTTATCAGGTGTTGCAGCATGGTCAAGATACCGGCTGCTTTACTTTATGGGAAGATGAGGTTTAGAGATTACACAATACGATACATTTAGAATTGGTATATTTAGTTTTAAGAATACGATTGGAGAAGATATGGAAATTCCACTTGACAATGTTACTAAACAGATCCACGAAAACGATATGAAGATCATCAAAGATCAGGCTCGTGAAATTCGTGAACTACAAATGACTATCGTGCGACTGCGCGAGGAAATGCAAAAGCAATACGAGGAAAACCAAAAATGATTTTTAGTAATGAATATTTAACCTACTGGCTCGCGTGTGCGCTGACGATGCCGGTGTGCTGGGTACTGTTCAAGGTGCTGGACAAGTGGAATAATTCTTGATCGTAAACCCTTGCAGCATAAGGGCTTAGGTGCCGGGGGGCTGCCCGCCGCGCCGTAACCTGTTACTGTGCAACGACTTATGGCAAAAAAATATTTCTGTTTTTTTTGGAAAAGTTTAAAGTTTACTATTGAAAAACTAAAGTTCTTATGGTAAAATAGTCGATATAAAGGATAGGGAACTCAACGAAAGGAAAATTATGAAGTTACCAAAAATTACAAAAGAATGTTTTATCGCCCACATGCACAAGGCTATGCAGCAAGACCCTCAAGTCTTTGCCTGTGAAACTATGCTTAAGCTGAAAGATGAACAACCGGCAATCACGACTGGTGTGGCCTCTATGCTCGGCCCATTTATTGATGCAACATCAGGAGAAGAAGACGAACAGACAGTATCGCTTTCGGCTGCTAAAGAAGTGTTGCTTATGGCTTGCTTCTGTGTCGTGGGCGTTACTCTACAGGCAATTGATGCTCAGATCGAATCCGAGGAAATGAACGAAATTTGGGGTTGATTTATTAAACCCTGAATGGTATAATATACGAAACGAAAGGAAAACTATGGTAAACTTTGAACAATTAGACGAGGCTATTCTGGAATGTATTTGGATTCCTAATAAGGTTTTGCCGGAACGATACCACGACAACCGTGAAGGTGGTTCTACGTTAGAGCGTGTCGAACGTATCTACAATAAAGAAGTTGCTCCCGTTGTGAACACTGACCCAAGAGATAAATCAGTGGTAATCTCGGACGGTGTTATTCAACACGGAAGCACAGAGCGTATCGAATTACTGAATAAGTATCGTGCCGATGTTGAAGCGGAACGGGACATTGAGTATGATGTTAATGAGGATAAATTGTATCGGCTGAATCAGACGTTTGCTTCAGTTATGGAATTAGATTTAGACGGGGAGTAGAATGGATTACTATAGTAACTTGCAGGCGGCTGGTATTATCTTGGCCGTTGTGTTATCTGTAATGAGTTTGGATTTTGTTGGACCTTTGTTTTCTAGGTTGCGAAAGGTATTTTGTAAATGAATAAAGATGAAATGAAAGCAGCGTTTATATGTATGGTGGCTTTTCTATTAGGGTGTGTGATTGCACTTACTGGATGTTCTGCAACAATAGAAATGCAGTCGCCAGTCAGTAAGGTGCAAACACTAGAAGACGAATATTGTAACTGTTGTGGGTTCGCCCCGTGGTCAGATTCTTGGTGTGAGGAACATTATGGAACGTAAAAAAATAAAAGCTCATTCGCGTGGCGGTGACCGTCGAAGTTGGCCGAAGAAATTACGGGGAATGAAAGTTCACCAGATCAAGGATCAGATGGTCGGCATCCTCGATGAGGATAACAAGCTGGTTGCCCAAGGAAGTAGTTTTCTGGGTGGTGCTATTAGTTGGAAATGGATAAGGAAAGATTATCAAGATGAGTATAGCAACCATTGACGGAATCAGAGAGTTTATTGAGATGTACGAGATGCAAGACGCGCTCACTGTCCTGAAGTGTGCTAATGGATATCAAGTGAGCCATGCTACTAGCAAAGACGATTACGACGTTTACGTTTGCAAAAATATTACTGCTGCTGCTGAATGCGTAAACGATATTATATTTAGTAGGACTCCGATGAACGTAACCCTTGTTGACGAAAAGGCTTAGGGGTCGGGGGGCAGGGTCAGCTCTCATAAGTTGTTACCACGTAACGATTTATGGCAAAAAAATATTTCTATTATTTTGTAAGAAAGTTAAAGTTTCCCCTTGATAAATGCCGATATATATAATAGAATATAAGTTTGGGGCCGTAGCTCAATGGGCAGAGTACCGGATTGTCTATCCGGTGGTTGCCGGTTCAAGTCCGGTCGGCCTCGCTATGGTGGTTGTAGCTCAGTCGGCAGAGCGTCGGATTGTGGTTCCGAAGGTCGAGGGTTCAAGCCCCTTCAATCACCCTCACTGAAGAACTGTATCAGCTCTTCTAGCTTCCTCGGTTTGATGGACAATATTAGCACGCGAGTTCGGGGCACGCGAGGTTGGTACACGCGAACGTAAGGTTGGTACACGCAAATTTTTTTTTGAAAAGGGTTAAAGTTTGTAGTTGCAATCTGCCGATAAATATAGTATAATGAGAAATATGAAAAAGAAGAAAGTTACTGCCGGAAATAGATTGTATCGTAAGCATTGGCTTAAAACCATTGATCTTGCTAAACGAGTGTACGTCTATCGTAACCTGCATAAAAACTGCTGGTCTGTTCGTCAGTCTGGTATAGTTGTAGATCACACGCACTTCCTGCTACTTAAAGATTGTCGGTATCTAGTCGGCAAGGCTGGTCGTGAACGTGTGCTACGAGAGCATAAGAAAAACGTCCATGCTGGTGTGTCTGGTTACGTGACTGATGAAGTACCAAGCGAACAATTCTGGGATGATTGGGGAACCGTGGTTTATAACCCGTACGACCACGATCAGTTTTATGCTGGCAGCTTTCCCGTTGACCGTTCTCACTATTGTATTTTTAATGGTAAAGAAGTAGAAGCGGTCTGGGAAAATGAATACAATTACTACGAATTTAATCGGGATTGGAAAGGGACATTTAAATGAAACTAGAAACTTATACAAAAATAGATAAAAACGGGAAAGAAGTCACCAAACAACACTATCCTAAGTTATACGGCAAACGTCGTAAGGAGCAGCGTCGTGAGGAAGGTGAAGAGCGAGCCAAGGGATGGGGCACGCTCACGATAGAGCAGAAATGGAATTCGCTCAATAATAGATCTGGTGAATGCAAGAAGCAGAAAGAAAAACTTTTAAAAGGAATTGAAAGTGGAGAAAAAGAATGTATAATGGAGATAG
>Ga0208029_1001220_pt1 | contig 12033 bp, 3 predicted proteins | sample MalvireepMed_s12_FD_184242 | JGI IMG/M metagenome (GOLD analysis project Ga0208029, IMG submission 184242) | Marine viral communities from the Global Malaspina Expedition - Malaspina viral metaG DeepMed_s12 (SPAdes) (version 2) | ecosystem: Environmental > Aquatic > Marine > Oceanic | place... | reverse complement strand
AGCCCAATGCCCAACCAAAGCCGGAAATTTTACCCAGCGCATCCGGCGGCCCTAACTCTGGCAGAAAAGCGGCAATAAATGACTCTCCCATGGAGTAGGCGTAGTTTGAGAGTACGATTAACAGAAGGCCTAACACCACGTAGCCGGGCTCAACGAAGTAGAGCATGGCCGTGGTTGCCACCGTCGCCATGTAGCTAAACAGAAGAAAGCGCTTTTTTTCAGCACGGTAATCCATGATGGCGCCACACAGGGGAGCGCTGATCACCACCAGTAAATAACTAATGGCTAAGGCCAAGCTCCATAAAAAGTTAGCTAAGCGGTAGCCATCGTTACGCTCACCGACAATTACGGTAGTAAACAGCTCACCAAATACCACGGTAATAATCAGCAGCGTATACGCTTGATTGGCAAAATCGAACATCGCCCAGCCGAAAATCTCACGGCGTGAAGCATAGGGAGACGCGGCCATTGTGGGGGTTGTGGGCGGCATAGTGTGCTCTCTTAAAAAGAGGAATAAGACTACCAGCTAGCTGTGACACATCGCTATGGGTAGCGATAACAGAATAAAGATGACATCGCCACACAGTTAATCTAACTTTACTGGATTCCCTAACCACAGGAGGGCTCAATTACATGGTGTATGGCAACGTTATAAAAAAGCGTTTACTAGCCACTCTTTCACTCTTGCCAAGTGCCTATTCAAAATTAATCGCGTGATCAGTTCCGTAACCACCGAGTAAGCGGTGTACCTCTTCACATAGACCCGCCTCATTCACGAGGGCTCTGATCGGGCAGTCTTAAGCTACGTGCCATCGGCATTGCTCGTAAGGATCCGTATTTCCGGCGTGAGCGCCTGCTTCGTAATGCCCGAACACTGCGTTTCTTTCTCGAGTACCTGGGCCGGCTGCGCAGTCACAAAGGCCTACAGAAGCTGGCGGCACCGTACCTGAAGCGGCCACGCGGCCGGCCGCCCGAGCAGGCGCGGGAATGGTGCCACGATCTGGAGTACCAAGCCGGCTCCTGGCCGGCACCACGGCGCGTGGTGTTGGTGGTGCAAGAGCGCCCCGATGATCTGCTGCTGCATGCCTTCTTCTTGGTCACCAACCTCAGCAAGTTCGACTGGCCGCCGGAGAAGGTCCTGGCACTCTATCGCAAGCGCGGCAGCGCCGAAGCCCATATGGGCGAGGTGAAGTCGGCGCTCGACGTGCACCTCTCGTCGACCAATCGTGGTGCCTCCACCGTTCAGGACGTGATGGCGCGCAACGAGGTGAGTCTGCTGCTCAGCCTCTACGCCTACCAGGTCCTGCATGGCCTGCGCTGCCTCCTGGAGCGGCAAACTCGGCAAGGCTGGAGCCTGAGCCGGATGCGCGAGCAGGTGCTCAAGGTTGCCGCCACGCTGAGGCTGCACGCTCGGCGAATCACCGTTCATCTCGGCGCCGCTGCCGACAAGTGGTGGCCGACGCTGCTGAAGGGGCTGCCGAAGCTGGCCCCGCTGAGCTGACGCTCCTGCGAGACCACCACAGCACCAGAAAGCGAGCGACCGCAGCGGCGGTCGGCGATCACGGCTGCTTTGAAAGCCGACATTGATAACAAAAAGTCATATGGAAGCATCAACAAAGCAGCATTCAGGCATTAGCCAGTAGCCTCTTCCGCCAGAGATGTGGATCCTGATGAGCGAATCTGACGGTTGGAAGCTTCAGCCCGGCCCAACAGCACCCTCGTGAATGAGACGGGGTCAAGGGATATACCGACCAGCCGGGTGCGTTTAGCGGCATGCCAATCCTGCTATTTGCTGAATTGGGTAAAAAAGGCAGAGCGTTAAACAATACCTGGCGTATTCGCCTTCCATTGGGCCGACTAGGCACTAGTGCTGCCATTGTCTAAAATAAAGTGGCTATATCAATGACACACTAATCTACATCAACAATAAGACGCAAACTTTTAGTCCGAAAGATATTGTTGATTTTATCAAGCAGCCTTCAAAGTACACCAAGATGCAATAGGCAAGACGATTGTCTAATTATTACCAAACAGTCATTTAAAATTCGTACCTAGGGCCAAAGCGGTCATCGATAGACCGCTTTGGCAATTTCCAACTGCGTGAATTTCCAACTCTGTGATCAACTTACCTCATAAAGCGCGATATCCGTTGGCCATTCGCCAGAATTCAGTAGAGAAACATGCTTCCAGCTTTCCAGCATTTGCTTAACCTGATTTTCAACTGGCTGGTTAAAGTCCAAGCGCTTTAAGCCATGCACCGTGCTATGGCACTGCCAATACCCCATCCCCTGATCAAAGGCCAGTCTCAGCTGTTTACCCGATTCAAGAGTCAACGTCAGTACACGTCGATGGCTGACCTCCGCCAGCGTGTTGCTGATGTTCACCTCTGTTCTCGCGTCTAGAATCGCTGATAGCCACTGCGTTAGCACCTGACGCATATCCTCTTGACACGCCCAGTTATCCCACAAACGCGAGCCCCTACCATTATCAGGCGCCGAGACGACATCAACACTGACAGCTTCGACAGCCTCGCTTGGAATAATCTGCATAAACCCCATTAGAAGCATGACGGCCCAAGGGGAGCGTAAATAGCGGTCTTCGTAGTGAATTAAAACCACTTTCTCGCTTTGTAAACGCGCCATGAAGGTGGGTGCTTTATCGGTCAGCAAGGCTTTGCAGCGCCCAGATAGCTCAGCAATAGGCCCATTCAGTTCTCGTGTCACCTCAAGCACAGTGGCACTTTCATAGAGACCTAACCAGCCATCCGTATCAACAGGCGATAACTCCCAGGCTGGCAATTGCTCGGAGGTTACCCAAATGCTGGCATCGTGTGCTGTTAGCCAGCCCATGCCCGGGATACCGGCATGTGGGCTATCGGTCAGCAGCGTCGCCGCTTTTCCCTCGGCAGTGATCAGCTGAACGAGCGGCACAATGCCCTCAGGCATAACCGCCTGATGATGAACAATCCGGATACCGAAACGTGCCAACAGCGCCAGCTCTTCCTTGATAGCGGCCGGAAGATCCTGGGTTTCAAGCACGATATTGACCTGGCAACCGTCCGTCACTTTCCAAGCCATTAACTGGCGGCGAACATCAGGCGCCCCCAGATTCCACTCTTCTGGCTTACCAACCAGGCGAACAGATATCTCTCGGGCAGAACGATTCAGCCAGTGGCGAACAAAGCGATCTGGCCCAAAAGGCCAATAGCTCGCTCCATCCAGGGCGCTGAAACGCTCAGGCAGCGCCAGGTGCTGACGAAACTGCCCTTCCTTCAGCCATTTGATTGCTAGTCGCCTGTCCAGCTGTTCAAATTCCACTCGGCTATCCTTACTGGCAAGGCATGATGAGCAAACGGTTTCACAGTCGGCTGAACAGTTAAGCTTTTCAAAAGCAGCTTGTAGCAAGTCAGTCATCTGGTTCAGAGCGGTCAGCACGAAGCCCGCGCCACCCGCAACATTATCGTACACCTGAACGACATAGCGCTTTTCTCCCGTTTCCAGGCTACGGTCAGGCCGAGCGCCGAACCCCATTTCACTACTGGCGATACCCAACTGACCGGCCACCGCATCGCGCAGTGCAACCGCCAGCGTCATGGCAATCACTTTTCCTTGCTCAGTGTCCGGAATCCATCCCCCTGTCAGCGGGTTTTTCAGTACCCATTCTACAACATGCGTTCTTGCCTGATAGCCCAGGTGAATATCACCCAACACCGCCTCACCGGTGCACTCCTGTTTAACCTTGCTGCCCACAGCACCACCCACAGGGCGGTGTGGCTTATCAGGCTGCATCTCAGAAGGCAGCTCCCCCTTAGAGGTCATTGAATCTGCTCGCCCGCAACGCATACATATCGCAAACCCTGTACCGTTCTCGCCGCCAGAGCGCACCACCATCTGCCCCTCTTCTCCGAACCTTACATAACCGCAGTCGGGGTCAGGCAGTGCAATGACAGTTCCGTCGACATAGACCAGAGGTCGCTCCACGGGTATGTATCTCTGGGTCGAGACATCATTAGTAGTCGACTCAAAGAAATCGGTGACAAATCCCATAGGCCGAAGCACTTTCCTGACCTTGGCGCTTGGAATAGCTGCGTCACAATGCGAGCAGTGCAGATCATTCGAGTGGGAGTAGGCGTTATTCTTATAATCAGGCATACCACAGGTAGCGCACTGCCAACTCACATCAAACTTCTGGTGAATACCAGCAGTCCCTTCCTGGTAAGACTGCATCTTGACGCCCGCCGAACGGTAGACGCGTCCATCAATAACGATCTGCGCGCCAGGTGCATACTCCCTGACCGCAATATCCAGCCCGCGGGATGGCTGCTCCTTGTAGGTAAAGATATTATCTTCACGTTCTGATTGAGTATGTTGAGCCTGATTTCCGTTCCTGAAATCCTCAGCATTGTAGGTACTCAGTGCGACCACGTTGGTCGGGAATCCATACCCTGGCAGAAAGGCTTTGGCAGCCAGCTCCTTGAGCAGATACTCACCTTCGTGACGGGCTTTTTCACGCTCCAGCGCGCGCTGATAGCGTTCGTCAGCGGCTGTTTCAATACGTTGTTTAATCAGCCTGTATTCGGCTTGCCAGTTATCACCTATCTGACGAATAGCCTCTGCAGCACGGCTGAGCAGCGTCTCCAAACGGGTCAGCTCCACTGATGTGCGCCTGACAATACGCCTGATGCCTTGTTCTAACGCATGCGCATCACTGCCTAGCCAGTCAACAAAGCGCTCGACCATGCCTTCGTCAGCGTTAAAGAACCACTGAACGGTTAGCCGGGTACGATCACCCTCCGCCGGAGAGAAAGTTTTCAGAAAGGCCGCCAGCAGGTAGGCGTTAACGTGTCGCTGTACCAGGGGCTGGGCATTCAGCGTGATGACCGGTGCCGGAATAGCCGTATTGAATGCCCATTTCGGGTGGTTGAAAACACGCGTATTGTGCGGGTCCGCCTTGCACAAGGTGTAGGCAACTGCTCTGGGTTCACTGCGGCGGCCTGCACGGCCAGCCCGCTGCAGATAATTTGCTGGATGCGGCGGCACGTTGTTCATCACCACCGCCGAGATACCACCGATATCAACGCCCATCTCCATGGTCGTCGAGCAGTTCAGTACATTGATCTTGCTGCTTTGAAACAAGGCTTCATACTTTTGCAAGCGCTGTGCCGACTGCTGGGCAGAATGCTCGGCGGTGCGATAGTAGAAACCACCTTCTACCGTGCGGTCTGAAATATCACTCCACAGGTTCTGCTGGCGCAGCTTCTGAACCGTTTCGTTACGAGCAACTTTCCCACGAATCGCCGTAAGCGCGCCCTCGGCTTCCCCTTGCGGTGCCAGTGATGTGAAATCCGGCAGGCCGACAGGCTGGCACTCCAGCTGCGTGCGCTCTGCTTTTCTGGGAATATAGGGTGTCAGCCCCCTGAAGGTGGTATCCATCAATCGGTAGCTGATCGGGCATACCCAGGCGCTCTGAGGCAAGGCAAAGGTAATGATATTGCGGTTCAGGGTATAGCCATCCCCACCCTGGCTTTGCAGAATCTGTAACCGCGTCAACTCTTCCCAGGCCGATTTCAGCCACGCATTCACCTTGTCACGACTGATCGCTGAATCAGAGTCAAGGCCAGCACCGTGCAGCAACAGCTTGATCAGTCGCGATGGCTGCCGGTTACCCGGCTTTAACTGCGGCCAGGATTTAACGCACGCAGTGTCTTGATAATCCGGATTGGGAGGCACCAACTGTTTAGAAGAAAACTTTGCCCCTAACCACTGGCGCTCACTGTCGTTAATCACAAAGTAGGTGTTTTCCCGCACATAGAAATCCAGCGCCACCTTGAGAAAATCTTTCCAGTCCTGCAGAGAAAGAGGCTCATTTTCATGAGGGCTTCCCACCTTCGGTACCTTAGTTTCCGCCCATTCGCGCGGTAGCGTCTTCACCTGATCCAACCCCTGATATCCCACTTGCACCAGCGCCAGGGTTTCTGTGCTGTTCTGGTTTTTTGGCCGCCGTGCAAACTCCCTAAGAAGCAGCAAGCCCGCCAAAGTTAGACTGTTATTGCTGCCATCAAAGAATTCAGGGTTGGCGTAGCGGTTGTAGTCCAGTATCGAGTGCCTGATATCGTTGGTCGCGGCCAGTTCGTCGATCAGTTCGCGCCAGCCTACCCACATCTGTTTAGGGTTAGTCGCCGCTTCAAGTTTTTTCTGGATCTTATCGCGTATCTTTTTTGCTTCATCATTCAAGCCAACTGACTCGAACTTCCTAGCGTACTCAAGCTGTTCTTCGTCTTCCTGGCTTAACCCAGCAACATTAATGTTACCTGCCGCCTGCCGGTTACGCAGTATCTCAAACACCAGCCCTCGGAGCCGTGACCTTTCCGCCTCCTGCTGCATCCTAACCGCCATACGCGCGGTTCCCTGGCGGCTATCGGTAAAGGTAATTAGCTTGCGGCCTCGCCCGGGCAAAGCTTCCGGTGTCATACCTTCCGGGTCAGGGCAAAACTCCAATACAGTCGGCACCGCATTACTGACATAAAAAGGCGCGCCCAGATAGCATTTCCTCAGAAACCCAGCAGGCCGACGCCCTGCGTCGCCGCATTGAATACACGCTGAGCCATATTCAGTGGATACATGTACCGTGATGATCGATGACCCGTTCAACGCCCCAAGTTCTGCAGAGTCAAGATCCAGCGGTCTATCTTGATACCCCTCGGCTGAGGCTGGTGCCAGAACAACCGCCTGCTGGTCGCTATACTGGGTGTCCTGCTGCTCCGGTACCTCTTCATCCCTGTCATCCTGCAGCGAGAATTCATCACCAGCATAGGGGCTTGCCTGTTTCAGGGTGCCGCCGGCATCCTCAGCCACCAGGTGTGGCTTTTTACACTCATTGCAGAACGCCACTTCATACACCGGTGCCGAACATTCACAGCGGGCTCGCTGGGTCACGTATACCTTACCGAACGGCCATTGGCTGAGATGCGCAGATTTTGCCTGGCACCCTGGGGCAACACAGCTCCAGAGCCCGTGCATCATGCGCTGGTGCAAATGGCAGCGAAGCTTGAGAAAAGGCGGCTCACCCTCTGCCGGTGAAGTACCCGCCATCAGATCTAGCCATTGCAGCACTTCCTGCTGGCGGGCCGCTGCCTGGCTGCTTTCCAGGTCTGAACGAACGACACTCATCAGGTCGTTCAAATCCAGTGGCTTTTCGTTATTCACCACGGCTTCACGTAGGCGGTAGGCCAGCGGATGGTTGATCAGGGCTGCATAGCGTTTCGCCGATACCTGTTGATCCGGCTCAATCTGGCTGATCTCTTCAAGCCTCAGATTAGCGGGTTTCCGAGGCGTGACAGCTGGCACCTGGCGCGAACCACCGATCACCACTACCTGTTCATCCGGCACGCCAGCCAGCGATGCCAGGTACGTCTGAAGCCGTTGCGCTGCTTTTTCACCCGCGATGGTCGCGGAGGTGGCCACAAAGCGAATCTCACTGGCCTGCTTGCCGAAAGCTTCTACCACCCGGCGTAACAACAACGACAACTCAGCCGCCTGCGAGCCGATATAGGTATGCGCTTCATCCAGCACTATCCAACGCAGCGACTGCTGCTCGCGTGAGATTTTCAGAATCGGCTCATCGACCTGCCGGATCAGCATATATTCCAGCATGGTGGCGTTGGTCATCAGGATCGGAGCAGGCTGCTGGCGGAGCAGCCTACGCGATAGCACCTCGTTAGGGCGTAGGTGCTGATGCGGCTGTGGAACACGTTCCTTGGTATTACCGTTATACAGGCAAAAACGAACACCCTCCTCAAAAGGTGATGTCCAAGCATCCAGGCGCTCGCGTTGGGAATTGATCAAGGCATTCAGCGGATACAGAAATAGCGCTCTTACGCCGACCAGCGGGCGCTGCTGCTGCTCGTACTCACGCACCAGATCCTCCAGGATCGGCACCATGAAACATTCCGTCTTGCCTGACCCGGTACCCGTCGTGATCACCGCCGACATCGGCTTATCAGCCAGCAATGTCTGCCAGCTTTCCAGCTGGTGCTTATAGGGATACATATCCGCGTCAAACCCGTGCCCAGTGTCCGCCGTCAGTGCACTAACCACCGTTTTAGACAGCAGGCTGTCCTGCAAATCTGCCAGGGTGACCTCACCTGGCTGCCAGCCAAAGGTATGTTCAAATACCGGCGGCGCTAGAAAGCAGCCCTCCTCGCCCATGCGGTCATGCATTTGTTCGGCGAGATGAGTACGCAGCCCTGCCTCATTGATGCCCAGAACGGACAACGTGGCTTCACGCGAACGCTTCAACGACTGATTTATCAAGCCTGTAAAATTACCGCTCATGCATCACTCTCCCTGGCCTTCAACAAATTGGATAGACAAGCCGAGTACACAGGCTCATACCATAGGGTTCGGTCAAAGTCGGATAACACCCGGAACGCAAAACGCCGTTCAGCGTCTTCCGCGGGCAAAGCATTTAACGCAACACTTCCGGCGGTCAGGTGCGCCGCAAATATCGGTATGAGAATAACCGCATAGGTATGCTCGGGCAGTTCACGCTCGGCCAGCCAGTCCACCAGCCAGGTCAGGTGTTCCTGTTGCTGTAGCCACTGGCTTAGCGAGCGCCCCAGATGGGTTGGCCATTCGTCTTGATCGTGCTGAGCACGCAATACATTCAGCCAACCAGGCAATATCACCTGTAGAGGTGGGGCAGTAGTTAATGGCTGACTTGGCTGACTTGGCTGACACAACATCTCGGCAAAATTCCTGAAAACCGGCACCTGAACACTGAGCAATGCCATGCGATCACTGACCCGTTCACCCAGCAATGACGCTGGAAGACCAAACTCTTTCGCCAACGCATTGATATAGCACTGCACAGCCGCCTGCCACTGTGCCACCGTGATCACTTCCCAGATCACTGCCAGTTCATGAGCTAGGCGCTGGGCAACATCTGGCGTTATTTCAAGTCGAAACACCGCCAATGCCATGGCCTCTGGGTGGCGTGCCAGATGCTTCCAGCTCTCCAGGGAAGAGAGTGGCAAATGGGCGTAGTTGGCCTTTAACTCAGCCATATAACTCCATCCTGAGTGAAAGAAGTCCTCCGCCATGGCGTCGAGCACCCCATCAAAGGCTTGCGGGTAATGCTGAGGGTGATAATAGCGGGCAGCGGCATGCAACGTTTTTATTTCGGTCTCTTCACTCGCCTGACAGATGTCAGGATCAGGCACATGAATGGCTGGTCTGAAGATGATTGAGGCATTCTCGGCAGGGTATAAAAGCCAGGGTCCATCTTTATACAAAGCCTCTGGAAGCTCATAAAACCCGGTGACGACGCCATTGGTCGCACTGGGTAAAATAGCCACTGGTGCACTTTCCGGATTTGCTAAATGCATCGCCATTACGGTTGTTCCTTCACAGCGATACATCAGAGGATTGTTGGAATGATCGACTAGCTCAAAAAACTCACAGTATTTATTTGTAAATTGTATTACTGCTTGGTAGGGGTATATATAAAACTGCTTGTGTAGCTGGGATGTTTCCACGCGACAACGCAAAGTGGCATCCTGCTCGGCACTACCGCTCAGTAAGGCAAGCATATCATCGTAAAGTGAATAGAGGCTGACCTCGGACGTACTATTCTTTACACGATAATGGTACTGCCGCTCCAGGCGGATCGTCTGACCCATTAGCTCAATGGTGACACAAAATGTACGTGCCACATCCGGGGGTGGCGTCAAGGCCAACGTCGTACCCAGTACATCCCTTAGCGTTAGTCCGGTACTCGTTAAAGGCTCACCATTTGCCTTCAGCAGCTGAGCGCCTTCCTCGGGATAAGGTAGGCGTACCACCACCCCCTGCGGTGAACGTAAATCACGGATATCAAGCTGCACAAACGCAGGCGCTTGCCTGTTAGGCTCAATATAAACCCGGTTGTCGAGTCCCTCGTGTTCCACGCTGAAACCTAATTCAGGGTTGAGTACACGTACCTCCAGCGCCGTCGTGCTGCGGATAATAAGGCGTGCTGGCGCTTTTGAGGACGCCGGTAGCGCAGATATTGCCAAGTCACGCGGCAAGATACCCAGCGTGCGTCGGGCAACCACTCGCTGACCTTCGCCCAGCACCTCCACCTTGAAACTGCCCGCACTGGGCAGAGCTTCCAAGGTAGTAACCTGGCGTCCGTTGACCCTGAAACCTGCAGGTTCCTGTGCCTGGTCATGCGTATCCAAAAGCTGGCAGCGTGGCCAGCCCCGCCAGCTCGCCACCGGCAAGGTACTTCGCGACGACATGGAGCCCTGCCATACCACACGCGTCTTGTTGGCGTCTTTGCCGGGTTCGATGACATAACGAGCACTATCTTGTTCCAGTACGCAAGTCCCACTGATGCGATACCAATGCCCACCCAGATCATCTATTTGCAAGACATCAGCATACGGGGCCTGCATGCCTGGCGGTACACGCAACAGAGCCTCAGCCGCCAAGTACTGTACCGAGGCAACGCCCACCAACCGAGTAACCTCGTCGTGTTCCACAAAGACCGCTGGCAGAAGCTGCCAATCAGTCTCGCTGGACTGAATCACTCGGGTATCCAGACGCTTACCCGCACAGGAAACCACCAGCAAGAGCGGCTGATTCGGCTGTTGACGGCTGACGGTGGCCGTCTCGACCGGCAGCCTGACCGTCATAAGATGGCCTTCAATCTGCCCGTAATCCACTCCTAGCTTCAGCGCCAGGCGCTCGCCTTCATAAAGGGCCAATTCAACTCGACTGTTGGTAATCGAGTGCCCTTCAATCTCTATCTGAAGTGATTTTTTCAGCCATACCTGCGCCTCCAACCTTGGCGATGCCAGTGAACCGCTAAGCCAATGCTCGCAGGTAAACGCCTGGGCCGAATCGCGCGCCTGCTGACGCTTTTTAACCTGCACACTCGCATCCACCAGCCATTCATTGACCAGGGCCACACCGTTATCTTCCTCAAGTGGCAGAGGAAAGTGTTCACGCCATCCGGGTGCATATTGGTTTAGGAAAGCCGCCGGGTCACTCTGCTGATCAAGCTCATACTCACTGGCCAGCCGTTTCAAGGTACTCACCGTACTGACCATCAGCTGATAGGTTTGGTCATTTCGAAAAGACTGCGGGAAAAACGCCTCATACTGGCGGATCACCGCAACGGTTTCTTGCCCGGCATTTCTGTAATTCAACCCCGCTTTGATGGCACGGCCAAAGCCATGCTGCTCATTTTGCAGTAACCGCCATGGCAAGCCTCCTTCTGCAAACAGAGATCCCAGGTAATCAGCGCGCTGCTCACGATAGCGCAGCGGGCGCTCCCAAAATTTCAGCCCGAGTCTGACCAACTCAGCTCTGTCGTTAGGCTGCCCCTGGATCTCCAACTCGGCATCAAAAGCTTGCCACGACCAGTGAGACTCATACTCTCTACGGTATTTTTCAGATACAAAGATACAAAAGCCCGCAGCCCAATAAATTCTAAATATAGGATCGTGTCGCTCCTCTGCATTTGCTGCTAAAGCAGCGCTCAGAAATTGATACTCATTATCAGTAGTAGCATAGCTATAAAGAGGTGAACCAGTCGGAGCAGAGAGGCCTCTTTTATTTAAATATGAGAAAATCCAACCCTTTAGGTGATCCATAAAGTGCCCTTGCTTTGCCGTGTCGTTATCGCTAAATTCATAACACTAGAAACTAGCAAAACCTTACTATGCACGTATGCTTAGTAAAAAACAGCCACTATATCGACCTATCGGAGTCACACTCTTCTTTCAACTTTCTTAAATCCTATACCCGTTTACAGAAGTATGTAGCCAATACTGCCACTAACCTCGGCTTATTCACGAGGCCGACCTGAAAACGAAGATGGCGGATGGTATTCTCTTGAGAAATCAGAACGTTCCGTCAAGAACCTGAACCAAGAGAGCCATCCGCCATGGGTGAAAGCCTATCCACCTGGACGCCCTCGTGCAACGGCGCTGTCCGTGTCGAGTTGAGCGGCCAGCGCACCACCAGCGACAGCGGCGCTTTGCTGCTG
>Ga0208029_1001217_pt1 | contig 12071 bp, 13 predicted proteins | sample MalvireepMed_s12_FD_184242 | JGI IMG/M metagenome (GOLD analysis project Ga0208029, IMG submission 184242) | Marine viral communities from the Global Malaspina Expedition - Malaspina viral metaG DeepMed_s12 (SPAdes) (version 2) | ecosystem: Environmental > Aquatic > Marine > Oceanic | place... | reverse complement strand
CAAAACGGTCGTCGTCATGGGACACACGGTAAAAGTGCTGCTCGATGGTCGTGGCATCGTGGGTCTCTGCCACCTTGACACTGACCGGGTCGCGCAGCACGCCGCGGGTCATGGCTGCCAGCCCCTCTCGCTCATCGGGAAACGTCGCGCTGAACAGCAGCGTTTGTCGGTCAGCGGGGGTATCGGCGATGATGTCGTCGATGGTGACCTGAAAGCCCATGTCCAGCATACGGTCGGCTTCGTCTAGCACCAGCACGGCCAGCGACCCAAGCGTGAGCGAGCCTCTGCGCAGATGCTCGTCCACCCGGCCCGGCGTGCCCACCACGATGTGCGCGCCATGTTCCAACGATGCGAGCTGCGGGCCAAACGGGGCGCCGCCGCAGAGCGTGAGCACTTTCACGTTGGGCATCCCGCGGGCGAGACGGCGCAGCTCTTCCGCCACTTGATCCGCCAGTTCTCGGGTGGGACACAGCACTAGCGCCTGTACGCTAAACGCCTCAACACGTAATTGGGAGAGTAGCGCCAAACCAAAGGCCGCGGTTTTGCCCGATCCCGTTCTGGCCTGGGCCATGACATCACGCCCCGCCAGCATAGGCGGCAGGCTTTGGGCCTGAACCGGCGTCATTTCATGGTAGCCAAGGGAGTCTAGATTCGATAACAGCGCGGATGAGAGCGCAAGCGATGCAAAAGAGGTGTCGGACACAAAAAATTCCTGAAGGGGCTATTCAGCCCAGCAAACCGATAATGTAAAGCACCATACCAGAAAGCGCTTTCCACTGCCTTGCTGTATGGGGTGAGGGTAAGAGCAATCGCTACCGCCAACGCTCAGATCGCCAGCACCGCAAAACGCCCATGGCTCAGTGACGCCAAGTCGCTGGGAGAAAGCTCAATCTCTAGCCCCCGCCGTCCAGCGCTAACGTAGAGCGTGGAAAACCGTTGCGCTGAGGCGTCAATATAGGTCGGCAGGCGCTTTTTCTGCCCCAATGGACTAACACCGCCCAGCACATAGCCAGTGGTGCGTTCAACCTCGGCGGGATCAGCCATGGCTGCCTTCTTCGCCCCGGCGGCTTTCGCAATCTGCTTAAGCCCTAGCTGCCCCTTCACCGGCACAATGCCTACCGCCAGCTGTTTACCATCCAACTTCACCACAAGCGTTTTAAAGACCTGCTCAACTGCGACGCCCAGCTTTTCAGCCGCTTCCAGCCCATACGACGCGGCAGCGGCGTCGTGCGGGTACTCATGAAGGTGAAACACAATACCTGCGTGCTTTGCGCTATTAATCGCCGGAGTCATGAAGTTCTCGTCAGTTAACGTTACTGGCTATGGTGGAAAAGCCCGCCTGCGAAAAAAGATATGATAAAACATAAACGACCGCGCCCGCATGTTAAGCGGGCGCGGTCGTTGCGTACGTAGCAACTAGCTTATTACGGACAAGGTTCTTAAGGACAGGGTACTACGCGGCGTAGCGTGTCTTTGGCCCATAGCGTTTGGCCATCCGGCGTGCGGCCATGCTCGTTCCAGCGCTCGGTGGTTTCGAGGCAGAAAGAGCCAGCATCGTCGGTACGCGGGTTAGCGCTGATAGGGCGTTCGCCACCAATACGCATCACATCTGGATTTTCAGTGGTGTAGCGCGGGGCAACGGTAGAACTTGCGCAGCCAGCAACCAAAGCGGTTACCAGCAGCACGGGCAAACAGCGGCGCAGAGGCATGTTTTGAAACCCTCAACATAGCGATAGTGGGCCGACACAATTTGTCGGTAGCGCTAAATATCACTGCCTCTGAGTTCACGTCAATATTTATTCGAACAAACACATTATGTCACTAGCGTAATACTGGTCACCGGGCGTAAATTGCGCAGCCTGCAGTGCTGCTCAACGCTTTCAACAATCTCTTCGGCATCGTCGATTTGCTGCTTATCCAGCTGAATATCGACCATTAAGAAACTGCCTACCTGGGCTAACCGCACATCGTCATCGGCGATATCGAAGTCGGCTACTTGTTGCACCATCTCTTGGCGTACGCTGCCCACCGGCTCACCAAACATTAGCTCGCGCAGCGCACCGCGCACCATGCGGATAGGCATCGGTAAAAAATAGCCCGCAATAATCAACACCATCACGGGGTCGGCAAAGCGCGCATAGCCTGCCCACGGAGTTAATGTTAGACCCCAGGTAAGCGCAAACCCAAGCATCACGGCAGCACTTAGCCAGGTGTCCATCTGCCACTGGCGCAGCTCAGCGGCTAATAACGACGAGCGGGCAATGCGCGCGTAGCGGTTTAGCCACCACCACGTAAGCAAACAGCCGCTAACGTTCACCACCCCAAACATCAGCGCCAAATCCAGGGTAACCAATCGCCCACCTTGTGCAAGGCTCCATAGGGCAGACACCAGCGAAAACACGCACACCAGCGCAATCACTACGCCTTTGAGCAGCACGGCTAATGGCTCAACCGTTAGCCGCCCAAAGGGGTAGTGATCATCCGCGGGTTTACGCGCCTGCTGAAGCGCAAACAGTGAAAGTGAGGCCAGCACTAAACTTAATAGCGAGTAGCCGCTATCAAATAAAATCGTGATCGAGCCGCTTGCAAGGCCTAACACAAGCCCGGTAAAGGCAAACAGGCTGGCAGAAATAGCGGAAAATCTAAGCGCACGGCGCTCGGCAACAAAGGGGGACACGATTTTACTCCTAAAATCTTACTTAATTTTGCGCCATCATAATGATTATATTAAGGGCTCACCAATCGCTCAGTGCTAACAAAGATGGCGCTCAATAGAAGGCGTATTTCATGCGAGCAGAACAGGTACAAGCGTTTATTGATGTCACTGAACACGGCTCCTTCGCCGCCGCGGCACGCCATACCGGCATAAAGCGCAGCACCTTGAGCGCCGCGGTAAACGCATTGGAAGATAGCCTGGGGGTCGAGCTGTTTGAGCGATCGGGCAATAGCCTACAACTCTCGGCGGTGGGCGAAAGCGTACTGCCCGACTGTTACCGGCTGCTAACCAGCGCCAGCCGGATCAAAAAGCATTGCCAACAGCATATGCAGGGGGTGGAAAACCAGCTGTGCATTGCCAGGGACGACGCCCTGCCAGAAGCTTTTTGGCGGCAGGTAATGCATGACTTGAAGCAGCGCTATCCGCTAACAGCCATATCGGTCTACCTATTACCCCCTCAAGAGCACCCACAGTTTGTATCGCGGCAAACCGTGGATATTGCCTTTGGCCTTTACACCGCTGAAGGCGCCTCGGTGAATGCCTCCAACCTTGCCCCTGTTAGTATGTGCTTGGTGGCCGCACCCACGCACCCGCTAAGCCGCCTATTAAGCGTTAACCGAGACGACCTCGCCCAATATACCCAGGTGTGCTTAACCTATGACCAAGGTGACAAACTGGTCAGCGAAGCGCTGTTTTCAGGTAATTATCTTGGTTTCACCATGTTTGAGGTAATTCGTGATGCCGTGATCAACGCTACCGGCTGGGCGCTGCTGCCCTACCCGTTAGTTAAACAGGCACTGGAAGCGGACACGCTGTGCGCATTGAATCATGACCTTGCGCTAGATAGCCACTACTACCGTTTTGTTGAGAGCGATAACCGCGGTGTAGTGGCTACTGCGCTACTGAATAAAGTGGCGCACTTTTTAGCCACTCTCAATTAAGCCACTCTCAATTAATCCTCTCTGAAGTAAGCCACTGCATAGCTCACTGAAGCGTCCCTTAATCGGGCAGTCCAGGTCGAGCACGCCCCACAACTGGTCGTTCACAACAACGGGAGCAACCAGCTCGGCGCGTGAGGCAACGTCGCAGGCGATATGGTCGGCAATGGCGTGAACGTCGTCGATTCGCTGGGTTAGGCGGGTGCGTGCCGCCGCACCGCACACCCCCTTGGCGAAGGAGATGGGGTGGCAGGCCGGCTTGCCCTGGAAGGGGCCGAACCAGAGCGTCTCAGGCTTCCGGTGCAGGTAGAAGCCCGCCCAAATCGCCTCCATCAGGAAGGCACTGGTCTCGGCGCTGTTGGTCAGCCAGTCGCGGCTGTCCAGCAGTGCTTCGAGCTGGGGGGCCAGCAGGGCATAGTCGGCCGTCAATGTATTATTCCCAGCCGGGTGCCGCCGCCGGTCCGAACAGCTCGGCCGCCTTGGCCTTCACTTCCTCGGCCTGATAGGCGCGCACCAGTTGCTGGATTGCCTAGCGCTGCTGGTCGCCGCCACGCACGGCGATCAGGTTGACGTAGGGGGATTCCGGCCCTTCCTTGATCAGGGCGTCGTCCAGGCTCAGGCCAGCGGGCTGGGCAAAGGTATTGTTGATGAAGGCCATGTCCACATCCGGCAGCACGCGCGGCAGCTGGGCGGCCTCGATCTCAGGGAAGCGGAAGTTGCGCGGGCTCTCCACCACGTTGAGTGGCGTTGCCTCTCAGGATGCCGCGTTGGAACTCTCCGGCCAGCTGCGCGGATTGGCCTGCGTGATCATGAAGATCGCCAACGATCTTCGCTGGATGAATTCTAGCCTGCTGGCCGGGCTCGGTGAGATCGAGCTGGAGGCGCTGCAGCCGGGTAGCTCCATCATGCCGGGCAAGGTCAACCCCGTGATTCCGGAATCAGCGGCCCAGGCCGCCGCCCAGGTGATCGGCCTGGACGCCGCGGTGGCAGTGGAGGGGCAGAGCGGCAACTTCCAGCTCAACGTCATGCTGCCGCTGGTGGCCCACAACCTGCTTACCTCGATCACCTTGATGAGCAATATCGCTTGGCTGCTTGGCAACCGGGCCATCGCCACCTTCAAGGTGCGCGAGGAGAATCTGGCTGAGCCGCTGTCTCGCAACCCCATCCTGGTAACGGCACTCCACGGAGTGGTCGACTATGACGTTGCCGCGGCCATCGCTAAGGAGGCTTATCGGGCCGGGCGACCAATCCTCGACGTAGCCGATGAGCAGACTGAGCTTTCCCGCGGGGAGTTGGAACGCCTCCTGGACCCAGCGGCTCTGATCCGAGGGGGCATCCCGAAGTAGTGCTCAGGTCCGCGGCTCGCGTTGCTGTCCTGTCATCCCGCTATTGTCGTTCGCTCTGCGCAGATTGCTCGGATGCAAACACAGCGCATTTGAATTCGAACAAAAAAGTGATGGCGAGCTTAAGAAACCTCTGATTAACCGTATTGGGATCCGTTAACGAGGCCGGTGGAGCATCAGTCGGCGACATGCAGTGTCACGTCGTGATTGGCCATCAGCCGGCAAATCGCCTGCGGCGGGCGCCGGTCGGTGAAGAGAGCGCCAATCTGGGAAACGTTGCCCTGGCGCACCGAAGGGTTTCGGTGGAACTTGGAGTGGTCGGCGGCGAGGTAGACCTGACGGGAGTTGCGGATGATGGCTTGGGCGACGCGTACCTCCTGGCAGTCGAACTCCAGCAGGGAGCCATCTTCGTCGATGCCGATGATGCCGTAGTCGACCTTGAACTGATTGATGAAGTCGATGGTGGCCTCGCCGATGATCCCGCCGTTACGGGAGCATATCTGCCCGCCGGCGATGATCACGCTGAAGTCCTCCTTGTGCTGGAGGATGGCGGCGACGTTTAGGTTGTTGGTGATCAACTCGAGATCGCGGTGCTCCAGCATAGCCTCGGCCACCACCTCGTTGCTGGTGCCAATATTGATGAACAGCGAGGAGCCGTCGGGAATATGTCGCGCAATGCGCTGCTTGGCGTCGAGGTTGAGGGTCTAGCGGGTGCTGTAGGCAGTGTTGACGGTACTCGATCCAGGCCGGCTCCGCCGTGGACGCGACGAATCAGACCTTCTTCGGCCAGGGCGTTGAGGTCGCGGCGTATCGTCTGAGGGGTAACCGTGAAGTGCTCGATCAGTTGTTCGATGCTGGCATATCCCTGACGGCGTACAAGGTCGACAATGGCTTCCTGTTGCTGTTGCTGTTGCTGTTGCTGTTGCTGGTTCATGCTGACTCCTTGTAATCCCGCCATTGTAGGCGATGATCGCCGCATTCGGCAGCCGCTGATCTGTTTCTATCCGGCTAAGGTAGCAGAGAATTCCGAACATGTTGGAGCACTCTTGGTGACCACAAACGAACATACAATGATAAACGACCGGAACCTGCTTGGTAGATTATCAGCTTGCGATCTACTCTCGACAGCATGAACTCAGCACAGGCTCCTGCTCCTACCAGTTCAGTGACTCGGAGTGCGCAGGACTGTCGGCCTCGGCCTCAGGGGTGAGCCTCTCGGGGGTTCATTCCGGGGTTTCAGCAAAGTACTCGTCAAAGCGTTCACGGGCCTGGTCGCCGAAGAGGATCTCGCAGGCCTCCATGAGGCCAGGAGACTGCCTGATACGCTCGTTGCTGACCACCTGGGAGATTTTCGACCGGCGACGCAGAAAGTCTTCTAGCCGGGTGATCATCTCACGGCGCTGTGCCTGACCGAGTTCACAGCGCAGGTACTCGGTACCCTCGATCAACAGCTCGCCCTGACGCGGGTCCTCGCGGATCTCCTCAAGCAGATCGAGGGCGTGAGTGCCGTAGCGCCGCCACAGACGCGCCGTCAGGGGCTCGGAGGCCTCCGGCGACGTCATGGCGTCGAGCTCCATGAGCTCAGCCTGATGGAGGAATTCCTCCTTGACCGATTCGGAGGGCTCGCCGTACCAGCGATAGTCCGGATACGGCACCGAAACCCCGAGTCGCTTCACCTCATCGACGATCTCTTCCCCGACATTCAGACAGTCGGTAAGCTTGCCGCCGAAGATGCTGATATGGGCTTCGGCGTCATCGGTATCGATGGCATGCTTGCGGGAGAGTTGAAGGAAGTCACGACCCCCACCCGCGCTGGTCTTTATTGCGAGGGGTCTGACCCCGCAGCGGGTAGCGATGATATCGTTTCTGCCCAGTGGGTTGTCCAATTCCAGGCGCTTGTTGATGTTGTCCAGCACGAACTGGGTATCCTCGTCGGTCACATGTACCTCGGGTTTCTCCATGCGCGTGTCGGTGGTGCCAATACAGGTGCGCTGACCCATCGGGATAACGAAGAACAGCCGGCCATCATCGGCGAAAAACGCCAACACACGCTTGCTGTCGGTAAGCCGTGGCACGATCAGGTGAATGCCCTTGGAATAGGCGTGCTGGTGCTGAGTCTGCTGCCCGGTCAACGCATTGTGCTGGTCGGCCCAGGGGCCCGCCGCATTGATCAGTACCTTGGCACGGATCTCGAAGGTATCGCCGTTCATGACATTTCGGGCACGTGTGACCCAGACGCCATTTTCGCGCCTTGCTCCCTGCGACTCGACATAGTTAGCCACCATGGCCCCGTAGTTCAGTGAGGTGCGTACGAAATTGAAGACGAAACGGGCGTCATTGTCATGCAGATAGGCGTCGGAATATTCGAAGCCGCCTATGGAACCCTGGGTATCGACGATCGCCTCCTGGCCCTTGATGGCAGAAGGACTCAGGAAACGCGGAATCCGTGTGAAGCCGTTACCCATCAGCCAGTACAGCCAGCTACCAGCCCATAGATAGCGCGGATGGTAGCGAAAGCCGCTGGCAATGGTGGTCAAAAAACGGATTTCCTGGACCGTTGAGGGAAAACTCTTGATCAGATGATTGCGGCTCTTGCAGAGCTTGCGTACCAAGGCGAAATCATAGCTCTCCATGTATTTGATGCCGCCCCAGACGAGATTGGAGGAGTGCATGCTGGTCTCACCGGCGAAGTCACCCCGGTCGATCAGGCCCACCTTTACACCTTTTCCGGACAGGGCGGCGGCGGCTGAAGCGCCGTTGATGCCTCCACCGATGACCAGGGCATCGAACGTCTCGCTGGAAAGTTTTTCGATGTTGCTGTCGCGCAATTGCATGAAGGGACCCCTTCAGAGGTAGTTAAGGTTCTGTTTGGCGGACGCTGAAAATTGAGTCCCCCAGGGCGCCCGTCATGCTCGATGGGACGCCCCGGGGAACACAGACTGACGAGAAGGGTTACTCTTCCTCTTCGCGCTCCCAGTCCATGCTGCGTCTGACGGCCTTCTTCCACCCCTTGTAGGCGCGCTCGCGGCTTTGGCTATCCATCTGCGGCTCGAAGGTACGCTCCACGATGCCCTTGCTCACTACCTCCGCCTGGGTCCAAAGACCCACGGCGATGCCGGCCAGGTAGGCGGCCCCCAGGGCGGTGGTTTCGGTGATCTTGGGACGATCCACATTGACCCCTAGCATGTCGGCTTGGAACTGCATCATGACGCTGTTAGCCACTGCCCCCCCGTCAACGCGCAGGGACTTCAGCGTGATCCCCGAATCGGTCTGCATGGCATCGATGACGTCCTTGGTCTGGTAGCCCAGAGAATCCAGTGTGGCCCGGATGATGTGTTCTTTGCGGGTGCCGCGGGTGATCCCAAAGATCGCGCCGCGTGCATACATGTCCCAGTAGGGCGCCCCGAGCCCCACAAAGGCAGGAACCACGTACACACCACCGGAGTCGTCAACTTTGCTGGCATAGTATTCCGAATCCTGGGCCGAATCGATGAGCCTGAACTCGTCACGCAGCCACTGCACGGCCGCACCGGCAATGAAGATGGAGCCTTCAAGGGCGTAGTTGACCTTGCCGTCTATCCCCCATGCGATAGTGGTCAGCAGGCCGGACTTAGAGACAACTAGGGTCTCACCGGTGTTCATCAGCAGGAAACAGCCGGTGCCGTAGGTGTTCTTGACCATTCCCTTCTCGAAGCAGGCTTGACCAAACAGGGCCGACTGCTGATCCCCTGCGATACCGGCGATAGGTACACGGGCACCACCAAACATCTCGGCCCCCGTATTTCCATAGACCTCGCTGGAAGGACGTACCTCGGGAAGCATGGATGCCGGGATGTCGAGCTCCTCCAACATGCGCTGGTCCCACTCCAGGGTGCGGATGTTGTAGAGTAGCGTCCGCGAGGCATTGCTGCAGTCGGTCACATGGCGCTCGCCGCGGGTCAGGTTCCATACCAGCCAGGTATCCATGGTCCCGAACAGCAGATCGCCGCGCTCAGCCTTCTCGCGTGCCCCTTCGACATTGTCCAGAATCCAGCGAATCTTGGTTCCTGAGAAATAGGCATCTGCCACCAGGCCGGTGGTCTCGCGAATGTAGTCCTCCAATCCGCGTGCCTTGAGCTCGTCACACAGGGCCGCTGTGCGGCGATCCTGCCAAACGATAGCGTTGTAAACAGGCTTTCCTGTATGACGGTCCCAGACCACGGTGGTCTCGCGCTGATTGGTGATGCCAATGGCCGCCACTTCGGAAGGCTTGATGCCCTGCGTTTCCAGGACTTCACGGGCCACGCCCATCTGGCTGCCCCATATCTCCATGGCATCATGCTCGACCCAGCCGGGGGTAGGGTAATGTTGCCGGAACTCTTTCTGGGCGATGCCCACAATCTGGGCGTCTCGATCGAAGAGGATGGCGCGGCAGCTAGTGGTGCCTTGATCGAACGACAGGATGTATTTTTTTTTCATGAGATGTCTCCCTCGTTTTATCGAGTAATTCCTGATTTTTTGTATTGGTACTGCATTTATCAATCCTGTTCAGATGCCGTATTCGGGCTTGACCATCGCTTCTCGACGATGAAATTTACGCCCAGGCACACCACGATGACTCCCAATGCGATCGTCATGGCCAGCGAATTGCCGTCGATAAAAACGTGGCGGTAGAAAAGGCCGCCAGCAGCGCCGCCGACCAGGGGGCCCACCACAGGAATCCAGGCATATTTCCAGTTAGATTCTCCCTTGCCTGCAATAGGCAATATGAAATGTGCCAGCCGCGGCCCCAGGTCTCTGGCAGGGTTGATGGCATAGCCGGTGGTGCCACCAAGGGACAGCCCGATGGCCAGGACCAGCAGCCCGATGATCAACGGATTGAGACCCTCGGTGAATTCGTTAGCACCGATGGCAAGTACACCCAGTACCAGCATGAAGGTACCGATGATTTCGCTCATCAGGTTGGAGGGCGTGTGAGGGATGGCGGGGTCGGTACAAAAGACGGCCAACTTGGCGCCCTGACTCTCGGTTTTCTGCCAGTGGGGGTAGTAGTGCAGCCAGACCACCACCGCACCCATGAAGGCGCCGAGTAGTTGGGCCAGCACATAACCCGGCACCCTTGACCATGGGAATTCACCGATAGTCGCGAGCGCGATGGTGATCGCGGGATTGATGTGGGCACCGCTGAAATGGCCAACCGCATAGATCGCCATGGTGACGCCCATGGCCCAGCCGAAGGTGATGACGATCCAGCCGCTCGCCTCGGCCTTGGAATGTTTGAGAACGACGCCAGCGACCACACCACCGCCGAAGATGATAAGGATCATCGTGCCGAAGACTTCCCCCAGGAAAGGTGTCATAAGTGTTTCCTCTATATTGTAGTTGTGAGGTGTATTCGTTTTCGTTTTCGAACTCAACCAAGGGCGGTTTGCCGACATACGGCTTCGTAACCGCCACAATCCGAGGGCAGGGCCGGAAAACAAGGAGCGCCGACCAAGGCGCTCCAAGCATTCAAAGGGTAATGCGTGTGCCCAATACTTTAAGAAACGCTGCCAGCCAAGCCGGATGTGCGGGCCAGGCCGGAGCCGTGATCAGGTTGCCATCAGTTTCGGCGCCATCGACAGCGATGTCGGCGTAGGTACCGCCGGCCAGCCGCACTTCTGGCGAACAAGCCGGGTAAGCAGAAACCCGGCGACCTTCGATGACCTCCGCTGCGGCCAGCACCTGGGCACCGTGGCAGACAGCCGCCAACGGTTTGTTATGCTCGGCGAAGTGGCGAACCATCGCGATCACCTCGGGGTCCAGGCGCAAATACTCCGGGGCCCGCCCGCCTGCAATTACCAGGGCATCGTAGTCGGCCGCCTTGACGTCCTTGAAGGTGGCATTGAGGGCAAATTCGTGGCCCGGTTTCTCAGTATATGTCTGGTCGCCCTGGAAATCGTGGATGGCGGTCTTCACCTTCTCGCCCTTTTCCTTGCCCGGGCAGATGGCATCCACCTGGTGGCCCACCATCTGTAGAGCCTGAAAGGGAACCATTACTTCGTAGTCTTCGGCGAAATCGCCGACTAGCAGCAGGATGCGTTTTGCAGCCATGGTGTTTTCTCCTGATTGTCATTGTAGTGGGGTGAGATGCCCCTTTCTTGCGTCGGAAATGGTTGCGGCCGATTGGCTCGGGCCTTGGTGTGTCCGCCCGGGTAGTGTCACGGCGCGTTGTGAGATAATGCTCATTAATGATTAGTTATGAACATTTACTAGCGCAATATTGCGCCACCAAGGTGCGCAATGCAACATACAAGGTTAAAATAGTTCGAATTCGAACATTACAGGCCTACTAAGGCTGCCGACAGGGTCGTATCCTTAACGGGTCAGTCGCTAGAGGCACGACGAGCCGCTCGAACGAGACGGCGACATCCTGGTGCTGGCGGCGCTGCAGAAAAAGATGGCGGTGTAGAAAGCCAAGCGGCCCTTGACGCCGGCAGATGGAGGCGACAGAGCGCGAACGGCTCTACGATGGCTGAAAGGAAGCGGTGGAGAGGGTCAAAAGTGATCGCTAAAGGCCTGAAAAATCCAGCGGAATCGGCAAGATATGCAACCGTTGACGAAGCGAATGATGCTTCGAATCGAAGAAAGCAGGGCCATAGCTCAGTTGGTTAGAGCGCCACGTTGACATCGTGGAGGTTGGCGGTTCAAATCCACCTAGTCCTACCAGCTACTGAGTCGCCCCCGCAGCGTTGCTGCGGGGGCGAATTGCTGTGGGTGCCTTTCGGATAGGCTGGCGTGTTTTGGATGCGTTGGCTAGAAAAGCGCCTCGAGGCCAGCCTGGTTAGGGCTCACTGACACATCGTTGACATCATTTATGTGGAAAAAAACACCAAAGCCTTCCACGCTAATAAAAGTGCTAAACAAGGAGCCGCCAGGACACGCCAGGTAAGGAACACAGGCAAGTGTCATCCAGGCGTAATACGCACCTGCCAGTGTCGATGTTGCCGTCAACCAAGGAGTAGTTTCCGCGATGGTACGACTCGATAAGAAAGCGACTAGGCTGTATGTCCTAGACACGAATGTCCTGATCCACGACCCCACTGCGCTCTATCA
>Ga0208029_1001210_pt1 | contig 12104 bp, 14 predicted proteins | sample MalvireepMed_s12_FD_184242 | JGI IMG/M metagenome (GOLD analysis project Ga0208029, IMG submission 184242) | Marine viral communities from the Global Malaspina Expedition - Malaspina viral metaG DeepMed_s12 (SPAdes) (version 2) | ecosystem: Environmental > Aquatic > Marine > Oceanic | place... | reverse complement strand
GACGTAATCGCCATCGGCAATGCCATCGTCGATGTGATGGCCCCTTGCGAAGAAGAACTGATCGCCGAACTCGATCTCCACAAGGGCGGGATGACGCTGGTCGACGAGGACGGCGCCCGGCGACTGTACGAGGCAATGGGGCCGGCGAAGGAGATTTCCGGGGGCTCTGCCGCCAACACGCTTGCCGGCATGTCGGCGCTGGGCGCGCAATGCGCATTCGTCGGGCAGGTGGCGCAGGACCAGCTGGGCGACGTCTTCAGCCACGACATTCGCGCGGTGGGGATCGATTTCGAGACGCCGGCCCGCGAAGGCCAGCCCTCGACCGCGCGCTGCCTCATCTTCGTCACGCCCGATGGCGAGCGGACGATGAACACCTTCCTCGGGGCAAGCCAGTTCCTCCCCCCCGCCGCGCTCGACGACCAGCTGATCGCCAGCGCAGGCATCCTTTATCTCGAAGGGTATCTGTGGGACCCGGAAGAACCGCGCCGCGCAATGCGCCGCGCTATCGAGGTGGCACGCAACGCGGGCCGCAAGGTCGCCTTCACTGCCAGCGAGAGCTTCGTCATCGATCGTCATGGCGACGATTTCCGCGCGCTGATCGAGGAAGGGCAGATCGACATTCTCTTCGTCAATGAAAGCGAACTGGCGACGCTGACCGGCGAAGCGGATTTCGACGCGGGCCTGGTCATGCTGCAGGACAAGGTCCCCGTGCTGGTCGCCACGCGCAGCGCCAGGGGCGCCGTGGGCATTGCCAATGGCGCGCGCGCCGAAATTGCCGCCGAACCGATCGACAAGGTCGTCGACACCACCGGCGCGGGCGATCTCTTTGCAGCGGGCTTCCTCACCGGTCATGCCCGCGGCGAAACTCTCGAAACCTGCCTGCGCATGGGCGCGATCTGCGCCGCCGAGATCATCTCGCACTACGGCGCACGCAGCGAAGCCGACCTCAAGGCGCTGGTTGCCGAGAAGCTGGGCTAGGCCACCTTCCTCCGCCTACCGATGAAATCACCCCAGGCCCGTCTGGGGTCCGGCTTCGTCGCGCGTCAGGCCTGCTCCCGCCGCACTTCGCGCTGGCCGATGTCGCGGCGGCAGAAGCCGTCGGGGAAGGTGATCGCGTCGACCGCCTCATAGGCTTTTGCCTGCGCTTCGGTCGCGCTTGCTCCGCGCGCGGTGACGTTGAGCACGCGGCCGCCGCTGCTGGTCAGCGTCTCGCCTGCGAGTTTAGTGCCGGCGTGGAAGACCTTGGCGCCGCCGGCCTCGGCCTCGCCCAGATCGATCGTACCGCCCTTCTTGGGCGTGCCGGGGTAGCCCTCGGCCGCCATCACCACGGTCAGCGCGAAATCGCCGGATAGCGCCGGCTCGGCGATGTCGCCCAGCCGCCCTTGCGCGCAGGCCTGCATCAGTTCGACCAGATCGCTTTCCAGCCGCATCATCAGCACCTGGCATTCGGGATCGCCGAAGCGCGCATTGTATTCGATCAGTTGCGGGCCGTCTTTGGTCAGCATCAGCCCGGCATAGAGCACGCCCGAATAGGGCGTACCCTCGGCGGCCATGGTGCGCACCGTCGGCTCGACGATCTCGCGCATGACCTGACGTTGCAGATCCTCGCTCAGTACCGGAGCGGGGGAATAGGCGCCCATGCCGCCGGTGTTCGGTCCGGTATCGCCCGCGCCCACGCGCTTGTGATCCTGCGCGGTGCCGATGGGCACGATCGCCGTGCCATCGGTCAGCGCGAAGAAGCTGGCCTCCTCGCCCATCAGGAACTGCTCGATCACCACTTCGCTGCCCGCGCTGCCGAACTTGCCGTCGAACATCTCGTCGAGCGCGTGCTGGGCTTCTTCGTAGGTTTCGGCGATGACCACGCCCTTGCCCGCGGCGAGCCCGTCAGCCTTGAGCACGAAAGGCGGATCGAAGCGCTTGAGCGCGCCCCACGCCTGTTCGAGCGAGACGCAGCGCTCGTAGCGTGCGGTGGGAATGTTCGCGCGCTGGCACAGCTCCTTGGTGAAGCCCTTGCTGCCTTCGAGCTGCGCGGCTTCGCGCGAGGGACCGAAGGTGTCGATCCCCGCCGCGCGCAGCGTATCGGCGAGCCCGTCGACCAGCGGAGCTTCGGGGCCGATCACCACCAGGGCGATCGCATTGTCCGTGCAGAAGGAGACTACGGCATCGTGGTTGCCGGCATCCAGCGCGGTGCATTCGGCATGTTGTGCGATACCAGGGTTGCCCGGCGCCGCCCACAGCTTGTCGCACCGCGGCGATTGCGCCAGTTTCCACGCCAATGCATGTTCGCGCCCGCCCGACCCGAGTAGAAGGATATTCATGGCCGCCGATTTCCCGTCAGATTCCGAAGATGCGAGCTTGGTAGCGAAGCGCCGCACGGGCGACAACGCCGAGCCGCTCAGCGTGAGCGAAATTTCGCAGGCGTTGAAGCGGACGGTGGAAGACCGCTTCGGTTTCGTGCGCCTGCGCGGGGAGTTGTCGGGGGTGAAGCGGGCGGCATCGGGCCACATGTATTGCGCGCTCAAGGACGAACAGGCGGTGATCGACGGGGTCATGTGGCGCGGCAATACCCAGCGCCTGCCGTTCGAGCCCGAAGACGGGCTCGAAGTGGTCGCCAGCGGGAAGGTAACGACCTATCCCGGCCGTTCCAAGTACCAGATCGTGATCGAGCGGATGGAGCTGGCGGGCGAGGGCGCGCTGCTCGCGCTGCTCGAGAAGACTCGCGTGAGGCTGGCGTCGGAAGGCCTGTTCGCGGCCGAGCGCAAACAGCCGCTGCCGTTCCTGCCGCGAACGATCGGCGTGGTCACCTCGCCCACCGGGTCGGTGATCCGCGATATCCTCCACCGACTTGCCGACCGCTTCCCCAGCCGCGTGATCGTGTGGCCGGTGCTGGTGCAGGGGAAGGGCGCTGCCGAGCAGGTCGCGGGCGCGGTCCGCGGGTTCGCGCAGATGCCCCGCGAACACCCCGACCGGCCCGATCTGGTCATCGTCGCGCGGGGTGGCGGGTCGATCGAGGATCTGTGGAGCTTCAACGAAGAAGCGGTGGTGCGCGCGATTGCCGAGTGCCCGATCCCCACGATCTGCGCGGTCGGCCATGAAACCGATACCACGCTGGCCGACTACGCCGCCGATCGCCGCGCGCCAACGCCGACCGCCGCGGCGGAAATGGCGGTGCCGGTGCGCGCCGAGCTCGCCGCGGTGCTGGCCGATTTCGAAGCGCGCAAGAAACGCGCGATCCTGCGCCCGGTACAGCTGGGGCGCGAACGGCTGCAGGCGCGCGCCGACCGGCTCCCCCAGCGCGAGGCGCTGCTGGAGCCGCATGCGCAGCGGCTCGACGATCTGGCCGAACGCCTGCGCCGGGGCTTGCGCGACCGCGCGGCGCAGGGGCGCGAAAAGCTCTCCAACCTGCGGCTGGCCCCGGTCGTGCTCCAGCGCAATCTGCGCGAGGCGCAGCGCGCGCTCGCCGGGCTGAAGCTCGCACCCGCGCTGGTCGAACGCCCTCTGGCCGAACGGCGCGAGCGGTTGGCGGCGCTGACACGGCTGGCCGGACAGCTTCATCCCGACCGCCCGCTGGCGCGCGGCTATGTGCGCGTCACCGGACCCGACGGGCGGACCATCACCGACCGGGCGACGGCGGCACAGGAGGCGGCGCTTACGCTCAAGTTCCGCGATGGCGAACTCGTGGTGGCGACCGGCATGGAGCCTCCGCCTCCCGCGCCGCGTCGCAAGCCGCGCAAATCCGGAACCCCGCCCAAGCAGGATGATTTGTTCGGGTGACGCGCAAATGCTAGGGACGCCGCCATGTTGATGAACAAGAATTCGGGCCCGGCTAATGGCGAGGCCAAGCTGCAGTACGGTCCGTCGGGCTTTCGCGTCCTGCGCGCGGGCAACCATGTCTTTTGTGCGATGAGCGGGGTGCCGATCCCGCTCGACGAGCTGCGTTACTGGTCGGTCGAGCACCAGGAAGCCTATGCCAGCGCGCAGCTCGCGACCGAGCGGCTCGCACCGTGAATCCGATCCGGGTCGCGCCGCTCCTCCTCGTAGCCGCCGCCTGCGTTCCGACTGCCGAGCCGGAATCCGCGGCCCCGGCCGAAGTCGTACAGCCCGTACGGGCCACGCCTGCGCCGGTGCCCACTCCCACACCCAGCCCCAGCACGGCCGCTGCCCCCGCGCCCCTATTCACCTTCGATGGCGAGCTGGAGCAGGGCGGCTGGATCCGGGGGCGTGTACCCGCCGGAACGGTGGAAGCCGCGCTCGGCGAAGAACCGTTGTCGCTGGACGAAGACGGGCGGTTCTTTGCCGCCTTCGACCGCGATGCGGACCCGGCCGTGACCCTGCGGGCGACGCTGGCCGATGGCCGGACCGTCACCAGCCCGCTCGCGCACCGCGGGCCTGGGACATCGAACGCGTGAACGTCGCACGCCGCGCCGGTGGAAGCTCGGCATCGTTCATGCGGCGCCGCCAGCCCGAACTCGACGCGATCTGGGATGCGCGGCTCAGGGAGACCGGGGCGACGGGCTGGCGACAGGATTTCATCTGGCCGGTCAAGGGACGCATTTCGGGCCGCTTCGGGGCGCAGCGTATCTACCGCGGCGAACCGGGCAGCTACCACTCGGGCATCGATATCGCGACCGGTGGCAGCGGGACGCCCTATGTCGCGCCTGCCGACGGCGTGGTGGTGCTTGCGGCCGAGGATTTCAGCCTCGAGGGCAAGCTGCTGATCATCGACCACGGCCAGGGCCTGAACAGCGCGTTCCTGCATTCCTCGCGTCTTTACGTGAGCGAGGGCGAGCAGGTCCGGCAGGGCCAGCATATCGGCGATATCGGCGCATCGGGCCGCGCGACCGGGCCGCATCTGCACTGGAGCCTGAAATGGCGCAATTCACGTCTCGATCCCCTGCTCTTCACCGGGCCGATGCGTTGAGCGCTTGACGCGCGTCCGCGCGCTCTGGAGAGACCCGCTCGCATGCGTCCAAAGCGCCTTCTCCTTGCCGCCGCGCTGACGGTCGCGCTCGCCCCCGGGACCTGGCTGCGCTCGCCCCCGCCGCCCAGCGCATTGCAGCCGCACGTCACTCTGACACCCATCGCGGCGCAGCAACGCACGGCTGGGCCCTTCACTTTGCTTGGCGCATGGGAGCTGGCGGGCGATCGCCTGCGCTTCGGGGGAATCTCGGCGCTCGTCGCCTTGCCCGATGGCCGCTTCCTTGCCGGCAGCGATACGGGGCGCAAGCTCGAGTTCCACCGACCCGATCGCTGGCGCCGGACGGGCCTGTTCAGCGCGTTCGAGCCGAGCGAGACATCCTACAAGATGGGGCGGGACCTCGAATCGCTGGCGGTAGATCCGGAAACCGGAACGGTCTGGGCCGGCTATGAATATCGCGAAGCGATCGTCCGGCTCGACGCCGCTTTCCGGCCCGACAAGGAAGTGCGGCCAGCGCTGATGGCGGATTGGGCCAGCAATTCGGGTGTCGAATCGCTCGTTCGTCTCGCCGATGGACGCTTTCTCGCGATCGAGGAGCGTTCGCGCCGCTGGCGTGGATCGCGGCATATGGCGGTGCTGTTTTCAGGCGACCCGCTGGAGGACGACAATCCGCAAAGCGTGGTCGTCGATATTCCTGCCGGATATCGTCCGGTCGATGCTGCTCCGGTCGGAAAGGGCCGCGCGCTGGTTCTGCTGCGGCGTCTGGACTGGGGCATCCCGCTGGGGTTTGAAACCGCGATCGCCGAACTCGATGTCGACGCGCCCGACGATGACGGGATCGTGACGGCCCGCCTGCTGGCCGAACTGGGAAAAACCATCCCGCGCGACAATTACGAGGGCCTGACCCTTACCGAGGATGCCGATGGGCAGCATGTCTGGCTGATCTCGGACGACAACTTCATGTCCTTCCAGCGGACGCTGCTGCTCAAGCTGCGATGGCAGACACGCGAAAAGGCGCGCGAGTAGCCCTCGCGCGCCTTTCGAACCGCCGCAGGTGCCGGGGGGCAGCAGCGCCCGCACGGCTTATGCGGAAGCGGCGTTCGCCTTCTTCAGTTCACGCTTCACCTTGAGCGCGTTGGTCGACAGCTTCTCGTCGCTGGTCTTGAGCAGCCAGTTGTCGAGCCCGCCATTGTGTTCGACCGAACGCAGGCCCTGCGTCGACACGCGGAACTTGAAGCTGCGATCGAGCTTCTCGCTCATCAGCGTGACGTTCTGCAGATTCGGCAGGAACACCCGCTTGGTCTTGTTGTTGGCGTGGCTCACATTGTGACCGACCTGGCGGCCCTTGCCGGTGAGTTCGCAAATGCGCGACATGATACGTCTCTCGTTCGAGTGTTGGTGCCCCGAAAATCGGGTTCGGGGCTCGGTTTGTCCCGGAAAGCGGCGCGGATAGCGGCGAGGGGCCGAATCGTCAAGGTAGATGCGTTGTTGCGCCGGTTCGCACAGGCACCTACCATACACTTCCAATCCTTAGGAGCACTTCTATGCGTAAATTTGTCCTTGCTGGCGCGGTTGCCTTTGCCTCGCTGTCGCTGGCGGCATGCGATGTCGACCAGACGGAAGAAGGCGAAATGCCCGAAGTCGATGTCGATGGCGGCAACATGCCCGAATTCGACGTGGAAGGCCCCGAAGTGAATGTCGACACCGGTACCGAAACCGTCGAAGTTCCGACGCTCGACGTCGATGTCGATGGCCCGGACGATGCCGCTGGCGAACCCGTAACCGGCGACGAATAAGTATCGGCGCGCGGTCCTCGGCATCGAAACGGACGGCAAGCGCCGTGATCGATCGGCGCTTCATGGACCGCGCGCTTGAACTAGGGTGCGCCGCCGCCGCTGCGGGCGAGGTGCCCGTCGGCGCAGTCGTCACCCGGAACGGCGCAATCGTCGGCGAAGCGCACAATGCGCCGCGCGATCTTCACGACCCCACTGCCCATGCCGAAATCCTCGCGATTCGCCGCGCTGCCGAATCGCTCGGCACCGAGCGGCTGACCGATTGCGACCTGTGGGTCACGCTGGAGCCATGCGCGATGTGCGCGGGCGCGATCGTGCACGCGCGGATCGGCCGGCTGTATTACGCGGCCAGCGATCCGAAGGGCGGGGCAGTCGAACATGGCGCGCGCGTTTTCGACCAGCCGCAGTGTCTCCATCGTCCCGAAGTCTATGCGGGAATCGGCGAGCAGCGCGCCGCGGACATGCTGCAGGGGTTTTTCAGGCAGCGACGGTGAACGCCGCCCGCTTCGCGGCAAAGAGCCGGCTAGAGGCCGCGCCAGATCTTGGCCGGGGCGGCATCACCCGCGCCGAAGAGCGTCCGATCGCAGCGTGCGGGCATGAACCGCTTGTCGTAACATAGCCGCAATTCCTCCAGCCAGCCGCGCGCATTCAGCTTCACGCCCACTGCCTCGCGTGGCCAGCCCCTGTTGGCATCGACGAAGCGGGTGCGGATCGTGCCGGCGGTAAGCCCGTCCTCGCGGCTCACCCGGTCGTAATCGGGCAAGCGCAGGCCGTCCCACAATATCCGCGTTACCCGGAAGTACGTTGCCGGTTTTCGCGCCATGCAGCTGCCGTGCTTGGCCCATTGGCGGGCCAGCAGCGCCGCCGATGGCGAGAGGCACATGTTCGCCGCCAGATCCCGCGACTGGAGCTGGCGGCGCGATGGGCACCACTGCGGCCAGCTACGGCCGCTTTCGGGCCACAGGCCATGCACGACCAGACCGAACATTCCGGCCTGCCCGCTGCATTGGCGCGCATGGCGCGGCTGGCCCCGACGCGGCTTGCAGAATTCGGGGCTCCAGCTGAGCGCCAGCGTATAGCCGGTGACGGGCATGGGACGCGGCGGCGCATCGGGCGTCACCCGGGGCACGTTGACGCTGCGCGGGACGCTGCATTGATAGTGCTGCGCTGCCAGCGGTGCGCCGGGCACCAGCAGGCAGGCCAGGGGCGCCAGGACGGTTAGGCTAGGGCGCCTCGGCATCATCGGCATCATCGCTCAGCCACGCGCGCGCATCGGCGCGGAACAGCAGCACGATGGCGACTAGCTGCAGGATGGTCACGGCCAGCGAGGCGATGCCGGCCAGGCTGCCGAGCTGGCCGGGATCGAGATTGACGAACAGCAGTCCGAGCAGCGTCATCACCACCAGGATCCACTTGGCGATGTTGCTGGCCCGGCGGGCGATGAAATACCACAGCAGCAAGGGGATCAGCAGGCTGATCGCCATGACGACCAGGATCGCGCCGCTACCCCAGCCCAGCTGCGCCAGTGCGGGATCGTTTCCGACCTGTGCGACGAGCGCGTCATACTGGAGGAACCCGTTGACCAGCGCGATCGCCAGGCTGAGTAGGAAAAGGCGTTCGAACAGGACGATGGAGGTCGGGCGCATGGATTATCCCTTTACGGCGAAAGGGCAGGAATGGCGCCGAATCACAAGGGCGTAAAGTCCAGACCGATATCAGCTGCCGGCGCGCTCTGGGTAAGGCGGCCGACCGAGACATAATCCACCCCCGTCGCCGCCTTGGCGCGGATCGTCTCGAGATTGATCCCGCCACTCGCTTCGGTCGGGACGCGCCCGCCGACCAGCGCCACCGCTTCGCGCAGCACCGGGGGCTCCATATTGTCGAGCAGCAGCCGCGTGGCCCCTGCAGCAAGCGCCGGTTCGATCTGGTCGATCCTGTCGACCTCGCAGATGATATCGGAAACCCCGGCGGCAACCGCGCGGCGAACCGCTTCCCCGACCGATCCGGCGACCAGCACGTGGTTGTCCTTGATCATCGCCGCATCCCACAACCCCATCCGGTGATTCGCGCCGCCGCCCATGCGCACCGCGTATTTCTCCAGGTGGCGCAGGCCCGGGATGGTCTTGCGCGTATCGAGCAGGGTGCAGTCGGGATTGTCCATCGCGCGCACATATTGCGCCACCATCGTGGCGATGCCCGAAAGATGCTGCACCGTGTTGAGCGCGCTGCGTTCGGCGGTCAGCATGGCGCGGGCATTGCCTTCAAGGCGCATCAGGTCGGTGCCCGCGGGCACGCTTACGCCATCGGCGACCACGATTTCTATCTTCATGTCCGGATCGAGTGCGCGAAAGAAGGCTTCGGCCACGCCCAGTCCCGCCACCTCGATCGCATCGCGCGTGTCCATCACCCCGGCGAAGCGGGCATCGGCAGGGATGACGCTTTCGCTGGTCACGTCGCGGCCGCCGCCCGAAAGCCCCACGCCGAGGTCCTCCGCCAGCGTATTGCGGACAAAGGCGTCGAGGTCGAAACCGTCGAGATTGAATGTCACAGTGATCGCTCCAGAACGGGGCCGGGTGAGGCCCGGCAAGGGCGACCGCCCGCCCGCAGACGCCCGTAGCGAAGCGGAGGGACAGCGTCGAGGACGGCCCCGCAGTTGCGGGGCCGAAAAGCAAGTCAGTGCACGAACCGCGCGACGACGTCGCGGTAGCTGCGGCTGACCTTCACCTCCGCACCCGATTCGAGCACGAGGAAGCATTCGCCATTGGTGTGCGGCTTGACCTGCCGCACCTGGTCGAGATTGACGATCGTGCTGCGGTGAACGCGCTGGAACTTGCGCGGGTCGAGGCGGCGTTCGAGATCCTTCATCGTTTCGCGCAGGATCAGCGAATTGTCGCCGGTATAGATGCACATGTAATCGCCAGCGGCCTCGATATGCTCGATCGTGCCGACTTCGACCCGGAAGATCTGCCCCCGGTCCTTCACGTTGATGAGCTTTTCGAACCGGCTGGCCGCTTCGGGATCTTCCCCGGCGAGATTCTCCGCAGCTTCGGGGGCGACCTCGGAAAGCACGCTCTTGAGCTTTTCGGCTTCCTCGGTGGATTTCTTTTCCGCCAGCCGCTGGCGCACGCGTTCGATCGTATCGGCGAGCTTGTCCTCGTCGACCGGTTTCATCAGGTAATTGACCGCATTCGCCTCGAAGGCACGGATTGCATGTTCCTGGAACGCCGTGACGAAGACGAACAGCGGCGGGTCGATTTCCATCACCCCTTGCACAACCGAAAAACCGTCGAAGCCGGGCATCTGGATGTCGAGGAAAACCAGGTCCGGTTTCTGCGTCTTGATCGCGCGGATCGCCTCGCGGCCATTCTGGCAGGTGTCGATGATCTCGACGTCCTCGAAGGGTTCGAGGCGCAATTGGAGACCCTGGATGGCGAGCTTTTCGTCGTCGACGAGAATGGTGCGGATGGTCATGTCGTCTGGGGTGCTTTCGGGGGTAGGGGTGAGGGTACAACGGCCGGGGGTGCCGAGGGTTTCTGCGACAGCGCCTGCGCGGGTGCGGCTTGCGCCTCGCTTAACGCAGGGGATTCCTTGGTTTCGTAAGGCAGTTCGATCAGGACCGAGAACCCGCCGCTTTCGGGCGAGCGGATCTCGAAGCGGTGTTCCTCGCCGTAAGCCTGGGCCAGCCGGTCGCGGATATTGGCCAGGCCGACCCCGGTCGAATCGCGGCGGGCATGGGTGTGGCGCACCGCGGGCAGGCCATCCTCGACGCTGTTCATGGTCATGCCCGGGCCGGTATCCGATACGGTCACGCGCAGCCGCGGTCCGACGACCTGCGCCACGATGTCGATCTCGGCGCCTTCCTCCTGCGGGCTGACGCCGTATTTGATCGCGTTCTCGACCAGCGGTTGCAGCAGCATGGCGGGAAGTTCCGCCTTGGCCGCTTCGGGTTCGATCCGGAAGCTGGACCGCAGCCGTTCCTCGAACCGCATCTGTTCGATGCCGAGATAAAGCTGCAACGTCTCCATTTCCTGCGCCACGGTCACCTTACCGCCCGGCTGCGTCACCAGCGTGTGGCGCAGGAAGCTTGAGAGCCGGGTCAGCATGGCGTTGGCGGTCTCGCTCTGCTTGAGCAGGACCAGCGTGCTGATCGAATTGAGCGTGTTGAACAGGAAGTGCGGATTGAGCTGGTAGCGCAGCATGGCCAGCTGCGCGCTGGTCGCCTGCGCTTCGAGCCGTTCGAGCCGGTCGGCCTGCTCTTCGACCTGGAGGAAGAAATTGATCGCGTAATAGAGCGCCGACCATGCGCCGAGCAGCGTCAGGTCGATGAAGTAGATCCCGACGAACAGATTGGCGAAGCTCGCGCTGCCCGCAGAAGCGCCGGCAACATCAAGCACCCAGCTGTCGATGAAGGCGTATACCGCGGTCGCGGCTGCCAGCACCAGCACGGTGGCGCCCCAGGTAACCAGCGGCCGCTGGCGGATCAGCCGGCCGTACGCCACCGCCAGGATCAGGCTGAGCGAGAAGCCCGTGATCGTGGCGATCAGGATGATCACCAGCCGGTCGGGCGACTGGCCATTGGCCAGCGCCGACATCCCGCGCAGCATCGTCGCCCCGCCCCAGCCGGCCAGCTGGAGGTTCCAGAACGCCTGGTTCTTGTTGGCGAAGAACGGCGTAGGACGAATGGGCAAAACGGCCATGAGCCACCCTCCCTAGCGCAATTGCAGCGAATTGCGCCAGCCGCTACACCGTCGGTGACAGCCGAAGCGAGGGAGAGACGCGATGGGCGTGCAGGAAACTATCGACGAAGCGGGACCGGGACGCGCCAAGTTCCGCGAAATGAAACAGGGCACAGCCGACGACTGGGCGATCATCGGCGGCGAATACCGTGCCTTCGCGAAGGGGCTGCCCGACCGCGTGCTCGACCATCTCAGGCTCCTCGACGGCGATTTCGGCGGCTTCCCGGTCGACCGGCTGGAACATTCGCTGCAGACCGCCACGCGCGCCCACCGCGACGGGCGGGACGAGCAATATGTGGTGATGGCGCTGCTGCACGATATCGGCGACACGCTGGGCAGCTACAACCACCCCGAGGTGGCCGCGTCGATCATCAAGCCCTTCGTCAGCGAGGAAGTGCACTGGATCTGCCAGAACCACGGCGCCTTCCAGGGGTATTACTACTTCCACTTCCTCGGCATGGACCAGAACGCGCGCGACAAGTTCACCGGTCACCCGTATTACGAAGCGTGCCGGTTGTTCTGCGAGAAATACGACCAGGCGGCCTTCGATCCCGATTACGACAGCGAACCGCTCGAATTCTTCGAACCGATGGTGCGCCGGGTGATGGCCCGTCCGCTTGCCTCGGCCTATGCCAAGGCAAGCGGACGGGCCATCAC
>Ga0208029_1001197_pt1 | contig 12174 bp, 7 predicted proteins | sample MalvireepMed_s12_FD_184242 | JGI IMG/M metagenome (GOLD analysis project Ga0208029, IMG submission 184242) | Marine viral communities from the Global Malaspina Expedition - Malaspina viral metaG DeepMed_s12 (SPAdes) (version 2) | ecosystem: Environmental > Aquatic > Marine > Oceanic | place... | reverse complement strand
TGGCACCATTTCAACAAAAGTATATGCAAACCGTGCATAACTCTGCAAATACTTTAATGGATCTAATTAATGACATTCTCGATTTTTCAAAAATAGAAGCCGGTAAACTTGAATTGAACGAGGAGCGTACAGATTTGATAGAACTCTGTACGCAAACAGTAGACATTGTCAAACATCAGGCGCATCAAAAAGGGCTAGAAATGCTGTTACAAATCTCTCCGGATGTTAAACGTTTTGTGCAGGCAGACTCCATAAGACTGCGGCAAATTTTGATCAACCTGTTAGGAAACGCAGTTAAATTCACCGATCACGGCGAAGTAGCACTGATCGTTACAGCAAGCAATACAATAGCTCATGAAAATGAAACTGAGTTTAAATTTGAAATACGGGATACAGGGATAGGTATAGATCCTAAAAACATAAACAAAATATTCAATGCCTTTGATCAGGAAGACGTTTCCACTACACGAAAATACGGAGGAAGCGGTCTTGGATTAACCATTAGCAACCGACTGCTTAATTTAATGGGTAGTAAACTCAAAGTTAATAGTGTACAAGGAACAGGAAGTACGTTTTATTTTGATCTTAAACTCAAAACAGAAGAAGAGCCTATTTACCAATCTCATAACATAAAAGAGATCAAAAAGGTTCTTATTGTAGATGATAATGCAACGAACCGCGAGATTCTCGCGCAAATGTTGGCTGTAAATTTCATCGAGACTGTACTTTGTACAGACGCCATCGATGCTTTAAGTACACTTGGGGAGCAAGATGATTTTGATTTAGCTATTGTCGATTTTAATATGCCTTATTTAAATGGAATTGGTCTTATAAAAGAGATACGCAACACCCATAAATTGAATTCAGAAAAACTTCCTGTTATCTTGCTTCATAGTGCTACAGAGGATGAACTGATTCAAAAATCCTGTAAGGAGCTCGGTGTTGCCTATAACATCACCAAACCTATTCAAATCAATCAGCTTTATGAATTGCTTGAGGGTATTGGCACTGTGAAAACTACTCCTGTAAACAAAGATCAAGAGGCATTTAAAACTACCACCGAAGCCTTTAAGATTCTGATTGTAGAAGATAATCCCGTAAATCGGTTTTTAGCAAATTCGATTTTGAAAAAAATCGCTCCTAATGCAAAGCTCATTTCGGCCGTAAATGGAAAAGAGGCCATAAAAAAATTCAAGAAAAACAAACCAGATATCATTTTTATGGATATCCAAATGCCAATTCTAAGCGGAATTGAAGCTGCTATAGCCATTCGAGAACTCGAGAGCGCTCCTGCTCACACACCTATTATTGCACTTACTGCCCGCGCGCTAAAAAATGAACGTGAAAAATGTCTGGCTATCGGGATGGATGATTATCTAACCAAACCCATAGTTCTTGATGATCTAAGAAGCGTCTTATTTAAACATCTTATTTTAGGAAAGAGTTTTCAAAATCAGTAAGCATTATAGGGGTCATCATAGTAAATACAACACCTTATTTAAATAAAGAAAAAGTCCCACCTTTCTAAAAGATGGGACTTTTTTAATTTAAGAATACTTGAATAGTATATTAGTATATGCTGAATTAATTCTTTAAGGTTTCCATTTCAGCATCAAGGTCAAATGCGTTATTCACTTTTTCAGCAGTGATATCTTCGGCTACCGTAAATTCTTCGGTAAGTTGAATATCTAAAGAAGAAGCTCCTATTTTAACCGTATAGGTTCCTTTTTCTGCAACCCAGGCACTTTGCGCATCGATAAATGAAGCCAGATCTTTAGCAGTAAGTTTAAAGCTAAGCGTCTCCGATTTTCCCGGCTCTAATACTTCGGTTTTGCCAAACGCCTTCAATTCTTCTGAAGGTTTATCTGCTAATTGCGCAGGAGCAGCAACATATACTTGCACCACCTCTTTTCCTGCCACAGCTCCGGTATTGGTCACTTTTACCGAAACTTCGAGTTCGTCAGTAAAACGCGTTGTGTTCAATTTTAGATCTGCATATTCAAAAGTCGTGTACGATTGTCCAAAACCAAACTCGTAAGATGGTTTAACACCAAACGTGTTGAAGTAACGATATCCTACATAAATTCCTTCCTCATAAAATACCTCTTTAGGATCGTGTGCAGGAAAACCCGGGAAGTTGGCTGCAGATGGATGATTGTTATAATCTACAGGAAAAGTCATCGTCAATTTACCTGAAGGATTCTTAACTCCCGAAAATACATCGGCTACAGAGTTTCCTCCTTCTTGTCCGGCTTGCCAGGCCAATAGAATGGCATCTACTTTATCCTTCCAGCTTGCAGTCTCGATCACGCCGCCAATGTTTAAGATCACAATGACTTTTTTCCCTTCTGCGTGAAAAGCTTCAGATACGGTATTGATCATTTTTACCTCATCCTGCCCCAAGTAAAAGTCATTACTCACTTTTCTATCATGTTGCTCTCCGGCATTTCTAACAATAGTAATTACGGCAACTTCAGAAGCTTTTGCCTTTTTAGCCAACAGATCTTTATCTAAAGGCATCTCAGGAATACGTTGCACATCTGCCAATAAACCGCCATTTTCTTCTCGACGCTTCATTTCTTTTGCGGTCATTTCTTTTACAAAAGGCACATAAGCGCTTTGCAAATCGGTATCGATCTGATAACCTGCTCCGGTTAAACCTTCGATCAAAGAAACCGAATAAGCCTCGTTCACATCTCCACTCCCGGTTCCACCGGCGATGAAATCATACGAAGTATCACCAAAAACAGCTAGTGTTCCAGACTTGTTAGTGTATGGCAAAACGTTTCCTTCATTTTTAAGTAAAACCATTCCTTCGGTAGCAGCGTTTCGGGTAACTTCAGCGTGCGCTTTTAAGTCTGGTTTATCGCTGTACTTATATTTGGCAACGGTAGGCGTTTTTAAGATGTAATTCAAAATACGTTTGAGACTTGCGTTTACAGCTGCTTCATCAATGCTTCCATCTTTTAGCGCTTTGATTAATGCATTTTTTTGGGCTACAGTTCCCGGCATCATCAGGTCGTTGCCAGCTTCTAGCTGTGCGACAACATCACTTGATCTCGTGGTATCAGTAATGGTCTCAAATCCCGGATAACCACCAAACCAGTCGGTCATTACTAAACCTTGATAACCCCATTCTTCTCTTAAGACTGTTTTTAACAAATCGTTACTTGCAGACGCGTAAGTGCCATCAATCTTATTGTAAGCGGTCATAATCGTCCAAGGCTTGGCTTCCTTTATGGCGATCTCAAAACCGCGTAGATAGATCTCACGCATGGCACGCTCACTCACGTGTGCATTTACAGAAAGGCGATTGCTTTCTTGATTATTTGCAGCAAAATGCTTCACCGAAGTACCCACATCGTGCGATTGAATTCCGCGTACGTAAGCCGATGCTATTTTACCGGCAACCAACGGATCTTCAGAATAGTACTCAAAATTTCTTCCGTTAAGCGGGTTTCTATGAATATTCAAGGCCGGCGCCAATAACACATCTACGCCGTATTCCTTTACTTCCTCTCCCATCGCTTTTCCTACCTCTTCGATCAATTGGGTATTCCAAGAAGAAGCCAATGAAGTTCCTACCGGAAATGCGGTAGCATAATACGTATTGGAATCATTTTCTCTTTTTGGCTGAATACGCAATCCTGCGGGACCGTCTGCAAAAACAGTCTCCGGAATTCCCAAACGTTCGATGCCTGCATTTCCTCCTGCAGCTCCTAAAACACGTACATCAGGCTCACCTTCTAGAGGAACTAAGCCCGCGTAGCCTGGCATTCCTGGACCAATTAATAACTCAGCTTTTTCTTCAGCAGTCATTGCAGCAATCACTTCATCTAAAGAAGCTTTTCCTAATTGTGGAACTTTTTGTGCATTAGAGAACTGAATGCTTCCTAAAGCTATCAAAGCCAAAACTCCAATCTTTTTTAAGTTTTTATCCATTGTTTCTGTTTATTTAAGGTGTTTATATTGCTTTAACCAATCTTCAAATCGTAAATACCAAGTGTCTACCGGTAAGTCTTGTGTTCCCATCCCAAAACCGTGATCACCATTAGCATATAGATGTAATTCTACAGGATAATCGCCTGCTAACCATTTGTTATAAAGCTGAATACTTTTAGGGGCAAGACCTAATTGATCGTCGCTTGCGGCAGCAATAAAAGGCACTAATCTAAGTTTGGCTGTTGTAATCATTTATAGTTTTCCCTACAACCTTTTCGTAGAAAATCCTTAATGTTTCAATTTAAATCAATAGTAATAATAATTTTTAAAGATTCAAAATGAAGCATTAAAAATTTAACATAATAAGCACCTTCATTTTATTTTATATGTAATCAAAATAATTTTAAATGATAATATTGCAAATACTGAAGATTATTCAATTCGAATACTTGAAATTAGCTTTAGGTATTTTTAAATAAATCTGCTAAAGCGTACTTTTAACAAATAATATAATTTTCATGTCGCAAAAACTTCACGATATCCTTCTGGCAGAGTCTGAAAAAAATAAAGACACCTATCTACCTCATATTTCTATAGACAGTGTTGTTTTTGGTTTTAATGGTGAAAATTTACACGTGTTACTTACCAGTTTAATCGGGAAGTCACAGTGGATGCTTCCCGGCGGATACGTTTTGAAAGAAGAGGATATAAACTCTAGCGCACATAGAATTTTAAAAGAGCGTACTGGGGCCGAAAATATTTTCTTGAGTCAGTTTAAAACCTACGGGGCCACACAACGCTCTGAAGATGCGTTTACCGAATTGCCCGAAGATCTATGGCATAAGCAACGCTACATTTCTATCGCATATTATGCCTTAACTCGCTATGATGCCGTGAACCCTAGAACAGACAAGTATTCTGATTCGTGTGCCTGGCAGCCGGTAGAACAGCTTCCTGAAATTATGATGGATCATAAAGGAATCATTGAAGATGCCTTAATGCATTTAAGACGTGATTTGAACTACAAGCCTGTTGGACTAAACCTTTTGCCGCAGAAATTCACAATGCCAGAATTGCAACGGCTCTACGAGATCATTCTTGACAAGTCTTTAAATCGTGGTAATTTTTATCGCAAAATGACGCGTTATAACATCTTAGAAAAACTGAATGAAACCCGCAGAGGTGGCGCGCACAAAGCTCCTGACTTGTATTCTTTTAATACAGAAAATTATAATGCCGCGCTGGAAAACGGTTTGCAAGAAAGTTGGTAAATCCTGATACTCTTTTAATGGAAAAAAGCTCCAAGATCCTAAAGATCCCAGAGCCTTTCTTGGGGTAAATTTTAAATTATGCGGCTACAGGCATACTGTATACCGTAGATAGTACTTCTGTTTCTGAAGCTACATTCAATTGTGTCGCAGGAGCCCAAACGGTATAATTAAACCAAATACTGAATAGACGTACAGGAATTTCAAGCGAGTCTTTTAATCCTAATTTAGAATCCTCAACGTGTACCCAGCGCTGTAATGCCTGCTCGTGAATGGCATTCATAACGGCGTCTTTACCTCCCATATGATGCTTCAGTCTAATGAACATTTCTACATCAAAAAGCCATTTGCTTAAAAACTGATTTCCATAGATTATAGGAACGAGCTCACGACTGAATACTTTTGCGCCGCACTGCGTATCCTGAATGGGCAGGCCCAGTATCAAAAAAACACAAAATTTGATCACCTTAGAAAAGAACGCGCGCAAAGGATCTTTTTCGATTCCGCTATCATCTTTTGCTCTACTTCCAAAAACCATTTTCAGGTTCTTATTGGTTTTCAACGTCTGATCTAGCGCCATAAAATCTTCAAAGTCGGTAGAAAGGTCAGCATCCATAAAGCCTATATGTTGTACATTTTCCTGGCTGTATAAGTAACGTGCTCCTGCTCTTACGGCTGCAGCTTTACCCGAATTGCGTTTCATATCAATTACAGTTACCTTTTCCGGATTTGAATGCTGAATGCTCTTAAGCACATTTAAAGTTTGGTCTTTACTCCCATCATTTACAAAGCATAAATGATGATTTTCAGATTGTGCAATAAAGGCTTTAAATGCCGCTTGATCAATTCTTTTTTCTTCGTTATAACAAGGGATGATGATTGCAGTTTTCATAAGATTTGTTTTGGTGTTTCTGATTAATTACACCACAAACATATCGGGGTCTCGCAGGCTAAATGCTTGATTTTCGATGGTTAAACGGCTACTTTAGATGAAAACCGTTCGTCGACAGATGAGTCATTCATCGAAAGTTCTATCTTAGCTATGTAAGAAAACAAACAATCTCTTATCTTATAATTTCATGAAAAACACCCCAAACAGATACTTGATAATCGCCCTGTTGATCGGGGTCGTCTTTCATGGTTTTGGGATCTTTTTCACACTTGAAGGCACCTATGATGCCTTGATCCACTTGTTTTTTGCAGATCATTATGCCTCGCATTGGTTTGAACCTTGGAACTACAGTTGGTATACCGGTTTTACGGTTATGGGCTATCCACCACTCGTACATCAGGCGATCGCCATATTATCCTTGATAGGTGGACTAAAATTCGGGATGTTCACGGTAGCCATCATCGGGGTGATCTTATTTATCACCGGTGTTTATCGCTTCGCTTTGCTCATTACCGCAAGTGCTCACGCTGCAGGATATGCAGCCATTCTTGCTGTATTTTCATCCTCTTTTGTCGAAACCCTGCACATCTTTGGTCAATTGCCTAGTATTATTGGGGTTTCGATCCTGATGCACGCATTGCCAGAAATTTACCTCTGGCTGACTTCCGGAAGGAAGAAATACTTTTTAACGTCATTGTCCCTGCTTGCGGTCACGGTTTGCTCCCATCACGTCACGCCTATTTTCGGAATGGTATTCTTCATTTTCCCGTTGATCGGGATGGCGGTGATGGATGAAGCCAGAACCCGAGTAAATACGATGAAAGAAATCAACTTTCCTGTTTTTCTCAAAGCCTTCTTCAGGCTGCTAAAGCGAATGATCGCCTTTGGCTTTTCGGCCCTGTTTTTAATTATCGTTTGTATTCTACCCTATTGGGTCAATACTAAAAATAATCCCATCACTCAAGTTCCTATTCCGCACGGGTCGCGGGATAATTTTCTAGAGATCACCTCCAGCGGACTCGTTTTCTTTCTGATTCCATGGGGCATTTTACTCCTGCTAATGCCTTATTTTTTCTATAGATATTACAGTAAACGCTATTTATTTTTTGGACTATCCTTGACGATGTTGACCATTTTGGGAACTGGTGGCACCACGCCTATTCCTAAAATCATTTTGGGTGATAATGCTTTCAATATTCTTACACTAGACCGCTTTACCTTGTGGGGAAGTATTATGGTTTTACCATTGTTTGGAGAATTTGCTTACCGCTTTGCAGAAGGCGATTACAAAACCTTTTTAAGTACAAAATTGGGCGGTTTATACCATCGCATTCTGGCGGGTATTCTGGCAGGTCTGTTTTTAGGTACAACGGTCTTTACGATGACGCTCAATAACTTCAGACCCTCGCAGCCCGATCCTATCAATATGTTGCCCATTGTAAATTTCCTCAATCAGGATCAACATTATAAATGGCGGTTTCTTCCACTAGGTTTTGGAGATCAAATCGCCTGGCTTTCGGCACAAACCGATGCAATGACAGTAGACGGCAATTACCACTCGGCACGAAGGTTACCCGAGTTGACTTCGCGCGCTATTGAACGTCTGGAGAACTCAAAATTTAGAGGAGTTGAAGGTATTGGTTCGCTGCAACAGTTTCTCACCGTTCCTGAAAAGTATAATCTTAAATATGTCTTTTCAAACGATAAATTCTATGATCCGATCTTGTATTTCGCAGGTTGGCAGCGCTTGGGTTTACTTGAAAATGGCATTATGGTTTGGGAAAAACTCGGTGTACCGCCAATGCCCGAGATCATTCCTAAAGATGACATTCCGGTATTTTTAATTTTGATGTGGGGCATCATTCCGTTGCTGACGGTTCTTATCGCTTTTGTGATCAATATTCAATCGATCTGGATTAGGGCTTTGCGCTCAAAAAAACCTACACTGCCCAGCTATATGCGATGGAGGCTTGATTTTTCGGCTGCTGCCAAAACTTCAAACAAACGCAAACGCTTGTTATTTCTTATAGCGCACGGCTACGGTGTCATAGTCTTGTTTTGTTTTGCCTTTGGCATTTACACCTTCTACCTCAAAAATGCAGATCAGATTGCTCCACAAAATGTGCTTGAGGCTTATTTTGATGCTATTGATTTTAAAGAGCTCGAGCGCGCCTATTCCTATTTTGATCCCAAAAGCGATAAATCGCTAGATCAGTTTATGTTAGAATTTGCAGTAACAGACGGCTTGCTTAACAGCTATGCAAAACTGGATGCCATTAAGATCGATATCACTCAAAAAACCGACTCCAGTGCGTTGGCCACAGCTTATGCCAAATGGATCACCCCTTTAGAACGTATTCCTACCCAAGAGGATTTTGAATTGGTAAAGCGGGGCCCAAAATGGTATGTAAAACCTAAAAACCCCGATCTCGATCTACCGCCAGACCAACTCATCACCAGTAATGCTACCGATTTTTATAATCACGGGAGAAGGCGCATTACCTCTGAGCAAACCTATCACGAAGACATTCTAAAACAACCGGTGTTGGAGGTGCTTTCAGCCCGACTTTTAAAGGTTAATGGCGATTATATAATTGTAGGTGAAATTCAAAATATTGATAATGTTCCGGCAGATGTTTCGGTTAAAGGAACTTTGTATGACGCACAAGATCTGGCTTTGGCAACTTTTAATGCCAAATATGAAATGAAACACAAGTTGATGCCTAAAGAAATAACCTCCTTTAAAGTTGAATTTGAAGGCACTGCCTGGGTAAAACCTGACGAACATGCACCGCTCACTTTTGATCCTGAACAATTCACCCCGATTGAATTAGAGGGAAAACCCGTTACTTTTGACTTGCACGTTTCGGCAAATGTTGCCAATACCGATTTATATAAGAGCGTGGTTGTTAATGATATTAGGATCCAAGATGAAGTGCTACAAGCAACACTTTTCAATCCCGGGACGCAGCAAGCGACAATTCCACAGGTGTTGTTATCCTATTATGATGATGCGCATCAACTACTATGGGTAGATCATCATTTTTTAAAGGAAGGCGTACGCCAACAGCGAAAGCAAGAAGTATATTTGAAATTGCAACCCAAAGCTACAGCGTTGATAAGTGCGCGTATGCAAGCGATTTTTGTAAATGGTTTATCTAACGAAGAGATCGCCCGAAAAGTGATCCCCAATCGAAAGTCTACCCAACAATACGCCACACATATTGCATTGAAAAATGGCGGATATCTCAAAGTTGAATTGAATAATTATTTAGGAAATCCGCGATGAAAAGTAAACTGATTCATATCCTGAGCCTTTGTGTGCTGCTGCTTGGTTTTACCTTAAAACCTGAACAAGCTGGTGACCCCATAACAGTGAAGCTGCTTACCCAAACAACAAACGTTGTTGCTCAGGATCGTGTACAATTACGCTTTGAGACCGAAGCTGAAGATTTGAAATTACTGGTTTCAAACGCTCTAGGAAGTACAGTTTTAAAACCGGAAACTACTTCCACACAGCAAAGCTTTCTCATTAAAGCGCCCTATGCCAACGCCAGCGGAAAACTCGACTGGAAATTGATTCATCACAAAAATATACTGATGCAAGGTAGCCTGCACATAAAACCAGACACCTCAAAAATTGCAGCGATCGAATCGTACTTAGGTCCGCAGCGTATTCTGGCTGGTGGCGCCGATTTTGCCCAATTAACGCTTTTGGCCACCGACGTTTATGACAACCTCCTCCCCGATGCTACTTCCCTAACGCTTGCAACTCGATTTAAAGAGCAACAACAAACCGAAGCATTACGTGTAAAAAACAACATTGCCTGGAAAAACCTGTTCTCTCCTCAAAAAACAGGAACCGTGTTTACGGCCGCTCATCTTGATGAGCGCTCTTCAAAACTGCAAACGATCTACATAGATGCGCATTTAGCGACTGATTTCAGTATAAGCTTTGAGCGTCCCAATCCTTTTGCTGATGCAGACCAGATCACAACGTTTAAAACCGGCACGATCAAAGATCAATATGGCAACCTCATTTCTGACGCGACGTTGGTCAATTTTGTGATTAAAACTAAGGACGGTCAACTTTTGCAAACCTCAGGCGCAACCCTTAACGGAGTCGCTCAAGCACAAATCCTACATCCCAACCGCGCACAAAGCTGGGAGGTACAAGCATTTATTACCGGTATTGCAGAAAGTAATGCTTTAACTATAGCATATGCACCGGCACTTGATGCTATTCCTCTGGAATGGGATAAAAAGAATGCTGTTGTAAAAGTTGGTCCACTCACCGGTAAATTACAGCAACTGCTTGCTGAAGGAACGCCGGTAGTTCTTCAACTAAAATCCACAAGAAGAACCTATACACTAGAGGAAAAAACACAAGAAGGAAAGGTGGAATTTCAGCTGAATACAAGCTTTTATAAACCGGGAATTTATGATCTTAAGGTGACCGTTTTGGGAGTTTCAAAAACCATTGAAAAGATAAACCTCTATTGAAAAATCAAAATAAAAATATCTATCGCGCGCTACTCATTCTCTCTTTTATAGGGTTGAATTTGCTTTTGGTCGCGGCCATAAGTAACATTCTCTCCTACCTCAATACCGGTGCAGACAAAAGTACGATGCTCAATCTGGCATTGGGAGCCGAACCGGTGTATAAGCCGCATCTTGTTTGGAAGGACAGCATCAACCCCAGCCGACCTATTGAAAAACCAACAAAAAAACGCGTCGCACAGGATTATTTGAATGCGTGGTACGTGCGTGAAGTAGCGCTTGCCACCGGAGAAAATACAGGAATCGCAGATTATTATACCGAAAGTGCACGCGCTAAAATAGATACGCTCCTTCTTCAGAATAAAAAAAATAAGACCTCTATTAAAGGTGCTTCGCTCAATCACGAACTCTATCTTGAATTTTATAGTGCAGACGGGCAACTCATCAGTTTTAGAGATGAGGCTGTTTTTGAAATAAAACAAATTTACGACCAAGAAAAACTCGTGCTGGAAACCCGGGATACTTCAGCCTACCGCGTGGTTATGCTGCTTGAGGACGGCTTTTGGCGCATTCGGCATCAGGAGCGCATTATTCCGCAAGCAAAGGATTCTTCAGCACAAAAGTCACTCTTAAAACAACTTCCTCAATGGATTAAAGGCGTGAACTATTACCCTCAAGAACATCCTTGGAATACGTTTGACACGCTTTTTAATGCGGAACGTATACAAGCTGATTTTGAAAAAATAAAACAACTTAACCTCAACACCCTACGCATATTTGTAGGTTATGAAGATTTTGGCAAAGCCGAAGTAAAACGCGAAAAGCTAAACCGACTGAAACAGCTCATGGATCTGGCTGAAGACGCCGAGCTCCGAGTAATCGTTACCCTTTTTGATTTTTATGGAGATTATTCAGTTTTAGATACGCCAAATACGTTTAAACACGCTCGGAGCATCGTTTCTGCGCTCAAAGCACATCCTGCGCTCTTAGCCTGGGATCTGAAAAACGAACCCGATCTCGATTTTGATAATCGCGGAAAAGAACAAGTCACCTTTTGGCTTCAGAATCATATTGCGCATCTCAAACAGCTTGACCCTGAAACACCCATCACCATTGGTTGGTCTAAAGCAAAAGCTGCCACAATTTTAGAAGAAAAGCTAGACATGGTGAGTTTTCATTACTACGAAGATCTTGACCTCTTTGAAGAAACCTATCAAGACTTGAAAGTAAACACGAGCAAGCCTATTATGTTGCAGGAATTTGGCCTTTCAACATATTCAGGTCTCTGGAATCCTTTCGGAAATGACGAGAACGATCAAACAACCTATTACGAGCGTATTTTACCCATTTTAAAAGCTAATAACCTGCATTTTGCGTTCTGGACACTCTATGATTTTGACGAAGTGCCTACAGCTGTGGTAGGAAGAATGCCTTGGCGAAAATCACCTCAGAAGAAATTTGGCATCCTTGATTCTCAAGGGGAATCAAAAGAAGCTGCTGCCCTATTTAAAGCCTTAAAATAACTTCACCAGCAAGCAAAAAGAAACCCCAAATGCTTTAGGGAGAGCAAGA
>Ga0208029_1001186_pt1 | contig 12281 bp, 16 predicted proteins | sample MalvireepMed_s12_FD_184242 | JGI IMG/M metagenome (GOLD analysis project Ga0208029, IMG submission 184242) | Marine viral communities from the Global Malaspina Expedition - Malaspina viral metaG DeepMed_s12 (SPAdes) (version 2) | ecosystem: Environmental > Aquatic > Marine > Oceanic | place... | reverse complement strand
CTATGGGGCGGCGACAACTTCGCCAGCACGGCGGCTTTACGTTCTTCGGAATAACGAGGCACTATCAACACCTGAACCGCCCAACTGGTTAAAAATTAAGTAGTGCCAACTATCCTGCCAGAGGGGGGCCGGGCCACAACGAGCACAGCCTTAGATTCTGCATCTTCACCCACTCCTTGATATGGGTCCGTCAGCCCGAAACCCGTATGTCCTCAAGATGTCGGCCATGAGCGGTCAGCACTATATCTCGTCCGGCTTCAGCGAGTTCCGCCGATGGCACCCATCATGAGAATAGTGAAAGAAGACATTGGTACCTCTTCGCGAAGACCGATTACAGGAGACACGAAATATTAACAGAAAAAAGAACCGTCCGTGGTTAGAGTTCGTCGACTAATTCCGTCAACTAATGCAGCCACAACCGTTGTTTGTGGCTGGTGGAGACAACGTTAGAGTTCTGGATTTTGGAGTTGCTGACACCGGCGATAAAGCGGCCAGACCAATTTGCCAATCACTTTCAGGGACAGACCACTCCGGTGCCGGATGCAACAGGCCAGTACCCGCCTCTGGACAAGCGCTTCGTCATCAATATGCGCATTACTCATCGACCGATTATCATATTCACCCTTTACCACTTGGATCTGGCAGACTCCACAGCCACCACGACGACACCCAACCGAGGTACCGGGGTACCGTTTTTCCCTGCTCCCATCATGCACTCAAGCACCTTTCGTCGAGCGTCACAGGTGAAATCAAGGTTCAGCTCGTCAAGACGTATCCAATAGGACATACCAACTTCCTCCACCTGTTATTGCCATTGTTGGCTTACCGCACTGTGAGGGTTGGGATCATCAGGTCATCACCGTCAGAAAACTCTCCCGCGGTATATTGTCCTGCGAAAACTGGAGAGGTCCCATGTGGGAGGTATCCCAGGTCAGGGTTGGAGTATCCGGGTAATGCACGTAGCCACCGGAGAAAACCTCGTTGCGGTTCCCTGAAGGATCGAAATAGTAGATCGTGTTTCCGCGGGTAACACCATGGCGATTGGGCCCCACATCCACGGGAATGCGATATTTGCCGATCAGGTCTGCCGCGTGAATGACATCCGTCTCCGATTCGAGCAGGAATGATACGTGATGGAATCGACCGGGCTCTGGCTGAGACACAAACGCCACGTCGTGGGGTTTGGTGGAGCAGGTTAGAAACAGCGCGAGCGAATCACGGCTGTCTTCATCCTCAACCCGTTCACTCAGATCGAAATCGAAAACTTCCTGAAATAAACGACTACTTTCGTCGATATTCGGCCCACCAAGCAAGCAATGATCCAGTCGATTAATACGGAACCCCCGGATCACTCCTTCATCTGGCATAACGCCCGGATTACGAGTGCCCAACGTGTTGCCGACCTGTTCTTTCTCGGCATATAGATGCATTTTGTGGCCGGAGGGCAATATAAATTCGAGCCTGCGGCCACTTTTTGGGTAAACTCCGGCAGCAATGTGTGTCACCTCAAGGCCGAACGCTTCAATCTTCGGTTCCAGATCGGTTAGGGTCTTGTCGTCATAGACTTTGAACGCGACATAATCCAATCCTGCCTCATCGGCTTCACGGAGAATCACCGAGTGGTGGTCGTGCTCATCCCACGCCTTGCAATAAATTTTTCGATCCTTGTCGTCATACATAACCTCTATGAGGCCCGTACGTTCTACATAATGAGCGCGGGCCGCATCCAGATCGAGGACACGTATACCTACCTCTCCGAGTCGAAGAACTCCCCTGAGTGCCATGTTTCACCTCTCGTAATGAGTGTTGGTAGATTCGGTGACAAATAAAGCCTGAAACCAGGCCCTCAACTTGCCACCGCTTTCAGCAAGCCTCGTCCCTTAGCCATAGTCATCGCGGTATCGTCGATCATGTCTTCCTGACCACCAATCATCTTCTTACGCCCCAGCTCGACCAGAATGTCACGTGCCGGAACACCGTAACGCTCTGCTGCGCGTTTGGCTGGCAGCAGGAAGGTGGAGTATACGCCGGCGTAACCCAGCGCCAGGGATTCACGGTCAATCCGGACAATGTGATCCATCATCGGCACAATGATTTCCTCAGCTATGTCGGCCAGTTTGAAGACGTTGACGCCAGTTTTGATGCCCATCCGTTCGCATACCGCGGCAAACACCTCCAGTGGCGTGTTTCCTGCACCAGCGCCAAGACCGGCCACCGATCCATCGATGCGTGTCGCTCCGGCGTCAATGGCTGCAATGGAGTTCGCGATACCCATGCCAAGGTTGTGATGACCATGGAAGCCAATCTCGGTTTCGGGTTTGAGCGCATCCCGAAGTGCTTGTATCCGGTCTTTTACATCTGCCGGCAACATATAGCCGGCGGAATCCGTGAGGTATACGGTATGGGCACCGTAGGACTCCATCAGTTTTGCTTGCTCAGCGAGCCCCTTGGCGTCATTGAGGTGAGCCATCATCAGGAAGCCCGTGGTATCCATTCCCAGCTCCCGGGCACAGGCAATGTGCTGCGGGGAGGTATCGGCTTCTGTGCAGTGCGTCGCCACATGAACACTTCTGGCGCCAGCCTTATAGGCCGACTTGAGTTCCTTCATGGTGCCCAGGCCCGGAATTAGCAGGACCGACACTTTGGCCTGTTTCATCCGTGACGCCACCGCACTGATATATTCTTCGTTGCTGGCTATGGCAAATCCGTGTTGCAGGGAATTTCCACCCAGACCAGCACCGTGGGTCACCTGCAGGTATGGCACACCCGCGTCGTCCAGAGAGGTCGCGACCTTCACCATCTGATCGACGGAAATCTGCTCGCGCTTGGCGTGCATGCCATCACGCAGGCACATGTCATGCAGGATTACCTTCCGGCTCCTTCTGTCACCAGAGATCATTGAGTCTGTCATTACGCCACCTCCACAGGCTGAGGGTTAAATGTACCGGCCAGAATCTCCTGGGCAAACATTTCCGCCGTCCGGGTCGCAGCAGCGGTCATGATATCGAGGTTCCCGGCGTACTTGGGCAGGTAATCCCCCAGCCCCTCTACTTCCATAAATACAGTAACGCGCTTACCGTCGAACGCAGGGCCATTTACCAACCGGTAACCCGGCACGTATTTCTGAACTTCCTTGATCATTGCCAACACCGATGCGGTAATCGATTCCTGATCCGGCTCCTCGTCGGTGATGCAGGAAATCGTGTTACGCATGATCATGGGGGGATCTGCCGGGTTGATGATCGCCAGGGCCTTGCCCCGCCGGGCACCACCCACCTTGGTAATGGCATCGGAGGTGGTGTAGGTAAACTCGTCAAGATTGGCCCGGGTACCGGAGCCAATGGAAAGGGAAGACAAGGTGGCCACTATCTCTGCGTAATCGACCGTCTGAACATTGGACACCGCCCAGACGATGGGGATAGTCGCCTGACCCGCACAGGAGATCATATTTACATTCATTTCATACTTGTCGGCATGTTCCCTGAGATTGACAGGTGGTACGCACAGCGGGCCAATAGCCGCGGGGGTCAGGTCAATCATCAGCACTCCAAGCGCATTCAGTTTTCGACTGTTCTCCGCGTGGACATAAGCACTGGTCGCATCAAAGGCGATCTGGATTCCATCCGCCTCGACATGGGGCAGAAGCCCATCAACGCCCTCAGCCGTGGTCTTGAGTCCCATTTCCTGGGCGCGCATCAGGCCCTCAGATTCCGGATCAATGCCGACCATCCAGACCGGTTCCAGGTACTCACTGCGCTGGATCTTGTAGATCAGGTCGGTACCAATGTTACCGGACCCGATTAGTGCACATTTGATTTTCTGCATGGATTAATCCTCCACCTCTTTCTGGCCAGCCAAGCCGGCCTGCTGAGTTTTAAGGGCTGGTGCGACACCTGCTACGTAAAACTCGGCACCACGATGTTCAGTGATAAGAACCCGTACGGATTCTGCCGGAACACCCAGGCTGGATATCACGGCGCTAGTAATAGCTTTCGCGGCACTGGACTTCTGCTCCGTGGTGCGACCTTCCATCAAGTGCATCTCGATAATGGGCATATCCTGCTCCTGTTGTTATTCGCCGAACCGCACGGAGACGCTGCCGAGGTCTTGGTAACGGGCAATTACATGGTCGCCCGGTGCTACGGCAACGGCTTCGGTGATACCGCCGCTCATGACAAAGTTGCCTGCTGGGAGAGTCTCCCCCAAGTCGTGGAGGATATTCACCAGCATGGCGACAGCTTCCGCCGGGTGACCGAGCACAGCGGCTGACGCACCCATCCCGACAATCTCACCATTCTTTTCCATCACTACTCCGAGCGCGCGAAGGTCGAGATCCTTCGGGTACCGAGGGCGGCCACCGCCAACAAACCGGGCGGACGACCCGTTATCAGCAATCACACTTTCGAGGTCGAACTTGAAGCCGGAAAATCGCGAGTCGATGATTTCAATCGCCGGTAACACATAATCTGTCGCATCAAGAACATCCTGTGCGGTGATTCCAGGACCAGCGAGGTCCTTACCAGTCACGAAGGCCACTTCACATTCCACCCGCGGATGCACCAGATCAGAGGTAGATACCACCGAATTTTCGGGTCGGGCCATCCGGTCCGTCAGGAAGCCAATGGATGGAACGTTCACGCCCATCTGTTCCATTTTTGCCTTGGACGTCAGACCCGCTTTCCAGCCAACCAGCGTGTGCCCGCTCTCAATAAAGCGCCGCCGCAACTCTGATTGGACGGCATATCCGTCATCAATAGTCATACCGGGATATTCGTTGGTCAGTTTGGGTATGGCGTAAGCGCGGGTCTGAGCCCCTTCTACCCGCTCGCAAAGGCGCACAATATCTTCCCGAGTCAGTGTGATGCTCATACTGCGCTCCTCCCTTCAAAGCGGACCTTGCAACTTCCTACACCACCAATCGTGCACACCAACTCATCCCCGTCAGTAACCTGCACCAGGTTGGATTGAGAGCCTGATAAAATGACTTCACCGGCCTTGAAGGGAATCCCCAGTTCGCCCAAAGTGTTGGCGAGCCATGCCACAGCGTTGGCAGGGCAACCCTGAACTGCCGCCCCTACACCGGTCGAATAAAGCTCACCATTTTTCTCCAGCACCATACCCGCGAGGGTGATGTCAACTTCACGTGGATCCACTTTGCATGAACTAATCACGTAAACCCCACAAGAGGCGTTGTCAGCTACCGTGTCCTGGATCTTGATCTTCCAGTCGCGAATACGTGAGTCGACGATTTCAAAGCAGGGAGCCACATAATCGGTCGCACGGATCACGTCCATGGCTGTGATGCCAGGCCCCTTCAAGTCCTCTTTCAGCACGAACGCCAGCTCTGCTTCGGCCTTTGGCTGAATCAAGTCGTCAAGAGCAATGACATCACCTTCCTGGTAAACCATTTTTGAGGTCAACTGCCCAAAATCCGGTTGAAACACACCCAAAAAGTCCTGCACGGCTTTGCTGGTCACACCGATTTTCTTACCAACCACCGTTTCGCCTGCATCCAAACGTCGCTGGATGAATCGCAGCTGAATTCTGTAGGCATCCTCAAGACTGATGTCCGGATCTCGCTCAGTGAAAGGCGCGATGGTCCTGCGTTCGACAAACGCCTGATAGAGCTCGTCGCCGTATTGATCAATTATATTCTGGTCCATATCAGCCTCACATTTTGATGCAAACGTTGCGCATCTCGGTGTAGAACTCCAAGGAGTGCACACCACCTTCACGACCGATGCCCGAAGTTTTGGCACCTCCAAAGGCGGTTCTCAGATCCCGGAGGAACCAGCTATTAACCCAAGTAATCCCAACATCGACTTTGGCCGCAACGCGATGCCCGCGTGTGAGGTTGTCAGTCCAGATCGTGGTGGATAGTCCGTAATCGGAAGCATTAGCTAACTCAATGACTTCCTCTTCGGTGTCAAAGGGCCGGATATGACAGCAAGGGCCGAAGATCTCTTCCTGAATTACAGCGGACGACTCCTGAAGATCCGTCCAGATTGTCGGTTGAACCCAGGCACCTTCGGCAAGCTCACCAGGCATTTCCGGAACACCACCGCCAGTTACAATCGTGGCTCCATCTTCTTTAGCCTTGGCGTAATAGGATAAAACCTTCTGCCGATGCTCTTGGCTGATCAGCGGCCCGTAATTCACACCATTGTCGGTGGGTCGGCCAAACTTGACGTTTTCAACCTTATCTTTGAGGGCGGCTACGAAACGATCAAAAGCTGGACGCTCGACATAGACCCGCTCAGTCCCAAGACATACCTGACCGGTATTGAGGAATGCCGACCGGAAAATGCCATCAATTGCCTTATCAAAATCACAGTCGGCGAACACGATTCCGGCATTTTTACCACCCATCTCAAACGACACGTCCCGAATGCCATCCGATGCGGCCTTCATGATCGCCGAACCGGTTCGTGTTTCGCCGGTGAAGGTGATGGCATCAACGTCCTTGTGGCGGGTCAGAAACTCGCCGGCGGAGTCTGGACCAAATCCGTTAATGACGTTGTAGACGCCTTTGGGGATGCCTACCTTGTTCATTACCTCACCCAGCAGCGTTGCGGTCAGAGGAGATTCTTCCGAAGGCTTAACCACTACGGTATTCCCACATGCCAGGGCGGGGCCAACTTTCCAGGTCATCAGCAGAAATGGGGCGTTCCAGGGCGCCACTACGCCAATCACCCCCTTGGGAACGCGAACACCATAGTTCAGGGCACCACGACCGTCCGGAGTGTCCATGTGAAAACTCTCAGTCGGTACGTTCTTGATAATGTCCGCAAAGACCTTGAAGTTTGCGGCGCCGCGCGGGATGAATACTTGGCTCATAACGTGCTGAGGCTGCCCCGTGTCGGCCATCTCGGCGTCGACAAAATCGTCGAAGCGGCGAGTGATTTCATCGGCCACCTGGTAAAGCAGATCCACCCGTTCATTAGTGGCCAGCTTGCCCCACTCTCCGGTCAGTGCACGCTTTGCCGCAGTTACAGCCTGATCTACCTCTGGCTGCCCGGCCTCCGCAATCGATGCTATGACTCGGTTGTCGACAGGGGACCGCTTTTCAAACCGCCTGCCAACGCTAGAAGCGACAAATTCGCCGTTTATGAAGTTATCTATCTGGCGCATATTGATTCCTGCCTGGCTTCTGCTTCCTATGATAGTCTTCAGCGCCCTTGATAGGCGTTTTACTGTAGAGTTGTCCAAGTATAGGAATGCAAATTCATACCGTCTAATACCATTTAATAGTTCCGTGGTTACTGTTTTGGTATGAAAAGAAAGGTTCATCGCCATAGGAAAGCACCGCTATTTTGCTCTTCGTAACAGAACGACCTGTCAGCCGTAGCTGATCTCGGGCTCCGCTTCGTCAAACTTATACTCGATGCTTTTGACAAGGCGACGCCCGAACTCTGAGCTAAAATAACGTCGAAAACGCTTTTCTTGCCCCTGAAGTGGGTTTCATGCCGCAATAGAGCTCCCAACCTATTGAACTACCCGTTTTTTGGTCACCCAACCCCCGAGTTCATGCCATTCTGGCCGATAAGCGGAACTTGGCCTTGTTGTCGGCCTTGCAGGCTCTACTCGACTGGGGACTGACCTTAGCGGATGCTGATTGCCTGGAAGACGCCGTGCCGAAGCCCCGGCGGGTGTCGAGTGAAGATGCTACGGCGTTGCGGAGCGCTCGGCACCAGTTTTTTAAGCCGGTTGCCGGTCCCGGCAGCAAGGGTGTCTATCAGGGCGACAGTACGTTGAAGGCCTCCTGTCTCTGAAGAAGCGGCAAGTTACCTGTCTCAGTGGAAGGAAAAGCGCCTTAGCTGGCCTCGGAATCCGCGTGATGTTGCCTATTGATCTGGTGCAAACCTGGCTAATGTGAGCTGACGCTTGCCTATATGATTAGCTTGCGATTTACTGTTACTGAATTGTCAATAGCAGGACAGTGATATGGACCCACAAACCCCTCGAGATCAGTTTCCTTTCGCCAATGCCCGGGTAGCAAGGCGCTGGCGCAAGTTGCTGGATGAGCGCCTGAAAGACCTGGGGGTTACCCAGGCTCGCTGGTTCACCATGATCTGCCTGCAGCGTGGTGGTGGAGGATTGACCCAGCGGGAGTTAGCCCACTAGATGACTATCGAGAATCCGACATTGGTCCGCCTGCTTGACAGCCTTGAGGAGCAGGGCCTGATTGAACGCCGGCATAGTGAGCGTGATCGGCGCGCCAGGCTGCTGTATCTTACCCATGCCGATGAGCGCTTTATGAGCGAACTGAATGAGCGGGCGAATGTGTTGCGGGACGAGATGCTGAAAGGCGTCGAAGATGAGGACCTGGAAGTTGCCCTGCGTGTTTTTGAGCAGGTTATGGAAAACGCGACCAGGAGGTGAAGCATGCTACCTAAGGATATCGTTGTCTTTCTTGAAGAGGCTCGACCCTATGACCGACGACTGGCGATCGCCGCTGACATCGCCGCGTGCTGGAATGCCTGTCTGATAGCGGTGTTTGTGGCAACGCCACTGAGAGCGATGCCTCATGCATACGCTGTGGCCGGCCCTGCCATGCGCACCTTGCTCGATCAGCATCGCGTGCGTGTTCGGGACGCAGAGACTCAGGTCAGGGATCGCTTTGAGGCAATGGTTCGCGCAAGGGGCATTAGCGCAGAGTGGCGCTTGTCCGAGAGCGAGTTAGCGGAGGAATTAATGCTACACGCGCGCTATGCAGGGCTGGCGTTGGTCCCTCCCTTCGAAAGCTCCCCCGAACCTTCCATGACGGTCAGGATGGCCGAGCATGTTATCTTCGGCTCGGGACGCCCGACTATACTCATTCCAGACGAATGGGCGGTCGGACGGATTGGACGACGTGTCGTTGTCGGCTGGAACGCTAGCCGGGAGGCAACACGAGCGGTCGGCGATGCGTTACCCTTCCTGGCCCAGGCCGAAGCAGTGAAGGTGGTCTGTGTCTGCGATGAACCGGATGGCGAGCTGGAGTGTAGAGAGGATTTCGGCGCGGACCTGTGTCGCCACCTCGCGCGTTATGGCGTACAGGTAACACTGGAACAAGTCGACGGTGGTAAGGTCGGCCCGGTGCTACTCGAGCAGGCGCGGGCGTTCAATGCCGACATGCTAGTGATAGGCGCCTATGGCCATACGCGGCTCACCCGACTGGTGCTGGGTAGCGCTACTCGAACTGTACTCTGTCAAGCGTCAATCCCTGTGCTGGTGTCGCGTTGACCATAAACGAGCGCGCTGGCGGGCTATTGACGGAGCCCTTCGGACGCTCTCTGCCGCCGAGACGTTGAACTGGTCTTCGTTTGCACGAACTCTCTGGCAATCGAACCGGAATCTGGTCAGTGACAGTCAGTGGTCACTGGCGAGTAACCTTCCGGTTCGAAGACGGAGATGCCGAGATTGGGAACTACGAGGATTATCACTGAGGTACCGCCAATGTTAATGCACAACCCTCCGCACCCGGGTGAAGTATTGCGAGAGCTTTGTCTTGAGCCTCTTGGCCTCTCTGTCACCGCAGCATCAGAGGCATTGGGCGTTAGCCGCAAAACACTGAGTGCCGTGTTGAATGGCAAGGCCGGTATAAGTCCCGAAATGGCAATCCGTCTCTCTATTGCTTTCGATACTTCGGCAGAAAGCTGGCTGAATCAGCAGTCTCAATATGAACTCTGGCACGCCGAACAACATCGCAAAGAACTTAACGTGAAGAGGCTTGTTGCGGCCTGAAGCAGCACTGCCATCCCAGTCAGCGCCGGTCATGGCGCTTTGCCAACTCACGTCGGCCAGAGACGTAGTATAGAGCAAACCCAGCAGCCTGTCGGACTTCACACCCCTACAAGCAGGGTTTCCGAGGGTCGGTTTACTTTCACCAAGTGGTCCAGCTCGGTGAGATTCGCTTCCACTTGCGACCGGTCGGGCACATTCTCGGGGCGGCCTGGGTCATCATTGAGGTGGAAGGTAAGCACATCGGCTTTCTGGCGACCACGGTATATCCCGCAGGGGACCATCCTGGACATCTCGCCCGGGGATTTGTCGACAAAAATGATGTGGGTCAGCCTAATTGCTGTGGTTCGTGCATAAGGTATAGCTTCAGATGTGGGTCTACAAAGATCTCGCTCAGTCTGAATTCAATGGTCAAGAATGAGTGAGCCAACTGGCGTGGAGCAATCCAAGACGTGAAAAAATTCATGAAAGCAGGTATTCGAGGCGTCGCCGCTGCGATTGTCATTGGGCTGGGCGTTTGGGCTTAGTGGCATTTTCAACCGCAGGACTTGCCAGACGGGTTCGCCGCCGGAAACGGCCGGATCGAGGCGGTCGAGATCGATATCGCGGCCAGGACCGCAAGCCGGATCCGGGAGATCCTGGTCAACGAGGGTGACTTCGTCCGCGCCGGCCAGGTCTTGGCGAAAATGGACACGGCCGTCCTGGAGGCGCAGCTCCGGGAGGCCGAGGCGCAGTTGCAACGGGCGCTCATCGGCATCGAGACCGCGCAAAGCCTGGTGACCCAGCGTGAGGCCGAGAGGCAGGCCGCCGAGGCGTTTATAGCCCAGAGGAAGGCCGAGCTCGACGCCGCGCAAAAACGGCTTGTCCGCACCCGGGAGCTCGCCTCAAAAAATGCCGCCTCCGAGGCGCAGCTCGATGACGACCGTGCCGCGGCCGCGGCGGCGAAGGCTGCGGTCGGTGCCGCGGAGGCGCAGGCGGCGGCCGCGCAAGCCGCCATAGCGCGGGCCAAGTCGGATGTCATTGCCGCGGAGGCCTCGGTGGAAGCGGCGCGGGCCACCCTCCAGCGCATTCAGGCGGATATCGACGACAGCGTGCTGAAATCGCCGCGTGACGGGCGCGTCCAGTACCGCGTCGCTCAGCCCGGCGAGGTTCTCTCCCCGGGCGGCGTGGTGCTGAACATGGTCGATCTCATCTTACTGGCCACTCCGGTGTCTCAAATTTCGCCCAAGTTTTGGCGAAATGATGAATCAATATTGAAGCCCGGGCACGGGCCTGATGTGTGGGAAATGAAGCATTTCGTTTGGTGTTTATAGTCAGGATGCATGGCTTTTCCTTGTTATGGTCTTGTCGCTCAAACTTGTTTTTCTAGGTCGAGTTCTGAAAGACCGGTGGCGCAGCTCTACGGGCGTTGGTAGCATGGCCTTGTGCGGTTCATCTATATGATGCGTTGGGTGGTAGGCTTAAAGCCTACATGTTGTGTTTGGGTGTTGGAGAAACAGGGCTGGAACAATCAATGTTGCTGATTGTGGACCTAGAGGCAACTTGCTGGGAGATGCAGCGGGCACCCAATGGTGATTCTCAGAGCATCCACAACATGGAGATCATTGAAGTTGGGTGTGCCCTCGCCACTCGGAAGGGAAACCTGCTGGATGCCCGCTCGTTTTTGGTCAGGCCAACCCGGAATCCTGTGCTGAGCGACTTCTGCATGGAGCTGACCGGGATCACCCAGTCGATGGTGGATGCCGCGCCCACGCTCCCCGAGGCGATTGAGGCCATGAATGCCTGGCTGGGTGATCTACCGGACGACTTCATCTGGTGCAGCTGGGGCAACTACGACCGCCTGCACCTGGAAGCCCAAAGCCAGCTGGATGGTGGTTGGCCGGTCATCCTGGCTCGCCCGCACCTGAATTTGAAACGTATCTGGCGACGCACCACGGGGCAGAAGAGAAAGAATGGATTTGCCCACGCGCTAGCTTTTCACGGATTGGACTTTGAGGGCCATCACCATCGTGGTGTGGACGATGCGCGAAATATGGCCCGAGTCCTCCCGTATATGGATTGGTCTTTGGAACCCGAGTTGCTGACGCCACCGGAGGTGCCAGTATGAAACTGGTTTGTATTTCCGACACCAACAGCCTGCACCATCGCATACCGGATATTCCAGATGGCGATGTCTTGATCCATGCCGGTGACTGCCTGGGCCAGGGCACGCTGGAGAACATCGAAGAGCTCAATGACTGGCTCGGAACGCTGCCGCATCGGTATAAGATTGTGATTGCCGGCAATCACGACTGGGCTTTTCAGGAAACCCCAGAATTGGCACGGCAGGCACTGACGAATGCCATTTACCTGGAAGACAGCGGCGCGGAGATTGAGGGTATTCGGTTCTGGGGTTCACCCTGGACGCCCACCTTTATGGATTGGGCATATACCCCCTCTGGCAGGATAGTTGGCACTACTTAATTTTTAACCAGTTGGGCGGTTCAGGTGTTGATAGTGCCTCGTTATTCCGAAGAACGTAAAGCCGCCGTGCTGGCGAAGTTGTCGCCGCCCCATAG
>Ga0208029_1001185_pt1 | contig 12284 bp, 10 predicted proteins | sample MalvireepMed_s12_FD_184242 | JGI IMG/M metagenome (GOLD analysis project Ga0208029, IMG submission 184242) | Marine viral communities from the Global Malaspina Expedition - Malaspina viral metaG DeepMed_s12 (SPAdes) (version 2) | ecosystem: Environmental > Aquatic > Marine > Oceanic | place... | reverse complement strand
GCTCTTCAAGACTTTCATAGGGAGAGTCGGCGGCAACTTGTATGCCTGGAAAGTCGTAATTGATTTGCGCAATCGGTGTAAAGTCTTCAAAGGTGAGGTTGGTCAACCCCTGCCAGTGCATCATATTGACTTCACCTGTTGCCAAGCCAATGGTATAGCCATCGGGTTTAGCATTGATCATAGTGGTATGGCCCACCACACCGCTGCCTCCAGTACGGTTGACAACGTTGACATTCTGGCCCAGCTCTTCCTCTAGTGCCCGCGCGATGGTGCGCGCCGTAGCGTCCGTTCCACCACCTGCGGCCCAGGGTACGATCAGTGTAAGAGGTCGCTCTGGATAGTCCGCCAGAGCAGCACCCGAGGTAGCAATCAGGGTGGCGGCGAGACTTGAAACAACAGCGGTTTTAATAGATGAATTCGTAATTGTCATGAGCATGTTCCTTTAGTTTTGTTATCAATGAGTGTCATTCAAAGTTGTGTAACGGTTTAGCTATTACTGTCTTAACGATTACTCCTAGGGCTGGTTTGATAAATGCACGACAAAGCGTTCTCAATCAGAAAACATCTCTAAGCATGCTGTAAAAATCTTCTCTGGAAGGCTTACGTGGGTTAGTGGCCGTCGAATGGTCTTCTAACGCCCATTGGGAGAGTAACTCCAGATGCTCTTCAGTGACGCCCATTTCCCGCAAGTTAGCCGGCATCCCAAGCTTTGCATTGAGCTTTTCGAATTCCACTGCAAGATCATCTTCAGTGGCGAGTCCCATAACGGCTTTTAACCGCGCATATTTCTCTTCACACTCGGGCTGATTGAACCGGAGAACGGTTGGCATTAACACCGCATTGAGCGTGCCGTGATGAAGCTTCAATTCGTGCAGGCCACCTAACGAATGGGACAGGGAGTGCACAGCACCAAGTCCTTTCTGAAACGCCATGGCACCCTCAAGGGCAGCCATCATCATTTCAGTTCTTGCTGACAGGTTTTCACCGTTTTCAACAGCCTCGACAAGGGAGCGGCTGGCACGCGCCAGACCGTCAAGCGCAATCGCATCAGCCGGTGGGTTAATTTTCGGGCTCAGAAAAGTTTCTACGCAGTGGGCAATCGCATCCATGCCCGTGGCAGCCGTTAAGAACGGCGGCAGGCCAACAGTCAAGCAAGGATCGCAAATAGCCACCGAAGGAATCAGATAAGGGGAAAGAAAACCGAGCTTTCGATTATCCTTCATTGTGATCAGCGAAGCTCTGCCCACCTCGCTGCCGGTACCTGCGGTGGTAGGTATGGCGATCAGTGGCAGTACCTCAGCACGAATTTTTGCGACACCGCCTTCAATCGCCGCATATTGACGAAGTGGTGCTGGATGGTCGAACAACAGAGCAACCGCTTTGGCCAGATCGATACTGGAACCTCCGCCTACGGCCACAATGCCATCACAGGAATTCTCGCGCAAGAAAGCCAGCGCTTGCTCTACAGCTGCTTCCGTCGGGTTGGACGGCGTTTCATCAAAAATGCATGCATCACCGTTAATTTTTGACGCTGCAATCACTCGTGCAATCAGACCAGTCGCACTCAAGCCTTTATCTGTCACGAACAGTGGCTTTGTTATCTTGAGCAGTTCAAGCTCACTGGCCAATTCGTCAACAGCATTTTCGCCAAACTGAATCTTGGTTAGGTAATTAATTGTGTAGGGCATTCTGGTTTCTCATTATTGTTTATATCGGGAACCAAATAGCCAAAATATAAGGTGTCATACAGCATGATGGCATGACAACATTTTATTGGCATATTTTACAGCTGCCAAGGCGCTTTCTGACACCCCTTGGCAGCGCAGAAGGGCTTTACGCGTTATCGTTATCGTGCTCGCGCTTGCCATCGACCAACCGGGCTATCTTTAAGGGATTACCGTCTTTTAGAGCGTCGGGTAACAGTGCCATAGGCATGTCCTGGTAGCAGACTGGCCGTAAGAAACGATGTATCGCCGCACTACCCACTGAGGTGGTACGCGTATCCGACGTTGCAGGGAAAGGACCGCCATGCACCATCGCATGGCACACCTCGACACCGGTAGGCCAGCCGTTTACCAAAATGCGCCCAACTTTTTGTTCAAGTACAGGCAGCAGGGTACGAGCAACCTCCATATCTTCTTCGTCCACCTGCAGGGTCGCCGTCAACTGCCCTTCGAGCCGTTTGGCGACCTGCTGCATTTCGTGTTCATCGTTACACTCGATAATCAATGAGGCAGCACCGAATACTTCCTCTTGCAATGCTTTACTGCGCAGGAAATCAATCGCGGGCGTGGTATAGAGCACAGTCTGACATTGATAACCCTCTTTCCCTGGCTTACCACGCGCAACTTCCTGAGCATTGTCGCTTAGTTGTGATATCCCATTTTCATAGGCCTGATGAATTCCCGGCGTCAGCATCGTTTGTGCACAGCTTTCGCTTACAGCGGCGCCTGCTGCTTCGATAAAGGCATCCAGTCCGCTCCCTTTCACCGCAATGACCAGCCCTGGGTTGGTACAAAACTGACCGGCCCCCATATTGAGCGAGGCGACAAAGCCTTCGCCCAGTACTCGAGCCCTAGCGCTAAGCGCACCAGGAAGTACGAACACCGGATTGATCGAGCTCATTTCAGCATAAACAGGGATAGGCTGGGCTCTTGACTGAGCGGTTGCCAAAAGCGCCATGCCTCCTGCCCGAGACCCTGTAAACCCCACAGCCTGAATGGCCGGATTGGCGACCAAAGCTTGGCCGACTTCTCGTCCTGATCCAAACAGCAAGGAAAAAACGCCTTCCGGAAGCTGGCATTGTGAAACCGCATTCTGCACGGCCTGCCCCACAAGCTCCGACGTACCTGGGTGTGCCGAGTGGGCCTTAACTATCACGGGACAGCCAGCAGCCAGGGCAGAGGCGGTATCTCCGCCTGCTACGCTAAAGGCCAATGGAAAGTTACTCGCCCCGAATACCGCAACGGGTCCTACGGCGATATGCCGCTGACGAAGATCAGCACGGGGGAGCGGCTGGCGGTCCGGCAATGAAGGGTCGATGCGTACATCAAGCCACTCACCCGAGCGAACGACACTCGCGAATAGACGCAGTTGGCCGCAAGTCCGTCCGCGCTCGCCTTCCAGGCGGGCGCGTGGAAGGCCGCTTTCAGCCATTGCGCGATCAATTAACACGTCACCCAGCGCTTCGATTTCGCTGGCGATGGTCTCAAGAAATGTCGCTCGCGCTTCAAGCGAGGTTTCTCGGTAACTATCGAATGCCGAATTGGCCAACTCACTGGCTCTTTCAACATCCTCCTCACCGCACCCTTTATAAGGAGGATCCAGCATGACACCCGTCGCTGGATTGATGGCACGAATTTCCTGTCGCGTGCCATCAATCCAATGCTGGCCGATCAGCGACTGACCTTTAAGTAAGCTCATAGCACCGTTCCTACTATTGTTGATTAAGGTGGTCGTACTTCGTTATCCAAACGTGATGTTTACCTCACAAAGCCATTACAGCAACGCTCTCGTCCGGCATCACTTTTATGCGATTAATCAAAGGCTTGGTCATTAAGTCGCACTCGATATGCATTTCATCGCCGTCCTGTAACTTCACTCCATCGGCAAAGCTTAAAATTGCGGCTCCGAAGAAATGCACGTGGAGTTGCCCTGGGACACGAAACGTCGAGTATTTGAAATGATGATGTTCGAGGTTTTCGATTGAATGGCACATATGCTGTTCGCCGCTTGCAAACTCATGCTGCCACACGATCGAGCCGTCTCGATGAATCGAAACGCTGCCGCGTACTTCTTCAGGCAGCTCACCGATAACAATCTCGGGGCCAATGCTGGCATCGCGTAGCTTGGAATGCGCCAGATAAAGATAATTCTGCTTTTCCGTAACGTGATCAGAAAACTCATTGCTCAACGCATAGCCGACCCGAAATACTCGGCCTTGGGCATTGACGATATAAACGCCTGCCATCTCGGCCTCTTCGCCGCCATCAAGTGCAAAAGCGGGCATATGGATATCCTGATAAGGCGCGCGAAGCGTATGGCCCGTTCCCTTGTAGAACCATTCCGGCTGTACGCCAGGGCCTCCTCCCACCGGCTTGCCACCCTCTACCCCCCAATTGAAGATGCGCTGAGTGTCAGTAATGATTTCCTCACGACTGTTCTTCTCACCTTCCTTGTCGTGCATCTTGTTGCGTGGTGCGGCACTGCCCAGATGCGTAAGCCCGGTACCGGTAAGCAGCAAGTGGGCAGGGTCTGGGTGGGTGATCGGCGACAGCAACCGTCCGGCGTCGATCATTTCGTTGTAATCGAGCGCCTCGCCCGCGGCGGATGCCTCTACTACATCTCTTAAGGCGCGACCTTCATTGGCAGCCAAAAGCGCCAGGTCATAAAGGGATGCCGAAAGCGGCTGCAGCCTTTCACCTTTTACTTGCGCAGCAATGACAGCTCCCTTTTCGGAGCGAATTTGAACAACATGAATATTATTTTTCATAGCGACCTCAACGAATTAACGCAAGCGATAGCCAGGGCACGTACGTCACCAGCAGCAAGGCGATTAGCAAGGTAAGAAAAAAAGGTGCCGACGATCGTAGAAACTGCAAGGTGCCCAGCTTGGCGATATTGCAGCTGACAAACATCAGAACACCCAGCGGCGGGGTAATCTGGCCGATAAGCAGATTGAAGAGCATGATGATGCCGAAATGGACCAGGTTAATGTCCAGTGAATTCAGCAGAGGAATCAGAATGGGTACCAGCACGATAATGACCGCGATGGTCTCCATGAACATTCCGATCACCAGAAGTGCGACATTCAATAGAAGCAGCACGGCCCAAGGATTGTCTGTAAGCCCCGTGATCCAGCCCACAACCTCCTGAGGCGCTTGCAGAATACTCAATGACCAGGCCAAGGGAGCCGAGGCGGCGATGATGATCAGAATAGACGCCGCCTCTCGCGCCGTTGACACTAGAAGCTCCCCCATGTCGCGCCAGCCCAGTGACTTGTAGACGTACTTGCCTACCACGAAGGAGTACGCCACGGCGATGGCGGCCACTTCGGTGACGGTAAACACGCCCAGACGGAACCCCACGATAATGATGACCGGCATCAACAAGGCCCAGGCGGCAGTCTTGGCGCTGGAATAGAGCCTCAGCTTGTTGAAAAGCTCATCCTTGGGGTACTGCTTCATGATACTGATCAGAGTAATCAGAAGCGTCAGGCAAAAAGCGATCAGCAACCCTGGCAGAATACCCGCTAGAAACAGATCGCCGATCGAGATATTGGCCTGCCACCCATAGACCACCATTAAGATCGAGGGAGGAATGATGGGAGAGAGCGTGGCAGAAGATGTGGTGAGTGCGACTGAAAAGCCACGGTCGTAACCGTGTTTTTCCATTTGCGGCACCATCACGCGGGTTGTTGCCGCACAGTCGGCAAGCGAAGAACCGGATATACCGGCCATTAGCACGCTCGACAAGACGTTCACGTGAGCAAGGCCGCCTCGCAAATGACCCACCAATGATCGGCAAAAATCAAACAGCCGCTCGCTGATACCACTTTTATTCATGATGCCACCCGCCAGCATGAATAGCGGAATAGCCAGCAAGGGAAACGACTCGACACCTGAAGAAACACGCTGAGCCAAGACATTCATGGGAATGTCCAACGCCAGGATCGCGACGATAGAGGCTCCCATCATGGCGACAGCAATCGGCATACCCAACAAGATCAGTACAAATAGAAGTAGAACGATCGCGGCTAGCATAGTAAGAACCTATATTTCATCCAACGCTGATTCGAAGACCAGAAAGTCACGCTTTAGAAAGACGTTGACGAAGATGTGTAAAAGCCCAATAAAAAAGGTGATCGGCATGGCCATAGAAAAATAGGCGAGTGAAATACCCAGCATGGGGGACGTGTTACGAGAGACACTCAGGCAGTACAGGTAGCCTAGATAGGTCATGTAGCCAAGCGTTACCGTCACCAGAGCAAAGATGCATACTCTAATCAGTGGTCTCGCCATGCCTGGAAGGAAGTAGAGAATGGAGTCCACAGTAATATGCTTTTTCTCAGCAAACGCGATACTGCTTCCGACGAACGTGAGCCAGACGATCAATAGTCTTGATACGCTTTCACTCCAAACGAACGGAGTGCCCAGCACATAACGAAAGAACACTCCTGCCACCAGCAATAAAGCCATAGCGCCTAGCAGCGAACCAGCAACCCACTTTTCTATCGTCAAAAGTTGCGAATCGAGACGCAGTAACACTGATTTCATAACAATGCCTTTGGAGTTTTCAGCCCCGTCTTTGTATGACGGGGCATCACATCATCAGTGCTGCTGGCGGTAGCCTTCGACAGCATCCAACACACGTTGAAAGTGCTCTTCGCCCCAACGGCTAGTCAGGTTGTCGTAGGCACTTTGTGCGGCTTGCTCGAAAGGTGTGCGGTCAATATCGTCCACAACGTCGATCAGACCAGAATCCTTCATCTCTTGAAGCATTTCCTCTTCACGCGCGCTCTGCATGGTGTAATTTTCGTCGGCAAGCTCGGCCATGATGTCTTTGAGCGTTTCCTGCTGATCGCTATCGAGTGAGTCGAAGCGATTGCTGTTGATTAGAACCACTTGGCTTTGAAGCATGTGTCGGCTCATGACAAGCTGGTCCTGAACCTCAAAGAACTTGCGCGCGTAAATAGTAGGGATCGGGTTTTCCTGGCCATCGACAGTACCCTGCTGAAGCGCCAAATAAACTTCACTGAATGGAATAGGTGTTGCCGATGCGCCGAAGGCATTGATCATTTCAACCCAGGCCGGAGATTCCGGCACACGGATTTTCAAGCCAGCCATATCTTCAAGGGATTGAACATCAGCCCCTTTGAAGGTGAAGTTGCGCCACCCCCAGTACCAGGATTTCGCCAGCGGCTGTAAACCGTATTGCTCATCCAGCTCATCGAAGATCGGTTGGTATGCATCCCCTTCCAGAATATGACGCGCTTCGTCCCAGCTTTGAAACATAAAGGGTGCATTCGATATTTCAAGAGCGGGTACCAGCGTGCTGGCACCTGAATATCCAGGCACGGCAATGTCCACCGACCCGTTACTCGCTTGCTGGAGTAGCTGCACTTCAGATCCCAGTTGCTCGCTTGGGAAAACCTGAATACGCACTTCACCGTCCGTCCGCTCTTCGACCAGTCCTGGCAACTTTGCAAATAGCTCGTAACTCGCTTCACCAGGGTTGAAGGTATGAGCCAGACGCAGGGTGGTGGCCGCACTAGCGGTGGACGCACCTCCCAGCACTCCTCCAACGCACAGTACCATTCCTAAATAGCGCATATTTTTGGTTATTGATGCCATGATCACTCCGTTTTTATTAAAAGTTAGGAAGCTTTGTTATAGATAAACCGAATTATTTAGCGTTGTGTATTCGGTGCATGGAAGCAATCTAGAGCAAATGAACATTGCATTCAATGATCATTATGTAGGACGATAGTATAATCGACGTGCACCTTCTGCTTGTTAGAGTGCATCCATAATGTTCGCTTTTAGCTTGCGCCTACCCCGTGCATGGAAAGCCCCAAAATTAGCTCGAGGTCTCTGATGAATCTCATCAACTCTCCATCCATTATTATTCATCTCAACTCTAGGGATAACGTAGGCGTTGCCTCGAACGCGGTACCTGAAGGCATTCCCATTGACAAGAACGGCACACTCGCTCGGGAAAATATCGATGCAGGCCATAAAGTTGCGCTCAAACCTATCAAACAGGGCGAGGCCGTTTTCAAATATGGCCAGTTAATAGGGCTGGCCGCACGAGATATACAGCCTGGTGAGCATGCGCACACCCATAACCTCACCATGATTGAGCTCGATTCGTCACTGGAAGACTTTAAGGCACATCCGAGAACCTCTCCGGCCATTCACGACCGGACATTTCAGGGATTTCAGCGCTCTGACGGTGGCGTAGGTACGCGTAACTACATCGGTATTCTTTCAACCGTTAATTGCTCCGCTACCGTTGCCAAAGCCGCCGCAGATGAACTTAACCGCTCCAGCGAGCTGGGTAGAATGGGATTCGATGGCGTTGTCGCTATTACCCATGGCTCTGGCTGTGCCATGAATACCGATTCGGAAGGTTTCGAATTTCTAGAGCGCGTCATCGCAGGCTATGCTCAGCACCCTAACTTTGCGTTTGTGCTGATCATTGGCCTTGGATGTGAAACCAATCAAGTTAAAACACTCGTTAAGAAAAAGGGGCTGGAAGATTCCGCTCGACTCGCCTACTTCAATATTCAGGATGCTGGGGGGACCCGCAGCAGTATCAAGACGGCCTGCAGCCACATTTTGAAAATGGCCGCTCAGCACGGCCAGCAAGAGCGAACGCCAGCATCTCTTGAGCACTTGGTTGTTGCTCTACAGTGCGGTGGATCGGACGGCTATTCAGGCATTACCGCGAACCCAGCGCTTGGCCATGCGGCGGACTTGATCGTACAGCACGGGGGCAGCGTCATACTCGCCGAAACCCCAGAGATCTATGGGGCTGAAAACCTGTTGATTGACCGAGCCATCAACGAGAACGTCGCTCAAAAATTGCTTGATCGTATTAGCTGGTGGAAACACTACACCGAGATAAACGGCGCCGAGTTGAACAACAACCCATCCCCGGGTAACAAGGCAGGCGGGCTATCCACGATTCTTGAAAAGTCGCTGGGTGCAGTCGCCAAGGGCGGTACATCGAGTCTCAACGATGTACTGTTATATGCAGAAAAGATTTCAACGCGCGGATTCAACTTCATGGACAGCCCCGGATACGATCCCATATCCGTGACAGGTCAAATAGCTTCGGGATCTAACGTGGTTTGCTTTACCACAGGCCGGGGCTCGGTATCGGGTTTTAAGCCTGCCCCCTGTCTCAAACTAGCAACCAATACCGCTATGTATGAGAAAATGCATGAAGACATGGATATTAACTGCGGCGTTATCGTTGACGGAACCGGCAGTGTGGAAAGCGTTGGCGAGCAGATTTTTGAGCGTATCATCGCTATTGCTTCGGGTGATATGAGCGCCAGCGAGTCGCTTGGTTACGGTAATAACGAGTTTGTACCCTGGCTGGTAGGCGCCGTCACTTAATCGCTCACAACAGCAACCGACTGATTATGATCAATGGTTACTCATGACAAAGACGCTCCGCGATCAACTTTATCAGGCTCTTAAGCAAAGTATCGTTGAAAAGCGACTCGAACCTGGGCTTGTGCTGCTCGAAGGAAACATCGCTACCCTTTTTGGCATTAGCCGATCGCCTGTACGGCAAACGCTCAGTCAGTTGCATGAGGAGCGCTATATCTGTCGTTTCGAGGGGCGCGGCTATCTTGTCGGCGCAGCGCCAGTCGATATCGTGCGGCGCTCACTTAGCGAGCGTGACTTCAAGCAGTCAGGCGACGCGCCCAAGGTTGATCGTACCGTGGCCTGGCGGGCTCATATCGATAGCGTGGAACACGATATCGTCTTGTGTTCGATCAAGGGCGCTTTTGAACTCAATGAACTCAAGCTCTCCAAGTCGCTGAATGTCAGCCGCACGGTCACCCATCAGATCCTTCTCTACCTGCAGTCGATCGGTCTGGTCGAGAAGACGAAATACAATAGCTGGAGCGTGGTGCCTCTGGATGACCGGCGACTGCACAACCTTTATGAAGCGCGTCGCCAGCTCGAGCCCTACATGATCGAACGGGCCGCCAAGAACATGCCTGAAGGCATGATCGAACGTTATATCGAAAGACTTGAGCATGCGGCCCGAAGCTACCCCGATATCGAAGGCGAGCTGCTGGATGAGCTGGAAAATGATCTTCACCATAGCGCTGTAAGCTTGGGGGATAACCAGGAGGTCATGAACATGCTCCGGCGCACACACCCCATCCTGCTGGTCAGCAAGCACTTGCTCGGCCGAGTGCTCAAGCTTCCCGACCAGGACCCTTTCTTCAACGAGCACCTATGGATATTTGAAAAAATACGCCAGCAGCAACCGGCGCTGGCGGGCAAGGCCCTGGCGAGCCACTTGAATCGTTCGGAGTCCAAGGTACTTGCACGTCTGATCAATTTTCGCGAGTCCGGGGAAGTCGAGATACCACCTTATCTGCGCTAACGAACCAACCGATGTCACCTCCAGACACATGGAAAGCCTTGGAGGATAAAACGATAGAGGAACCAATAATGACAACATCACGCACTATCGGCTTCATTGGTACAGGCATCATGGGCGCTCCGATGGCAGCACGCTTAGCGGACGCAGGCCACCAAGTACTAGCCTGGAATCGAACGAAAAACAAGACAGATCGTTTGAGGTCCTATGGTATTGAGGTCGTCGACCTGCCTGAAGAGGCCGCCGCCCAATGCGATATCGTTATTGTAATGCTGAGCTCAGGCCCGGTTTGCGATGAGATCCTACTAGGCCCCAAGGGGTTGCTTGAGTTCATGCAGCGTGATGCCACGCTTGTCGTTATGAGTTCAATCCCTGTAGAGACCGCTCACAAACATGCGAAAGAAGCTGCTCAAAAGCACATCCATTATTTGGATGCACCGGTCTCAGGGGGCGAGCAAGGCGCTATAGACGGCAAACTAGCGATCATGGTGGGCGGCGATGTTATGACTTTTAGAGCCGTCGAGCCTGTTCTCACGCTACTGGGCAAGCCTGTGCGAACCGGTCCTGCCGGTAGCGGGGAACTGGCCAAGCTTGCCAATCAAATGATCGTGGCCAATACCATTGCGACCGTAGCGGAAGCCATACTCATGGCAGAACGCGGTGGAGCCGATCCTGGGCAAATGCTGGCTGCTCTGGAAGGCGGGTTTGCCGATTCGACCATCTTACGCGTTCACGGCCAGCGCATGATTCAGAAAAATTTCCTGCCTGGCGGGCCTGCAAAATGGCAGTTGAAGGATACCCAAACCGCCATGGCTCTTGCCGAGGCAATGGGCCTTGAGCTTCCGGTATCCTCGCTAGTCAATACGCTATATGAAGAACTCGTCAATCACGGGGACGGGGAGCTTGACCATAGTGTCTTGATCAACCATCTCAGACGACGGAATGCGTGAAAGCACCTGACAATAACAACTCCCAGAGAATAGAGACGATGAGCAATTACTACGACGTTCAGCACATCACCCAGTTCAGTATTGACCTGCTGGAGGCCGCCGGACTTGATCACGAGAAGGCGCAGGCAGTCGCCGATGTACTCATTGAAGGCGACCTAATGGGTCATACGACACATGGGCTTCAGCTACTTTCCCCTTACCTTGGTGAAATCCAGTCCGGTAGGATGCCGGTCACGGGCGAGTACGAAACGGTCTCCAAACGCGCAGCCGTACAAACCTGGGACGGCCGATATCTACCCGGGCCCTGGCTGATTCTGAAAGCGATGGAAGCCGCCGAAACCATGGCACACACCTGCGGCACAGGAACGGTTGTTATTCGCCGCTCCAATCATATTGCTTGCCTAGCCGCCTACCTCAAGCGTGCCACAGATAAAAACTTAGTGATCGTCATCGAATCCTCTGATCCGGCTACCAAATCCGTTGCACCCTACGGCGGATTGCAGGCGACTCATACGCCCAACCCAATTGCTGTGGGCTATCCGACGGATTCTGGCCCGGTCCTTCTGGATGTCAGCACCTCTATTACCACCAACGGCATGGTCGGACGACTTCACAAACAAAATAGCCAACTGCCGTTCCCGTGGCTTAAGGATCACCAAGGCAATGCGACCGACCAACCTTCCGTGCTGTTCGATGAGCCCAAGGGTAGCATCATGCCAATTGGTGGGCTTGACCATGGCCATAAGGGATATGCGCTTGGGCTAATGGTGGAAGCCCTAACATCTGGGCTTGCTGGATTCGGCCGCGTGCAGAAACCTTCACAATGGGGAGCCTCTGTCATGGTTCAGATCATGGACCCTGACGCTTTTGGAGGTCTTGACGCCTTCAAACGCGAAACCGGCGCTTTAGTGGATGCTTGCCGTAACAACCCTGTTACAGAAGGCAGCCCGCCCGTACGAATTCCTGGCGAGCGTGGGCTTGCCCTCCACAAGCGTTATATGCAGGAGGGCGTACCTCTTCCAGACGGTGTTCACGAAGCACTTGTCGATTGGTCGGCACGCTTGGGGGTTATTTTCGGTTCTTCGTCACTTCATGTGGATTTGGCCTGATCGAACAGGCGGCCCACTGGGCTGCCAATCAGGTAGATCATGGCGATGAAGTTGGCCTCGTTCCGGTAGCCGCGTGCGCGTGACCGAGCCGCCT
>Ga0208029_1001184_pt1 | contig 12287 bp, 6 predicted proteins | sample MalvireepMed_s12_FD_184242 | JGI IMG/M metagenome (GOLD analysis project Ga0208029, IMG submission 184242) | Marine viral communities from the Global Malaspina Expedition - Malaspina viral metaG DeepMed_s12 (SPAdes) (version 2) | ecosystem: Environmental > Aquatic > Marine > Oceanic | place... | reverse complement strand
CGGACCATCGGTTGCTCCCGCTCTTTGCTTCCAGACCTCAAAGTCAGAATCTCACCCAGTTATCGCCTCTTGTTGGCGCAGAGGTGGGCTTGACGGGTATATTGGCGAGCGAAGTCACTGATTCAGGGTATGTACAATTCTTGCTCGATTCTGTAGACTCTCGATCTGTGAGTGAAATGTGAGATATATTACATTTTTTTCACTGTACCTGGCTGGCGGACTGAAAACGCGATGACGAAACAATACGACGAACAGGACGGTTTCAGGAGGAAAACGGGGGAAAGGGTTTTCAACATCAGACCGGTCGGCGGTCGCGCTTCCCAGCCGGAACGCGCGGTGCCCCGGGCATCCGGATGGACTTTGCTGGATCAGGTGGCCGGCGGCGAGAGTGGGGATTCCGCGCCGCGCCCGCAGATTCAGGTCCGCGAGGAGCCGGCGCCCTTGGCGATGCCGGCTCAGCAGGCCGCCGTCGAGCCGGCGCGGCCCCGGTTTCGCTCATTGCTCTCCGGAGCGGCGGCGGAGCCTTCGCGGGAAACGGTGGAAGACGCTTACAATGGTACGCCATTGAAAGCGCTGCTGCGGCGTATCGCCGAGCGGCAAGCCGTTAATCGTCCTTCCGGGTTTGATGCATGGCGCTGATTTCCGTTGATTCACCCAAGGGTGGCGTGGGCAAAACCACCTGTGCCGCCAACCTGGCTTACGGCATTCGCCGTCTCGGCTACCGGGTCGCGGTCATTGACTTCGATCCGCAGAACGCCCTGCGTCTGCATTTCGGGGTGCCGCTGAGCGAGAGTGCCGGCTATGTGCATTCCGCCGTGGACCGGGATGACTGGCGTCCGTTGGCCCGCACCGTGGGCGACGGCATCCAGTTGCTGGCCTATGGCGAGGTGCCGCGTTTCGAGCGCCAGGTGTTTGACCGCGCCCTGGAAGAGCCCGGGTTCCTTAATCGCCCGTTGGCCTCGCTGGCATCGACGCCGGGCACGGTGGTGATCGCGGACCTGCCGCCGGGGGATTCCAGCGCCCTGTGGGCGGTGAGCCGGCTGGCGGATTTGCGCATTACCGTCTTGCTGGCCGATTCCGCCTCTCTGTCGTTGCTGCCGAGGGTGGAAAGCGGGGATTTCTTCCCGGAGGACGTTCCCGCCGGCAGTCGCCATGGTTTCATCCTGAATCAGGTGGACCCCAGGCAACGTTTGAATACGGAAATCACTGAATTCATGGAACAGCGCCACGGTTCGGAGCTCCTCGGCGAGATCCACCGTGATGAAGCTTTTCCCGAAGCCAACGCCCGGCAGCGGTCGGTGTTCGAGCAGGCGCCCCATTGCCGTGGCGCCGCCGACTTCAAACAGTGCGTGAACCGGGTATTACAACAATTGGCGGAGATCGGCGGCACCGCGGTGGAGGTGCCGGGCGGCGCTTCTTGAGGGACTTTAGTGGGGACGATTTCGGAGCAGCGGGGGGGGCTCCTTCGCGGGCGCATCATGCTTGTGTTGGCGGTTTTGCTCGCCATTCCACCCTTGGTGTTGTTCATCACCACGCCCATGGACGCCGAGCACCAGATGGTGCTCGGCATCGCCGGCGCCATCCTGGCGATTGTCGCCCACCGGCTTAGCAACCCGGGCTCGCGGCGCGCCTCCCTGGGACTGATCCTTCTCTCCATGGTGGTGTCCACCCGCTACCTTTACTGGCGCATCACCGAGACCCTGGTGTTCCAGACCGGCTTTGAGTACGTGCTGGGCTATGGCCTGTTCGTCGCCGAGTTGTACGCCTGGACCATCATGTTCTTCGGTTACATCCAGACGCTGCATCCGCTGGAGCGGACCATCGTGCCGATGCCGGAGAACCTGGCGGACTGGCCCACCGTGGACGTTTACATCCCCACCTACAACGAGGATCTGTCGGTGGTGATGGACACGGTGCTGGCCGCCCAGGAACTGGAGTACCCGGCGGACAAGATGAACATCTATCTGCTCGACGACGGTGGCCGCCAGGCGTTCGCCGCCTTCGCCGCCCGGGCCGGGGTGGGCTACATCGCCCGGGAGGAGCACAACCACGCCAAGGCCGGCAACCTGAACCACGCCATGGGGCTCACGGACGGCGAGCTGATCTGCGTGTTCGACTGCGACCACATTCCCACCACCGGTTTCCTGCAGAGCACCGTGGGCGGTTTCTGCACCGATCCGGGGCTGTCCATGCTGCAGACCCCGCACTACTTCTATTCCCAGGACCCCTACGAGCGCAACCTGGCGGTGGGTGACGGTCTGCCCCGGGAGGGCGAGCTGTTCTACGGCCCGGTGCAGAAGGGCAACGATTTCTGGAACGCCACCTTCTTCTGCGGCTCCTGCGCGGTGATCCGCCGGGCCGCCCTGGACGAGGTGGACGGCTTCGCCGTGGAAACCGTGACCGAGGACGCCCACACGGCGTTGAAGATGCAGCGCAAGGGCTGGCGCACGGCGTTCCTGGGGCTGCCGCTGGCCGCCGGCCTGGCCACCGAGCGGCTGTCGCTGCACATCGGCCAGCGGGCGCGCTGGGCGCGCGGCATGACGCAGATCATGCGCCTGGACAACCCGCTGTTCGGGCGCGGCCTGACCCTGCCCCAGCGGCTGTGCTACCTGAACGCCATGCTGCATTTCATGTTCCCTCTGCCGAGGGTGGTGTTCCTGACCGCGCCGCTGGCCTATCTGCTGATCGGCCAGAACATTATTGCCTCCTCGGCGCAGATGATCCTGGCCTACGCGCTGCCGCACCTGTTCCATGCCGTCTATACCAACTCCCGGCTCAACGGCCGGTACCGGCATACCCTGTGGGGCGAGATCTACGAATCGTCGCTATGCTTCCATCTGGTGAAGCCGACCCTGGTGACCTTCTTCAACCCCCGGCGCGGCAAGTTCAACGTGACCGAGAAGGGCGGCCTGCTCAACGAGACCTTCTTCGACGTGGATCCGGTGAAACCGCACCTGGTGGTGGCGTTCCTGCTGATGGCCGGGCTGGGCTGGGGCGTGGTACGGCTGTTCTGGCATGAGTATTACGGCGTGCAGCCGGACGTCATGGCCCTGAACCTGTTCTGGGGCGGCTTCAGTCTGTTCATTTTGTTCGCCACCATCGCCGTGGCGCGGGAACGCCGCCAGGTGCGAAGCTCGGTGCGCGTGAACCTGGATCTGCCGGCCACCTTGTACATGGTGGAGGGCCACACCCTGGCCACGCGCACCGTGGACATTTCCATGACCGGGGCGCGGGTGCGCAACCCGGGCGGCGAGCTGCCGGACCACGCGGTGGAGTTTCTGGAAGTGGGCATGAACGGCCGCACCGTGCTGCTGCCGGCGGAGACCATGGGCGGCGACCGCCGCTACATCCGGCTGCGCCTGAGCGAGCTGGACATCAAGCAGCGCCGCCAGCTGGTGCGCATCGTCATGGGCCGGGCGGACGCCTGGCTGAAGGATGGCGAACGCCGCCAGGATCACCCCCTGAAAGCGTTCTGGCCGGTGCTGCGCTGTGTGATGGGCCTGTTCCTGCCGGACTACATGTCCCGGGACGCGGAAGAGCGGGAGGCCAACCGGGTGTTCCATCAGGGCAAGTTGTGGCGCTGGATCATGCCCATCGCCATGCTGTTCCTGGTGGCGGTGCTGACGCTGCTGGCGGTGCGTCCGGCCCTGGCCCAGGCCGAGGTGGCGGCGGTGCCGGAAAGCGTGGCGGTGCGGCCGCTGCCCTCGGCGGCCAAGGAAATGACCCTCACGCAACTGGGCCAGCCCAATGGTCTGAGCCTCTCCGGCGATGGCGCCCAGGCCGGGGTCGGGGTGTCGCTGCCCGCCGACGAGGTGGTGGTGGGCGCGCGCATGACCTTGCGGCTGCGCCACGACCCGGCGCTGGCCAACGGCAATGGCGAGCTGGTCGTGAACATGAACGGCGAGCCGGTGCAGCGCCTGATTCTGCGCGAGGGCGACGGCGAGGTTCACGAGTACGAGTTCGATATCAACCCCTCCCTGATGCTGGACCACAACCGGCTCGGTTTCCGGCTGTTCGGGGTTACCGACCAGACCTGCCCGAACCCGCTGGACCCGCGGGTGCGCGCCGAGATTCTGCCCGACAGCACCCTGCATCTGGCGGTGGAGAGCCTGCCCCTGGCCGACCGTCTGGATCTGCTGCCGGTGCCGCTGTTCGATCCCCGGGCCTCCGGTCCGGTGAACGTGAATCTGGCGCTGCCCAGCCCGGACGACCGGGATCAGGTGCTGGCCGCCGCCCTGGTGGCGTCCTGGATAGGGTCCCGCAACGAATACCGGCCAATGAGCTGGTCGGTGGACAAGCGGCTGCCGGACGGACACGCGGTGGTGTTCACCACCAATGACGATCCGTTGCCGGGGCTGGCGCCGGTGCCGATCGCCGAGCCGGCCATTCGCATGGCCGACAACCCCAACGGCCGCGGCAAGCTGCTAGTGATCGAGGCGCCGGACAGCGACGGCCTGGTGCAGGCGGCGCGTTACCTGATTCACCCGAAAACGCCGCCCCACGGTCGGCGCATGGTGGCGGAGCCGGTGTCCTCGCCGGTGAGCCGGCCCTATGACGCGCCGCGCTGGAACGCCGGCGACGCCGTGCCCCTGCGTCTGGGGGACCTGGTGTCGCCGGACCAGTTGCGGGTCAACGGCATTACGCCGGCGCTGATCCGGGTGCCGTTCCGGGTAGCGCCGGACCTGGACCTGTGGCCCGGCGACACGGTGCCGCTGCGTATTCGCTACCGGTTCCCGGACGGCGAATGGCTGGACGCCGACAAGTCCCGCCTGGACGTGGCCCTGAACGGCCAGTACCTGGGCTCGCTGCCGGTGACCCGGCGTGGTCTGTTCGAACATCTGTGGGGCCTGGTGGCCGGCCCCCTGCGCCAGGAGCAGGCGGTGCTGCCGGTGCCGCCTTCGCTGATCCACGGGCAGAACGAGCTGACCTTCTATTTCAACCTGCGCTATCACTTCGAGGATCCGTGCAACGTGACCCTGCCCACGGACGTGGTCAGCCAGGTGTACCCGGATTCCACCCTGGATCTCACCGAGACCTGGCATCTGGCGGAAGTGCCGGAGCTGCGGCCCTTCCTGGCCGCCGGCTACCCGTTCACGGTGCGCGCGGATCTTTCGGAAAGCGCCCTGGTGCTGCCGAAGAAGCCGTCCCTGTCGACCCTGGACGGCGCTTTTACGTTGCTGTCCCGGTTCTCCGAGGCCACCGGGGTGGCCGGCGACAAGCTGGCGGTGGCCCTGGGCCGCGACCAGTTGCGCGGGGTGGCGGAGCGGCACTGGCTGGCGCTGACGCCCCTGGAGGACCCGCTGGCCGGGGCGCTGCTGCAGCCCCCGTACTACTTTTACGAAGGCCGTCTGCGGGTGCGCGCGCCGGGCCTGTGGCAGCGGCTCAAACTGTGGGCCCTGTACGGCGACAACCTGGAACGCGACGAGGCCGACCGGGCGCTGAGCAGCCGCTCCCGGGTGCAGGCGGTGATGGCGGACCACTCGCCGCTCAATGACCAGCGCCAGATGGTGCTGCTGGCCACCAACCAGGAAAGCACGCCGGCGGCCCTGGCGGCGGACCTGGCCGACCAGCGGGTACGCGCCGAGCTGGGGGAGGACCTGTCGCTGGTGGACGACAAGGACGAGATCCGCAACTTCCGCATCAATCCGGTGAGCCCGGACAGTGACAACGATCTAAGCACCATGGTGCGCTGGGTACTGGGCCAGCGGCCGGACATCCTGCTGATTTGCGCGTTGTTCGTCCTGGTTCTGATCGCCGGCACCATGGTGCCCTTGTTACGCGCCCGGGCGGCGCGGCGCCTGAACGAACACGGGGAACGGAAAAAGCGATGAAAGCGAAGCGCTTCAATGGATGGCTGGCGGCCGGCCTGCTCGGCTCGGCGCTGCTGGCGCCGGTATCGCCGGCCCTGGCCCAGGAAAACGACACCTCGGTGCAGCGGTTGCTCGACCAGGCGGAGTTCTGGCGGGGCAATAATCGCCCGGACCTGGCCGCCGACACCCTGCAGCGGGTGCTCAACGCGGACCCGGACAACGCCGCCGCCCTCTACCAGATGACTCTGCTGGAGATGGAGCGCGACCCGGCCGCCGCCCAGCGCTACGCCGACCGGCTGCGCCGGGTGGCGCCGAACAGCGACTACGCGCGCCGCCTGGACGAGCGCAGCCGCCGCCAGGGCCTGGATTCCGACCTGCTGCGGCAGGCCCGGCAACTGGCCGCCGCCGGCAACCCGAAAGGCGCCGTGGCCCGCTATGAGGAACTGTTCGGCGATCGCCCGCCGCCGGGGGACCTGGCGTTGGAGTACTACCAGACCCTGGCCGGCGTGGACGGCCGCCGGGACGAAGCCCGGCGCGGCCTGGAAAAGCTCGCCGAGGCGCGCCCCGGCGACCGCGCCGTGTCCCTGGCCCTGGGTAAGGTGCTTACCTATGAAGGCGCCACCCGCCGGCAGGGCATCGAGCGCCTGCGCGGTCTTTGGGAAAACAACCCGGACAAGGAGGTAGCCGCCGCCTGGCGCCAGGCCGTGCTGTGGTTGCCGGACCAGCCCGCCAGCGTGGCGCCGCTGCGCGCTTACCTGGAGCGCTTCCCGGACGACAATGGCGTCAAGGCCAAGCTGGTCCAGGCCAACGACCAGGCCACCGCCGAGCGCGGCCGTGGCTACCAGGCCCTGGACGCGGGCCGCGCCGGCAGCGCGGAGAAGGCGTTCCGCGCCGCCCTCAAGGACAACCCCAACGACGCCGACGCCATGGCCGGCCTGGGCCTGGCGCAATTGCGCCGGGAACAATTCGCCGACGCCGAGCGCTCCCTGGACCGCGCCATCAAGATGAACCCGGCCAAGGCCGACGACTGGCGCCCGGCGCTGCAAAGCGCGCGCTTCTACGGCCGCCTGGCCTCGGCCCGCGCCGCCTACCAGGCCGGCAACCTGGACCAGGCGTTCCAGGCGGTGCGGCCGCTCACCGAGGTGTCCGGCAATCAGGGCCGCGACGCCAAGCTGCTGCAGGGCGACATCCTGCTCGCCCAGGACCGGCCCCAGGTGGCGGAAACCCTGTACCGCGGCCTGCTGGTGGAGCGCCCGGCGCTGACCCAGGCCCGCGCCGGCCTGGTGCGGGCGCTGCTCGCCCAGGGCCGCTACGACGAAGCGGACGAAGTGTTCGCCCAGTTGCCGGCCTCCGCCCGCGAGGACCTGGCCTACCTGCGCCAGCAGCGGGTGGACGCCCTGCGTACCCGGGGCGAGGAATTGATCGCCGGCGGCCGCCCCGGCGCCGGCGAATCCGCCCTGCGCGAAGCCATGGCGGTGGCCCCGGACGATCCCTGGACGCGCCTGTCCCTGGCGCGCTTCTACGACGACCAGGGCCAACCGCGCCGGGCCCGCGCCCTGATCGAGCCGCTGCTGGAGGGCAACCCCAGCGCCGACGACCTGCGCGTGGCGGCTCTGCTCGCGGAGAAACAACGGCGCTGGGAAGACGCCGAAGCCCTGCTGGGCCGGATTCCCGCCGACCAGCGCGACGACGCCATCGACGCCCTGGCGGACCGGGTGCGCGCCGGTGCCCGGGTGGCGCGCCTGCGCCGGGTGCTCTCCGAAGGGGATTCCTGGCAGGTGGAAAACGCCCTGGACGACCTCTACCGCAACCCGCCCCAGGCCCCCCAGGAGCTGGGCCAGGTGGCCACCCTGCTGGTGGACCAGGGCGAGGAGGGCCTGGCCCTGGCGCTGGTGCGCCGGGACCTGGACCTGCACCTCAACGAGAGCGACGCCGTGGAGCCCTTCCTGAACCACGCCTCGGTGCTCTCGCGGACCGGCAACCAGCGCGAAGCGCGGCGCCTGATGGCGCTGCTCGACCGGCGCGCCGCCGACAACCGCCAGGCCCGGGTGGCCCTGGGCAATACCCGCGACCAGCTGCTGCTGGATCAGGTGGTGGCCCTGCGCGACGACGGCGAGCTGGCCCAGGCCTATGACGTGCTGGTGGCGGAGCTGGAACGGCGTCCCCAGGAGCCGGCGCTGCTCCACGAGCTGGGCAGCCTGTACCTGGAAGGCAAGCGCTACCAGGACGCGCGCCGGGTGTTCGAATGGCAGCTGGAGCGCGACCCCAATGACCTGGTCGCCCGCCGGGGCGCCGTGGCCTCCGCTCTGGGCGCCGGCGACGCCGACCGCGCCGAGGAACTGCTGCGCCAGGTGGCGCCCCTGGAGGACGGCGAACTGCTGCTGCTGGCGGCGCGCACCGCCGAGGCCCAGGGCGACAAACGCCAGGCCCTGAAATTCGCCGAGCAGGCGGAAAACGCCGAGCGCGGCGACAGCCCGGTAATCGCCGGGGTGGTGAACCCGTTCCGTGGCGCCGGCCAGTCCCGGGACGATGGCCGCTGGGCGGCGTTCGGCGGTGGTGGCGACGGCGATGGCAAGGGCGCCGGTGTCTGGCTGCCCGGCCAGACCGAAACCGCCGGCCGCTGGCAGCCCGACGGCGAGGCCCGCGCCTACCTGAACCGCTCCTACGATTCCGAGCCGGTGACGCCGACCCCGGCCAGCCCCTACCAGGGCGGCCGCGACGAGCAGTGGGCCGGTGACTGGCGGCGCCCGGACCAGGTGGCGCGCATGGGCGATTACCGCTCCGGTGGCGGCGGCACTTCCGCCCGCGCCGCCGCCCGTCAGGAAGCGCCCACGCCGCCGCCCAGCCGCGAGCGGCTGGTGCGCATCGACGACCTGCAAGGCGACCTGCGCCGGGCGCTGTCGCCGAAAGGGCAGGGCGGCCTGTCACTGCGCTTCCGCGACGGCGAATCCGGCCTCAGCCAGCTCACCGAGGTGCGCGGCGACATCGGCCTCTCCGGGGTGCCCTTCGGCGGCGGCCGCTTCACCGCCACCGCCTCGCCGGTGTACCTGAACGCCGGCACCCTGAGCGAGGATGGCGGCCGCCGCTTCGGCTCCACCGGCGCCACCTCCGCCGCCGCCGAGGCGGTGGTGGAGCAGCTTAGCGGCGTGGGCGACCTGATCGACGAAATCGACGAATTCGCCGATCAGGTGGACGCCACCCAGGGCGCCTTCGATACCGCCGAAACACAGGTCGACGCCGCTGAAACCAGCTTTGATGCCGCCCAGTCACAGCTTTCCGACGCGCAGGATGCGGTTCAACAACGGCGGGATCAGTTGACCCAGGCCAGGGACGACCTGCGTAATGCCAACAACCCCACGGAAGATCAGTTGGCTGCTTTGCAACAGGCCGTTGAAATCAGCGAAGCGCAACTGAGCACGGCGGAGGACGCGCTTAGCCAGAGCCAGGGTGAATTGAACGACGCCCAGCAAACCCTTACGCAGCGCGAGAATCAGCGCGAGCAGGCGGCCAGCCAACTGTCGGATGCCTCGGAGGTGTTCGAGCAAAACGTGACCCGCAACGTGCTGTTCGAATCCGGCATCGACCTGGATGCCCTCAACGCCGATCAGCGCCAGTTCGTCAACGAGTACCTGGAGCGCGAATTTGGCTCCAGCGACTTCTCCCTGGAAGCGGACAGCGTGGCCGATTACCGGGCGCGCAGCGCCGCCGTGCGCCAGCTGGTCAACAACGTGGCCGCCCGCGCCGGTGCCTACCAGCGCGCCGCCGCCTCCGGCAACCAGACCGACTCCGGTCTGGCGGTGTCGTTCGGCTACCAGGAGGGCAGCTTCGGCGCCGACATCGGCAGTACTCCCGACGGCTTCGAGGTCACCAACCTGGTAGGCGGCGTGACCTGGGCGCCGGAAGTGGCACCCAACACCCGCTTCCGGATCACCGCCCAGCGCCGCGCGGTCAAGGACAGCCTGCTGTCCTACGCCGGCGTCGAGGACCCGGCCACCGGCGATCGCTGGGGCGGCGTCACCCGCACCGGCGCCGAGCTGGGCCTGGCCTTCGACAACGGCGAGGTGGGCACCTACGGCGACCTGGGCTTCTACAGCTACCAGGGCCACAACGTGGACGACAACCAGGAAGCGGTGTTCAACCTGGGTGCCTATGTGAAGCCGATCAACGAGCGCTGGCGCGAGCTGCAGACCGGCGTGCACCTGAACTACCGCAGCTTCGATGAGAACCGGGGGCAGTTCACCTACGGCCACGGCGGCTACTTCAGCCCGCAGGATTATGTCAGCCTGGCCTTCCCCATTACCTATCAGGAAAGCTATAACAAGGTGACCTGGAACGCCCGCGTGTCGCCGGGCTTCCAGAGCTACAGCGTCGAAGAAGCGCCGTATTTCCCAACGTTGAGGGGGCAGCAGCAGTGGTTGGATATACTGGCCGACGCCGGCGTCGCGCCTGCGTCGTACTACGAAGCCGAGAGCGAGAGCGGCTTCGGGCTGAATCTGGGCGCGGGCCTGGATTATCAGTTGTCGCCGGCGTTCAGCCTGGGCATCAGCCTCGGGTACGATACGTTCGGGGACTACTCGGAGACATCGGCGATGATCAACCTGCTTTACACCATGGAGCCCTGATCATGGACAAGAAGAGCGCCCACCAGGCGCGCAGCCTGGAGTACTACCGGGGGCGGCAGTTCAGCGGCCAGTGGCGGCTGTTCATGACGGCCCTGGTGGAGGAGCTCAACGCCAGCGCTGGCAGCGAGGAAATGCTGGCGTTCTTCGGCCACCTGGGCGCCAAGATCGCTTCGGATCTGCCCATCGACGAGCAGGACACCCTGGAAGGGCTGGAAGCGGCGGTGAACCGCCGCTGGCGTGAGCTCGACTGGGGCTGGTGCCAGTTCTACGCGGAATCGGACATGATCGTGATCGCCCACGATGCCTGGCCGCGCCTGGACGGCGCGGCCAAGGATACCTGGGCCGCCGCGCTGGCGGCGCTGCTGGCCGGGGCCTACAACGCCTGGCTGCGGGACCAGGGCGGGGACGGCGCCGTGCAGGTACAGGTACTCAAGGCCAACTCGGAAGGGCCGCTGGAATTCTGTTATGGCTGTTGACGATGACGACGTTGCGAGAGCGCCTCTGGCCGCTTTCCTCTGGGCGCTGGTCGGGCTGGCGCTGAGCCTGGCCGGGCCGGCCGCCGCCGCCACCGACCCGGGGTGGCGGGCCTATCAGGACCGCTTCATCACCCGGGAAGGCCGGGTGGTGGACACCGGCAACGGCAACATCAGCCACACGGAAGGGCAGGGCTGGGGCATGTTGATGGCGGTGTACTTCGATGACCCGGACCGCTTCGACGCCCTCTACGACTGGACCCGCGAGCATCTGCGCCGCAAGGTGGACGGCCTCTACACCTGGCGCTTCGACCCCGGCGCCGACCCGGCCGCCATGGACCCCAACAACGCCACCGACGGCGACCTGCTGATCGCCTGGGCCCTGGAGCTGGCGGGGCGCCACTGGGAGCGCCCCCGCTACCGGCTCGACTCGGAACGCCTGCGCGCGGCGATCCGCCGCCACCTGATCATCGAATACGGCGGCTACCAGGTGCTGCTGCCCGGGCGCACCGGCTTCCAGCACGATGGTTACGTGAACCTGAATCCCTCCTATTATGTGATGCCGGCGCTGGACTGCTTCGCGCGGCTGGACCCGGGCGGCCCCTGGCGGCGTTTGATGTACGATGGCATCCGTCTGATCGAGCTGGCCCGCAAGGGCGGCCGCAAACTGCCGCCGGACTGGGTGCGCCTGGATCAGCAGGGCGCGCTCAGCCTGGCGGAGCAATGGCCGCCGCGCTTCGGTTTCGAAGCGGTGCGCGTGCCGTTGTATTTTTACTGGATGGGGCTCGGTGATGTGGCTTTTCTGGATGGCGTGCGCCGCTTCTGGATGCGCCCCCGGCCGCCGGCCTGGGTCGATCTGGAAACCGGTGAAAGCGCCGATTTTCCGCTTTCCCGGGGTGGGCTGGCGGTGCGCGCGCTGATGCTTGGCAACGGCGATTCGATTCCGCTGGCGCCGCAACCGGACGACGATTACTACAGCGCCTCGCTGTTGATGCTCAGCCGCATGGCGTTTCATCCGGCGCCGCTGAGTAGCGCCCTGGAGCGTAAAAAACTGTAATTAGGCCGGGAGGCGCGACTTCGGTTCGGAACGCCGGGCGGCTCTCCTGGTTCCATAATGGGGAATGGGGACACGGGCCCCGCGTTTTTGTTGCAAAGGACCTGAATCCGTGACTTCAACGAGCTGAACTCACGCCCAAAGCCTGCAATAACAAGGCTTAGAGCGATATAATAGCATCTGACACCCATTCACCCAGTTAGTGCTTTCGGCTCATGCGTACCTTCACTCTCCAGCAATCCCGAACCGAAGTCTATACACCCAATGGCGGGCTGGCCCTGGTCGGTCATTGCCTGAACCGGCATACATCGCTCACCAAAACCGCCCG
>Ga0208029_1001182_pt1 | contig 12300 bp, 9 predicted proteins | sample MalvireepMed_s12_FD_184242 | JGI IMG/M metagenome (GOLD analysis project Ga0208029, IMG submission 184242) | Marine viral communities from the Global Malaspina Expedition - Malaspina viral metaG DeepMed_s12 (SPAdes) (version 2) | ecosystem: Environmental > Aquatic > Marine > Oceanic | place... | reverse complement strand
TTTCAGCATCTCATCTGTTCCGGTCGCTGTTTTTCTTTAGCAAGCATAAGTATTAAATATAAGCGTTCCCCTCCTCTTTTGAGGAGGGGTGGCTGCAAGATGCGCCTTAGCGCTAGCTTGTAGACGGGGTGGTTTCGCCTGTGATAGAAAAAAGGTAACCACCCCTGCCCAGCTGCGCGGGCTTTCCCCTCCTTAAAAAGGAGGGGAGCTTTTATTATTTTTAAATTAGTTAATTTCCTAAGGCTCTGCCCTTGCAGCTATTCTGAACCAAGGGAAGTTTAAATTCGTGTAACCCTTCGGGTATAATGCGCCTAGTCATCTCGACGTTAGGAGAGATCACACAACAAGCTAACTCCCTTCCTTCTCCCGAAGCTTCGGGAGGAAGGGTGCTAAAATTCGAATTCAAAAGAAAAACCTATTAGTTTTAAGCTTAACCAACACGCGATGCAATTCCCTATAGACATTGGGACAGGCAGCGCGGGAATATAAGGAAAGACAGCTCGGAAACAATGTCATGCTGAACTTGTTTCAGCATCTCATCTAGTGAGACTTCTCGATACAATCCTTTCGCGCTCCGGCGCTCAAGCATCACTCGAAGTGACGCTGCAAAGCGTATTTTGTATTTCTACTTTCGTATTTTTTAAGAAGTTACTGAAAAACTGCTACTGCCGACTGTTTATTCTTCCGTTTGCTTCAGGATCCAGTCCGTTATCGTTTCCAGTACGATGGGTGCCATGGTTTGTTCGATTTCCCCATATTCTGAAGGCGCACCGGTTGCACTTTCCTGAAACAAGTGGTTGAGTCCGTCAAATTCTTTTATACTGACTTGCGTATTTCCACCGGATTTGAGTGCCGCTTCAATAGCGGGCAAGTTCTGCGCTGCCGAAACTTGCAGGTCGTTGCTTCCGTTGAGTGCCAATACGGGACAAGTTACTTGTCTAAAGCTTTGCCTCGGAACAATCTTAATTAAATCCTGAACATAAGGATGAGTATATCGATCAACCAGCATTGCTGTATAATCTTCAGTACTCATTCCATAGGGTATCTCTCTTTTTGTACGCTCTAAATAAGAAACAACAATCTCTTTTAAAGACCGCTCTAATTCTTTTGGACGTTCAGCGCTTTTAACTTCACCTACTACCTGTTCTAAAAAATCAAGTTTTGCCAGCCATTCCTTTTCTGAGATTCCTTTTGATTTTGAAATCAATTTCCTCTGCAATATAAAGTTTGTGTCACCATCGATACCGGGTGCTGCAAGTGCTATTATAAAATCTATTTCTTTAGATGATGCAGCAAGCATGGCGGCAAGAAGTCCACCTTCACTATGGCCTATCAAGCCAATCTGATTTGTATTGATCTCCTGAAGTGTTTGAAGGTAATGTAGTGCAGCTTTGGCATCTGAAGCAAAATTCTGTAATCCTGCTACATTAAAATCTCCGGTTGATGCACCTACACCACGTTTATCGTAGCGCAAAACTGCTATTCCCTTTCTGGTGAGATAATCTGCAAGCACCAAAAACATCTTATGATTGCTATTTATTGTATTATCACGGTCTGTTGGGCCACTGCCTCCTAATAAGAGTACTGCAGGAAATGGACCGCTACCCTCTGGTAAGCTCAGCAAACCTGCTAAGTTTACTTCTGCTTGAGAATTTTGAAAGCGAACTTCCTCAGTTAAATACGGAAAAGTAGACTTAGGCTCTTGTAGTTGTTTCGATTCTTTAGTTAGCACTAAAAAATAATCCGTATTCATTTGGGTAAGATTACCAACCAATTTACCCCCAGACCATACCGCTTTATATTGTAAATCGTGTCTCGCAACTACCAAGTGTAATTTTCCTGCATTGTAATCTATAGTAGTAACATCAATACCTAAGGATTGTTGTAAAGGACTATCTAAAGTAGCGCTATAGATATTGTTCTTTTGAGAGAAATGAAAAATCAAAGGAATACTGCTGTTTTCACTATTTATAATACCATACCAGTCACCGATAATGCTCTGAGCAAAAGAGATCCTACCAAATAAAGCAACAAAAATAAAAAGCAATAGTTTTTTCATAATACCAACACCCATTGTTAAAGTAATATCCTCCTATATAAGGCTTGTAAAGCCTCGGGTAACACAAAGTATACTCTTAAATATAAAAAGCTAATCAACTTGCTTCAGGATCCAGTTGGTGATTGTTTCCAGTACGATAGGTGCCATGGTTTGTTCGATTTCCCCATATTCTGAAGGCGCACCGGTTGCACTTTCCTGAAACAAGTGGTTGAGTCCGTCAAATTCTTTTATAGTGACTTGTGTATTTCCGCCGGCTTTGAGTGCCGCTTCAATAGCGGGTAGGTTCTGCGCTGCCGAAACTTGCAGGTCGTTGCTTCCGTTGAGTGCTAGGACAGGACAGGTGACACTTTCTAAAACAAAGGCAGGGTTGTGTTTGATAAAATACATCATCCAGGGATTGGCGAGTTGGTTGGCTTGTTGTTTTACATAGGTCTCCCGATTCATTTCCTGCGGAAAGTCTACGCGTTCTTCTTCATCAATAAACACGTTGATTTGATCTTCTAATGCTTTTGCCAGAGCCTCCTTATTTTCAAATTGGCTTACCAAATGAAAGAGCGCCTTATTACGGCTTTGGGCGGTTTTGATCGCTTCTTCTGAAGCTCCACTGGCACGTGCGATCAAGGCTTCCTGCTCTAAAAGCAGTTGATCTCCCCGCACTCCGGGACCCGCCAACAATACCATAAACGCAACATCCTCAGTCTGGGTCGCCACCAGCGGGGCTATGAGTCCGCCCTCACTGTGACCGATCAATCCCAGTTGTTGTTCATTGATTTCCGGACGAGTTTTTAAATACGCCATTGCAGCCGACACATCGGTGGCAAAGTCTGCAGAATCGGCCAAACTGAAAAAGCCTGCAGAGTCGCCCACACCACGATCATCATACCGCAATACGGCAATGCCCTTTCGGGTTAAGTAGTCGGCAATAAGCAGAAAAGGCTTGTGCCCCATCAAGGTCTCATTTCGATCTTGCGGACCACTACCGCTGATGAGCACCACGGCCGGAAAAGGACCCTCGCCTTGTGGAAGGCTTAAAGTTCCTGCCAGCTTGATCATTGCGGTATCGTTTTGAAACTCCACCTCTTCGGTAGCATACGGAAACGGCGGTTGCGGTTCCTGCGGACGCTTAAGCGGTTCTTCTTCCTGAAGTTCGGGATACAGGTCCAGCGGAAAGCTGTTGCCCAACTGGGTAAAGTTGCCGTTAAAAAGCTCACCGTTAAAGAATCCGGTATAGGAAGCGCCCAGACTTTTAAGACCTACGTACAAGGTATCAGACTCAAAACGTGCTGTACTTGCATGAATGCCATACGCTTTTTGACTGGGGCTGTCCATTTTTACGGTAGTCGCGGTATCGGTGGTTTTGATATGAAATACCAAAGGCAGTTTAAACCCCTGCACGTTTAAGGTACCAAACCAGTCGCCATTGATGTCTTGGGCAGACAAAGAGGTCAGACAAAATACGAGTAAAAGGAGGAGGAGTGGTTTTTTCATAATTTTTCTTTTTCAAATTTGACGAATTCCATCAGAATACGCAGACCGTTAATCGTTGTAAAATCTAAAGTCTTAAAACCTAATTTAGGATCATACTCCAAACGGAGTTGCGTCTTTCCGACACCTGTAGCTGCTTCGGCAACAACTTCATTTTTGGCTTTATCATACTGATATTTTGAATTAATCGTAAGCAAGCCTTCCCAAGTCTTCCAACGTTCATCACCCCAAATACTCCCAACTTCTAGTGTAGTATCCCATAAGGATTCTTGAAACCGAATCTCCGGAAAGGGATTTAATTCAAGCATTTTGAAGATTTGCGTTCGAGGTGGATGAAGCCATACTCGTGAAGCATTTTGAATTAAGCCTGTGATCTCTTTACTCAATCTATTAAAATTTGAATCGTAATAATTCCAATGAATCATCTGTTGTTTAGTAAAAAGGGTTTGGCCTGTGATCTCTAATCCTATATAAGCTACTTGCTCCAGTACTGGAAACTGCCCACCATTTAATAAATCCCCTAACTCCTTAACCTGAGTCATCTCATTGGAAAACGTATAATTCGCTTGTATTTCATTCTTATAAATCTTTACCGAATAAATATATTCACCTTTGGCGTATGCTTTTTCTAAAGCTTGTGCTTGGGCTACAGAATAGCTAAAGAATATAAGGAGTATCCATTTCATGATGATAAATAGTTGTAGCCGAAGCTTCTCAAGTCACTAAGTTATCATTATTAATAATTAAAAATCACAAATTATTGATAATAAGGCCAGTCGTGCACTCCACACCTAAACTATTGAGACCTTGAAACAGGTTCAAGGTGACGCTTCCATAAAAAATATAAGCTGTGTTGACTGAAGCTCCCCTTTCCCAATTAAGGTTGTGCTTCATTGGCTTTTAAAACCCGCAGGAGGTTGCCGCCTAATAGTTTATGAATGTCTGCTTTGCTATAGCCTTTGTCTACCAAGGCTTTGGTGATCAAGGGATACGCCGTTACATCATCCAGCTGTTGGGGTGGAAAGGAGATCCCGTCAAAGTCTGAACCGATGCCTACATAATCAATCCCTACCAGATCAACAATATAGTTGATATGCTGCATCAAGACCTCAAACGGGGCGCGCAGCTTTTCGGCCTCTTCGGGAAAGCGCTCGTATAAGGAAGCTTTAGCAGCGTATGCCGAAGTACCTGAAGCGATCAAGCTGTCATAGACTTTTTGATGCCGCGTCATAAAGGCCTCGTGCTTTTTATTAAAACTGCTGTCTATAAATGCCGAATAAAAGTTCACCTGCACCACCCCCTTGTTCTTTGCGATCGCCTTGAGTTGTTCGTCGTTTAAATTACGGGGATGGGTATGCAGTGCCATCACCGAACTGTGCGAAGCGATCACCGGTTTGGTGGTCTCGTACATCACATCCCAAAAGGTATTGACGCCCACGTGGGAAATATCGATAAGCATTCCCAGGCTGTTCATCTTATGCACCACGGCAACACCAAATTCGGTGAGACCGTTTTCCCCTTCGCTGTTGCGTTGCCCTTCCAGGTCCCACTCATCGGTGGCGCTGGTCGCCCAATCGGTTGAGTTGTTCCAGGTAAGTGTCATATAGCGTACGCCCCGATCGTATAAGCTGTCTAACTTCTCAAGACTATGCTCGATATGATGCCCACCTTCTACACCGATCAAGGCGGCCAGTTTGTGCTGATCTACGGCTGCTTGTATCGCGGCACTGCTTGTGGCTTTCAGCATCTTATCGGGATTGCGGGCGATCACCGCATCCAGACTGTCGATCTGCCGGTTGGCGTAGGCAAACGGCTCGTCCAACGTACCATCACTCCACACCGAAAAAAACTGTGCATCGAGTCCGCCGGTGCGCATACGGTCTAAGTCGCTGTGGGTTATTCCGCTCAGGTCGCTGTCAAACTTCAGGCTGTCTTCTACGATCTTGGTGAGCATATCGTTATGCGTATCAATAAACACTGCCGTCTCGTGAATGTCTTGATATGCAGCCTGGGTTGAAGCATCTTGCGTGTCTTGTTTACAGGAAGTTACTGCCAATAACAGTAAAAAGAGGTAACGCATAGGGGAAGAATTTGGGACCATTACTAAATGTAAATTAATAATTTTTATGAATTAATAATCAGCATTTCTTGAAAAATGATGAATTAATCACAACAAATCAGGAATTCCCCCTCTGTTTATTCAATTATCCACAATATGTTTCAACAAGTACAATATTACTATTTGAATGGTTTTTTAGCATTGGCTAAAACTGAGGTATCTTATAGAAAACTATAGTTGAATGCGCGTACACGGTCCCGATCTCCCTTCACCACAATAGACCATGCCCAGCCCGGTATCAAGAGCAGGCCAAAGCATCCCGCAACAGCAAGATGGGTACTTTTTAAAAAGGCATAATAACAGACTACGCAGGCAATACTAGTGCCCAGTGCAAAGATCAAACCTGCGACCACCAATAAGATTTTGGAGGTTTTAGCATAAAGTTCGTTTACAAAAAAAGTATTGTTCTTCCCGCACGCCTTACAGATCTTGGAGTGATACTTACCTTCCCGCATCGCTAAGTCCACCCGGGTTTCGGTAGCTGTACGAAACTGCAGTTCATTTTTACACTGTTTACAAGTCGCATATACCTTCATACTCGTGTATTCTACTTCAAAAATAAGCCCTACGGATGCAAGTTCAAGCCTTGGCTTAAAATTGGTTTTGCAGGGAATATAACTGTATTTTTACCCTATTCAAACGAAATTATGCAAACACTCCCTGAATTACGTCACGTCAACGTCACCCGCTACATCACGCCCCTGCGGGAAGGCGGCTCCCTGCCGGCAGTTGCCGATGCAGACGATGGCTTTAAATATGTGGTGAAATTTAGAGGGGCAGGCCACGGACCCAAAGCCCTGATCGCCGAATTGCTAGGCTGTGAGCTGGGCAGGTATCTGGGTTTTAAAGTACCTGAAGTGGTGTTTGCCGATCTGGATGAAGCTTTTGGTCGTACCGAAGGCGATGAGGAAATACAAGATCTGCTGAAGTTCTCTCAAGGCTTGAACATAGGGCTGCATTTCTTATCGGGAGCGATCAACTTTGACCCGGCAGTCACCCAGGTAGACGCACAACTGGCTTCTGAGATCGTTTGGTTTGATGCCTTTATGACCAATATTGACCGTACGTTTCGCAATACCAATATGCTGATGTGGCATCGTGAACTCTGGCTGATCGATCACGGCGCCACCTTGTATTTTCATCACAGTTTTACCAACTGGGAACAAAGTGCCGCTACGCCTTTTGCGATGATCAAAGATCACGTGTTGCTTCCGCAAGCCTCGCAATTGGATGAAGCCAATACTAAATTCAAAGCCTTGCTCACCGACGAGGTTTTACAGCATATGGTGAACCTCATCCCTGATGCCTGGCTCGACTGGGAAGGCTATGAGGAACGTCCGGACGCACTGCGCCAGGTTTATTTTCAGTTTTTAAGCACCCGCTTAACCCACGCCGATCTATTCACTAAAACCGCCAAAGATGCACGACAAACACTTGTATGAATATGCGGTCATTCGCCTGGTCCCTCAGGTAGAACGCGAGGAATTCTTTAATGTAGGTGTGGTGGTGTATTGCAAACGCCCACGCTTTATTGGGATGCGCTTTCAGCTGGATACCAAAAAACTGGAAGCCTTTTGCCCTGAACTCGACGTGGAACAGGTTACTAAGAATCTGGAAGCCTTTAAAGCGATCTGCGCCGGTGCCAAAAACGGCGGACCTATCGCACAACTGGAACCTGCAGAACGTTTCCGCTGGTTAACGGCAACGCGCAGTTCGGTGATTCAAACTTCTAAAACCCACCCTGGGTTTAGTGAAGATCTGGAAGCTACACTGGAGGGTTTGTTTGAGGATTTGGTTCTTTAAAGATTCAAGGTTTAAAATTTATGATTCAAAATTGGGTGTTGGGCGTTATCGCCTAACGGCGATTTTAGTATGAGTTGGAACTAATCATGTTCTGTTCATTTTCTTTGCTTGTACTAATTCGACTACCAGCATTAGATAGCACAACAGGTGCATTCCTCTCCCTGCGGTCGTCGGATGCAGAAAAGAAAAGACACCCTCGCTTAGGATTTTTTTGCCTTATCAGGCAAAAACCACCTTGTCAGCTCCGCGTCGCTACTTACGTTTTTCTAAGAGTAGTTCTTACTTGAAGTAAAGTAATCCATATCAAAGCCAACGCGCCACCTGGCTCATTCGCTAAAAAGGTCTACTAGACCTTTCCTTAACGCTCTGCCCTTGCAGCTATTCTGAACCGAGGGAAAATTGTATTCGTTAAACCCTTCGGGTATGAATAGGCCTAGTCATCTCGACGATAGGAGAGATCACACAAGCTGCTAGCACCCTTCTCCTCCGAATCGTTTCAGCATCTCATCTGTTCTAATCGCTGTCTTTAAAAGCAAGCATCAATATTAGATATAAGCGTTCCCCTCCTCAAAAGAGGAGGGGTGGCTGCAAGATACGCCTTAGTGCTAGCTTGTAGACGGGGTGGTTGCCTGTGATAGAAAAAAAGTAACCACCCCTGCCCAGCTGCGCGGGCTTTCCCCTCCTTAGAAATGAGGGGAGCTTGTATTATATTTAAATTAGTTAATTTCCTAAAACTTCTCGACTGCGCTCGAAGTGACAGTGTATAATGCTTTTGTATTTCCGATTTCTACTTTTCTATTTAATCAGTCTTTGCTCTTTGCACTATGTTCTTTAATCTTAGTCTTCAAACAACTACGGCATAAACTCCACCTTAAACAAAGCTACACCCTGTCTGGGTAGATCCAAGTTTAGGGTGAGTTTCCCATCTTTAACCTGCATATACTGCGGTGAAGTGAAAAGCTCCAACTGACCGGCTTGCTCCAATTGGTCTATTTGCTCCAGAGTTGGGTTCTTGGGTGAACCCATCGCTTTATAGGCTGTATAGGAATTGCTAAACTGTTCATCTACCCGATACTGAGAAACCAAAACTTTATTGGAAGGTATAGCCTCCAGATTTAAGGTTACAGGGGTAGGCTTCACCTCAATGGCATTCCGGTCGTGATAATTAAATACCATAACGGTTACAGCATTCTCGCCACGAGACGCCAGAGCATTCACATCAGGATTATCGCGCACACTAGCATCGCTTATTTTCTTATAGTCGTAGTCAAAATCACCTTCCACCTTAAGGCGGTTAAACTCCATCATCCCAAACATGCGGAATACGTTAAGCACCGGTTTATCGACGCCGTTTGTAGCCATATCCCGAAACCCGGCATACCACTGCTGGTCTTCAAATTCAAATCCCCAGGTCACCGCACCGGCCAGGTTGATATCGTATGCTTTGGCCAGATCGTATTTACGGGCAAAAGAGGCCGCCGTATAACTGCTGTACATCGTCCCGTTGCGATAGGCATTTTCGGGGTAATCCTCTTCAGAACAGGCGGCACAACCTTCAGGATCAGACTCTCCAATGATCACAGGCAAATAGCGTAAATCGGGGTAAGAAGCTACCACCTCAAAACCCTTACGAATGTCGTTGAGCTGCGCGCCCATATTCATTACGACCGTACCCTCATCAAGTTTGGGGCTTCCCTTGGCGTGAAACGTTATAAAATCAAGCGGGGCACCGGTTTCTCCGGTCGCATAGTTTTTGCCGGAAACCACGTGATCTAAAAAGGTACGTAGAAAGGTTTCAGCTTTGTCCCAACCCGGTCCCGTTGTTTCAGGGCCACCAATTTTCGCCGTAGGCAAAGCTCGCTTCACCGCATCAGCCGTATAGTCGTACAGTTTGATGTATTCTTCAGTCGTACCGCGCCAGTAGCCAATGTTCGGTTCGTTCCACAATTCCCAATACCAGCTTTCGACCTCCTCTTTTCCGTAGCGGTCAACCGAATGTTTAACCCATTGATAAACCAGTTCTGCCCACTTATCGTAATCCTTAGGCGGGTATGCCCAGCCGGTATAAATGTCCTCATACTTAGCACCCGGTTTCCAGTGGTGCCGGTAAGGTTCGGGATGGGTAGATAAGGCTTCAGGCATAAAACCAATTTGCGCCAGGGGTTTCATTCCTAAATCGATGTAGGTGTCAAAAATCGTATCGATGATGGTCCAGTCGTAAATGGGATTTCCATTTTCATCTTCGGTATAGGCATTGGTGGAACCCCATTTGAGTGCCGCTTCGCCATCACCGGTAACCAGCAGACTGTGTGCCCTAAAAAATACAGGTACCGGACTCAGTTCAGAGATTTCTCTGATTAACTTTTTCCCGTCTTTCATATAGGTGTAGTTGGGCTCATCATATCCCCACCAAGCCCAGATGGGTTGTAACTGACCGTCTTCGTGCGTTAAATTAACCGTCATTTCAATGGGCTGCACGTTATCGTACTGCGCAAATACGCTGGTGCTTAAAAGCATCAGCACCAAAACCGATAATAAAGAAGCTATAAATCGTTTCATAAGAGTAAATAATATTGAGCTCAATAAGTTACGTTAAAATGTTCAAAGCACATTTATTAAGAAACGTAGTGCCTTCCTATTATTCCTGCGGTTGTGATTATCACGATTTTGACAGCCTATCGTCCTTTTAGAAGCGATTTATTTTTAAAGATTTAAAATTAAGGTTGATTGTTGGGTGTTGGGCGTTATCGCCTAACGGCGATTTTAGTATGAGTTGGAACTAATCATGTTCTGTTCATTTTTTCCATCGATGAAAAAACGAACCAAAAAAATCTAGGCTTATTTTTACATCCTTGAAAACTACGTAAATCCCTTATCCTGCGGATGGCAAACCGCTGCGCTAGGCCATACTCCACTGCCCAACGCTGCGGCATTTCCTTGTTTTACTACAGATGTAAAAAGTATGCCGGTTTGAGCATTTTTATAAAATAGAAGAAGACTGCTTCTGCTTTGGCATTCTTTTTCTTCAGTATAGCAATAAGGCTCCGTTAAGAATTTTTGAAGCCTTGGAGAAAATTTAGGAGCCTTGTTGCGGTTTGCCTGATAAGGCAAAATACCTAAGAAAAAGGGTCTTTTCTTTTGGTTCGTTTTCTTTGGACAAGCAAAGAAAATGAACAGAAACATCTTTTGGAACTATAATCATGGCACTTAACCTTAAGAGAAAATAGGTATTAGGACTTTTGTGCAACGCTTACAAGATGCGATTTCTACTTTTATATTTAAACAATCTTTGCTCTGTGCTCTTTGCTCTTTTCTCTATGTTCTTTAGTCTTATTCTTCAAACAACAACGGCACAAACTCACTTAAATACACCCTCCAGTTTCTCCAGATGTGTCCGCCTTCGGTTTCCATGTACTCGTAGGGCATATCCATTTGATCCAGTTGTTTTCTAAAGGCCGTATTGGCTTCATACAGAAAATCGGTTTTCCCGATACCGATCCAGTAAAGCTGGTAACCATTCTCGTTTTGGGCTTTTAAAGTTTCGTCAAAATTGGCATAGACGCCTTTATCACTCTTATCTTCCCGAGGCATAATCGCTGCAGAGAACAAGCCTACATAATCAAACGTATTGGGGTAAAAGCGGGAGATGTGCATACTGTGATAGCCCCCCATAGAAAGACCGGCGATCGCACGGTGTGCCTTGTCTGACTTTACGCGGTAATTGGCTTCTATAAACGCAACAATGTCCATAAACTGGGCTTCATATTTACCGTTCATGGTTTCCGGTGTCATAAACTGGGGTGTGTAAAAACCGTCGCTTCCGGCACCGGGCGCAGCGTCCTGCCCTACATTTCCGTTAGGCATAACCACAAGCATAGGTTCTGCTTTTCCTTCAGCGATGAGGTTATCGAGAATCTGAGCAGCGCGTCCCAAAGACAACCAAGCTTCCTCGTCTCCACCGGCACCGTGCAGTAAATACAAGACCGGGTATTCAGCAGCTGAGGTTTCATACCCCGGAGGTGTATACACCGACAGCTTTCGGTCAAAACCTAGATCTTTGGCGTCATACCAACGGCTCGCCACGGTACCGTGCGGCACGTCCTGTACGCGGTACAGATCGGCTTGCTCCCCAGGAACGATAAAGATATTGGTTACTGAAGCCACATCCCGTATAAGAAACGGGTTGGCCGGATCGGTAGTTTTAAACCCGTCTACGATAAAGGCATAATTGTAAAGTTCGGGTGCTAATACAGAAGTCGTATAGGTCCAGACCCCTTCTTCGTTTTTGCTAAGTAAGGCTTTTCCGGGACCGTCTACTTTTCCCATTGGGGTATCGACCTTAACCGATGGTAAAAAATCTCCGGTCACCTGAACGGTATCGGCTTGTGGCGCTACCAGACGAAAGGTTACACTTTTATCATCATTCACCTGAGGCGAACTCACTTGCTGTCCGCTAAATAGGGCTTCCTGCGCTTGCACCAAACCTGTAAGGCCCAAGAGTGCAATGACTATATATTTTTTCATAAGGATTTAAAATGGGTTATCTCTCAAATTTAGCTAATCCTAAGCATTCTTTATTGCTTTTTTTTTAAGCAATGTTGAATTGAAGGTAATCCCCATCATCCCCTAGCCCTATTATTCAAGAGCTCGTGAATCTACTATCCTATATTTGATAATATTTACTTCTATTCATATTCATTCTTTTTTGCATTGCCCAAAAAAGAATCAAACCTGCCTGTATTCTAAGGTTTGTCCAAATTTTTATGCTGCAAATTTAAAGGTTTCCACATATGGTGTTTGCCTTTTGGTCACAGCAAAAATTCTGCTAACAATT
>Ga0208029_1001178_pt1 | contig 12320 bp, 9 predicted proteins | sample MalvireepMed_s12_FD_184242 | JGI IMG/M metagenome (GOLD analysis project Ga0208029, IMG submission 184242) | Marine viral communities from the Global Malaspina Expedition - Malaspina viral metaG DeepMed_s12 (SPAdes) (version 2) | ecosystem: Environmental > Aquatic > Marine > Oceanic | place... | reverse complement strand
CTGTCATATAGGCTTTGCAGATAGGTGTTAAAAACTGAAGCACTTTATCCGCATGTACTTTCTCTTCTTCTGTACCCAGTTTTTCGATGTCCATAAATTTGGCATAAAAAAGCGAAAGCGCGCGGGCACCTTCAATTTGTGACTTCTGGGTAAGCAGCATACGAGCTACATCAGGTTGAAACACAATAGGGTCAGCTTTACCGTCAGGGTTTTGAACCCCTTGCGGCGCACGGGACTGAACACGTTCTCTGGCATACGTCAGTGCGCCTTGGTATGAGGCTTCAGCGGCACCTAAACCTTGAAGCCCAACTTGGAATCTCGCATCGTTCATCATGGTGAACATGCATGCTAGCCCCTTGTTTTCCTCACCAACTAACCAGCCTGTAGCTTCGTCAAAGTTCATAACACAGGTTGGACTGGCTTTAATACCCATCTTATGTTCAATACTGCCCACCGACACCTGATTTGCTTCGCCAGGTTCATTGTTGTCATCTAATAAGAACTTCGGCACCAAGAAAAGGCTGATACCTTTTACGCCTTTTGGTGCGTCAGGTAAACGTGCCAGGACTAAATGGACAATATTGCTACTCCAATCTTGATCACCAGCGGTAATAAAAATTTTATTGCCGGTTATTTTGTAGCTACCGTCATCTTGAGGTTCGGCTTTTGTATTGAGTAAGCTTAAGTCTGTCCCTGCATGAGGTTCAGTGAGGTTCATGGTACCTGTCCATTCACCACTGATCAGCTTCGCGAGATACTTGTTTTTCAGGTCGTCACTGGCATGCTTTGTAACGGCTAACACGGCGCTTTCCGTTAGCATGGTGGTAAGACGCCAGCTTAAATTGGCGGCATTAAGCATTTCATGTACGGGCACAGCCATGGTGTAGGGGAGGTCCTGACCATCGTAATCGGCACTGCCTAGCATGGCGTTCCAGCCATTTGCTACGTATTCTTGATAGGCATCAGCAAACCCTTTTGGTGTCGTCACACTGCCGTTTTCTAAGTGACAGCCTTCTTCATCGCCCTCGCGGTTTAAAGGGGCTACAACATCGAGGGCAAACTTAGCGCCTTGGGCAATAATTTCACTTGCCAATTCACTATCAAAATCTCCAATGCCGAGTTTCTGGTAGTGGGCATCTAGACCTAGCCAATCTTTTAATAGGAATTGAAAATCAGCGGTAGGGGCATGGTACAGAGGCATGTGTGACTCCTTTTTCAAACAGGTGTTTTAATTTTGCCTCATTATAGGCATAAAAAGCATAGTCAGAGTAGTCCGTTAAAGGAAAGTTAATAAAAAATTATTCACAGACGAGAATATAAAGCCACATTTACACCCGAGATTGCATTGGCTTTTTCTGCCATGGCTGGCATCCTATGGGGTTAAACTAGGTATTTGCCTCTAGCCTAAGAAACAGCGAGACACACTTAATGAGCGAAACAGAAAACCGAAAGCCCCTTTGTATTGTAACAGGTGGCAGTTTAGGGATTGGTTATGCGGTTTGCCAAGCGTTTATTGAAGCAGGTTACCGTGTGCTCAATCTTGACGTTAGAGATTTTCATCGGCCTTTAAATCACGCTACTTGGATGTCTTGTGATGTTAGCCAGGTTGCTCAAGTACAAACGGCAATAGATGACGCGGTCGCTCAGTATGGACAAATACATGCGCTGGTCTGTAACGCAGGTAAGCATATTTCGGCAACCATTGAAGAAACTGACGAAACCATGTTAGACAGCATCATCAGTTTAAATATTAAAGGGGCTTACGGGGCGATTAAAGCAAGTTTACCTGCAATGAAAAAGTACAAAGAAGGCGCTATTGTCGTCATGGGTTCAGACCAGTCCTTTGTAGGAAAACGCAATTCATTCGCGTATGGATTAACAAAAGCGGCGTTGGCCTCTATCGCCAAAACCACCGCGTTAGATTATGCTGAATTCGGTATCCGAGTTAATGCCGTTTGCCCAGGCACCATTGAAACACCGCTTTTCCATCATGCCATAGATAAATATGTTGCAAAAAGTGGCGCAGACAAAGGCGAGGTAGTGGCAGAAGAGGCCGCCGCTCAACCTTTAGGTCGGTTAGGGCAGCCTGAAGAGGTGGCTAATCTTGTCTGCTTTTTATGTAGTGATAAAGCGGCCTTTATCACCGGAAGTCTCTATGCCGTAGACGGCGGGTATACCGCCCAGTAACAGACCAGTGGGTGAATAAATAGTGGCTTTTCAGTGTGGATTAGCATCGATGTGGGAATACGACAACTCGAGGGTAAGTGATGACATGGTTTGATCCTCACCTTCACTTTTTCGCCCTGCAACAGGGAGATTATGATTGGCTGAAGCCAGACAATCCCCCCTTTTGGCCAGATAAACCACGAATTGCCTGCAACACCACAGAGCGTCATTTAATGACCCAAAGCCAAGGCAAGGTTGAGGGGTTTGTCCATATTGAAGCCGGCTATAACAATAGGTTGCCTTGGCGGGAAATTGAATATTTGGACAGGCACTGTTCTCTTCCGTTTAAGGCCGTGGCTTGCATCGATTTAACGGATCCTCAGGCGTGCTCGACAGTGGATAATTTACTCAGGTGGCGTTCTGTTACTGGGCTTCGCCATATTCTCGGTGATGAGGCCACCACACTGTTAAACACCCCGAGAGTAAAGCACTGCTTAGCGCATATCAGTCACCGCCAATTGTCTTTTGATGCGCAGCTTGATTTAACAGACAGCAAAGCTGTAACAGCACTCCTTAATGTCATATCAGCACTGCCCCAGCTGAAGGTGATGATTAATCACACGGGGGCATCATTCTTAGCAGCACGCAGTGCGAAAAAAAAGCACCTCTGGCTAAGGCATATTCAGTTACTGAGTGAATGCCCAGGGGTTGCAATGAAAATGTCTGGGTGGGAAATGGCCTCTAGAGACTGGCGTTGGCAGGAGGTCGCTCGGGTATGTGATGCCCTTTTTGAAAGGGTGCCTTACCATCAATTGATGTTCGCGAGCAACTTTCCGTTATGTGGTTGGCGGCTACCTTATTTGGCGTTGTGGCAAGGATATGAAAAGCTTGTGGCTCAGCTACCTAAAAAGGTTCAACGGGGTTTGCTGCATGAAAATGCGACACAATGGTACCGCTTGAATGACAAATAAAAAGGGGATGTCCTAAACCATCCCCTTAATTTTCTGTCATGCTGTAAATCGCCTGTTATTTTAGTTCGGTGACTGTCATATGTGGAGAGCGGTAAACCACTTCATCATTTAAATCTATGCCAATCCCCGGCGTATCAGGCGCCTCAATAAATCCATTCACGGGTTGAGGATCTTGAAGGCATAACTCTCTGTTCCACTCCTTAATGGCATAAGTATGATGCTCGTGGATTAAAAAGTTAGGAATAGCCGTTTCTAAGTGAAGGCTGGCAGCGGTTGCCACAGGGCCACCACAAACGTGAGCCTGAATGCGTACGTCATAGATATCAGCATAATCACAGACTTTTTTCGCTTCGGTGAAGCCACCGCACAATCCCACGTCGGGTTGAAGTACGTCAATAGATTGATCTTCTAGGTAAGGTCGCACGTCCCATCTATGATAAAGGCGTTCGCCACCGGCAATGGGAACCTTAACGTTTTTCGCCACTTTATCGTGCAGTTTGGCATTGAGATAATTCACCGGTTCTTCGTAGTAAAGGCAACCCATTTCTTCCACAATATCGCCTAGCTGAATCGCCGTAGATGCGCCAAGTAAACTATGACATTCAAAGATAATGTCGCCATCTTCACCTAAGGTGTCGCGAATGGCTTGTAAACGTGCTTTAAACAGTTTCAGCTCTGGCTTGGTAAATAGCTTGGTTCTATCGAAGTGGGTATTGCCCTCTTTATCATAAACAATAGGGTCAACCTTCACGGCGTCGTAACCGTCTTTCATGGCTTTTTCGGTAGCGCGAGCATAGTCTGCAGGGGCGTTTAATTTGGTGACTTCTTTGTCCCAATCAAACTGTAATTGGCTCGCGTAACTACGAAGTTTGCCATTGGTTTTACCCCCAAGCAATTCGTAAACAGGTAAACCTAACGCTTTACCTTTAATGTCCCATAATGCCGTGTCGATGGCACTCATTGCCGCATAGATGACAGGCCCACCGCCTAATCCCCAAAAACCTTCACGGAGCATACGAGACCACAATAACTCTGTGTTTAATGGGTTGAAGCCAATGAGCATGGCTTCAGAAATTTCTTTTATCATGTGAGCTGCAGCACTATGACCCCAGTCGTAAGCGAGTCCAGCCTCGCCAACACCTGTAATACCTTCATCAGTGTAGACCCTGACAAAAACAGGGTTCCACTGCGGGCGTTTAGGGCATTCGATGTCAAAGATTTCAACTTTTGTTACTTTCATTTATCTGTTCTCAATTGGTGTAACCGATGGGGGTAAACATGCCTATTACGCTTATTCACAAAAACCAGGATCAAGCTTGTAGGCCTTTCTTAACATGGCTGGCCACGCTTTTTGGCCGCCAGTTTGACCACTGTGTACAACATTGGCTTGGGCATAGATACCGTCAATAATGGATTGGGGAATTTCAATAACATCAGCGTTAGCCTGCATAAGAGCAAGCTGTATTTCACATGCACGCTGAAGATCGTAGAACCGCATGAAGGCATCGCCAACAGTCGGCCCTAACGTTAAGCCGCCATGGTTAGGAAGTAGCATATGATGAGTGTCACCCAAATCCTCTTGAAGGCGTTTCTTTTCATTTTCATCAACTGCCAACCCTTCGTACCCGTGATAGGACAAAGAAGGCAAAGAAAACATGGAATATTGGCTCCATGGTTTGAGTCCACCTTTCACTGAGGCGACAGAAATAGTCGCTAAGGTATGAAGATGAATGACACATTGTGCATCATGGCGAACTTCATGAATGGCACTGTGAATAGTAAAGCCGGCTGGGTTGATAGAATAGGGCGTGTCGCTAAGGATATTCCCTGCCAAATCCACTTTTATCAGGTTGGAGGCGGTCACTTCGTCAAATGTAAGGCCAAACGCATTCACGAGATAATGCTCGGTGCCAGGCACTTTCGCTGAAATATGGGTATATATTAAGTCGCCCCATCGCATGTCGGCAACCAATCGGTAACACGCGGCTAAATCTACCCGAGCTTGCCACTCTTCATCTGATACCTTGCCTTTCAGGCTATTGGTTTCAAGGCTAAACACGGTATTTTCTCCTTTCTCATTAATGCCACAAAACTAACAAAGCCAAAGCAAACCTACAATGCACTTTGTGTTATGGGTTATGCGCTTTAAACTGTGTTTCGTATTGGCTATAGGCTGCGAATGCATCTCGCAGCGGAATTAAATCGTCTGCAAAGCGCAATTGTGAATGGGTAAGGCTAAAGGGCGCTACCTTTTTTAGCCCCTTTACCTCTATCTTTGCCCAGGGTGGGGCGGCAAAGCTACTGGGTAATGTGTCAATACCCGCATTGGTGTGGCAAGCATACAGCGCCAATCCGTTGGTAGTCACACTAAGCTTTGGCCCTACTAGTACGTTGAACCCCGTTTCTTCCCATGTTTCTCTATGCGCTGTACAAGGTAGAGGCTCATTTGGCTGCTGGGTGCCGCCTGGAAAGTCTAGCTTTCCTGAACCGCGATGTTCAATTAATAGTAAGCTATCTTGCACCCGAATAATGCACGCCGCCGCTTGTGGCGAAGAAGCTGCTGTATTCTCGACATTCGATACTGGATTTAAGGTACGGCAGGTGGGCGCAGAGGGCGTTGAATCTGCGCAACTAAAAAGCGTTAAAATAACGAATATTGCTGATAAGCGAATTTTGATAGGCATTAGTTTCGGTAAAATAGAGACAATAAAAATAAATAACAATCATAATGTCGCGTTAAAACTACGCCAAAAGGCGATTTAACACGTCACTGCACCAGCGTGGTACTTTACCACGGAGTGCAGCATTACCAACAGGAAAGGTTATGTCGTCACGTATATCCATCTCCCCGCTTCTTTTCGGTGTCGTGTTACTCGCTGGAGTGGTTGTTTATCTCAACTTACCTGCTGATGAGTCAAGCAAGCAAAACGGCTCACGTGCAACTCCAGTAAGAGCCACAGTAGCCAGCATGCAAACCATGCCAATCACTATTGAGGCGTTGGGCACCGCCACGGCAAATGAGTCTGTCACCATTACTGCACAAGTGACTGACACGGTGCAGGCTGTGTATTTTGACGATGGTGAAGAGGTCGAGGCTGGTAAGGTATTGGTTCAGCTCAATAATCGAGAAGAGTACGCACGAATAGCAGAGTTAAAGGCAAATATCGATGAAGCCAAGCGTCAGTATGCGCGTATTGAAGATTTAAGGCAGTCAAGTGCGGCATCGGAGCAGCTTTTAGATGAACAGCAAGCGCGGGTGAAAGGATTAGAAGCACAGTTAGACATTGCCCGAGCTCAACTTAGCGACCTGCAGATTAGTGCGCCGTTCGCCGGTGTATTAGGGGTGCGGTCGGTCAGTAAAGGGGCATTAGTCCGTCCCGCCGATGTTATCACTACGTTAGATGATATTAGCGTAATTAAAGTGGACTTCAGTATTGCAGAGAACCACTTAGCCAGTCTTGCTGTCGGTCAAACAATCTCTGCCACCACAACTGCCTATCCTAACGAATCCTTTAGCGGCACAATTAGTCATATTGATACACGACTTGACCCCATTAGCCGGGCTATTAAGGTAAGAGCCAATATCGACAATAGTGATAAGCGACTTCGCCCCGGCATGTTGATGACAATCGTGGTAGAAAAGCGGGTATTAAACACCCTAGTTCTACCAGAAAAAACCTTAGTGCCTGTGCAAGATAAACAATTTGTTTACGTGGTTGAAAACGATATTGCCATTCAAAAAGAGGTGGCAATTGGTGAACGCCGTCCTGGCAAGGTTCAAATTCTTTCAGGCATTAGCGAAGGCGATGTCGTTATCACTGAAGGTACATTGCGAGTAAGAGATCAGTCTCCGGTCAACGTGCTCAATGCTGTAGGAAAGGAGTAAACAATGCTGCTTTCTGATGTGTCGGTAAAACGTCCTGTATTCGCTACCGTTATCAATTTGCTACTGATTATTTTCGGCATCGTGGCTATTTCAATGCTGTCGTTGCGAGAATACCCTGATATAGACCCGCCTATTGTATCGGTGAGCACCAATTATACGGGGGCATCGGCAAATATTGTTGAAACACGGATTACACAATTACTAGAAGACAGAATTTCAGGCATAGAAGGCATAAAAAATATTACCTCTACGTCGCGTAATGGCCGTTCTGATATCACAATTGAATTCAAATTGTCACGGGACATAGACGCCGCAGCGAACGATGTTCGTGAGCGGGTTAGCCGCGCATTAAATAATTTACCCGATCAGGCTGATCCACCGGAAGTGTCAAAAGCCAATTCTGATGAAAGTGCCGTGGTTTGGTACAACCTGCGCAGTACCAACCTTAATACCATGGAATTAACCGATTATGCAGAGCGATTCCTCGTCGATAGGTTATCTATTGTTGATGGTGTTGCCCGTGTTCAAATTGGTGGCGGCCGCCGCTATGCAATGAAGGTATTTTTAGACAGAAATGCCATGGCCGCCCGAGGGATTACGGTGACGGATGTAGAAAACGTTATTCGGGCTGAAAACGTAGAGCTTCCCGCGGGTGAGGTGGAGTCTCTCGATCGCAATTTTGAAGTCAGGGTGGCACGCAGCTTTTTAACACCCGATGATTTCGCTGCATTAACAGTGGCCATGGGAGACGACGGTTATCTAGTTCGCCTTGGCGAAATTGCTCGCGTAGAGCTCGCCGCTGAAGATGACGAAACAGAGTTTCGTGGTGATGGCGTAAACATGATTGGTTTGGGCATCATTAAACAGTCGAAGTCCAATACATTGGAAGTTGCACGGGCCGCTAAGGCTCAAATTGCGCGTATTGAAGAAACCTTACCAGATAACATTTTTATCGTGCCTAGCTATGATTCTTCGGTATTCATCGAAGCTTCCATTGATGAAGTGTATGAAACCTTAGCAATTGCCATGTTAATGGTGGTTGTTGTGATCTATCTATTTTTAGGCAATATTCGCGCAACCTTGATTCCCGCAGTCACCGTCCCTGTTTCTCTGGTGGCCGCCTTTATTGTTATGTATGGGTTAGACTTTTCTATTAACCTACTGACCTTATTGGCCATGGTGCTTGCGATTGGCTTAGTGGTCGACGACGCCATTGTTGTATTAGAAAATATTTACCGCAGAATCGAGTTGGGTGAGCCCCCGTTATTAGCTGCCTATCGCGGTGCAAAAGAAGTAGGGTTTGCGGTTATCGCCACCACACTCGTGCTGATTTCTGTATTTGTTCCTTTAGTCTTCCTTGAGGGGAATATTGGTCGCTTGTTTACCGAGTTTGCCCTAGCCATCGCGGCTGCTGTGGCGTTTTCAAGTTTCACCGCCTTGACGCTATCGCCTATGATGGCGTCGAAACTTCTTAAGAAAAAGACCCGTTCATCTGGCTTTGGTGTTTGGATGGATAAACGCTTTGGCCAACTCGAAACTCGCTATTACCAAAGCTTGGGAAAAACCTTACATCAGCCTTTGCTCATGGTGGTGTTGTTGATTATCTCCGTGCTTGCCATTGTTCAACTTTCCGAGAAGGTGCCGAGTGAATTTGTACCTAAAGAAGACAGGGGTAATTTCTTTATTCTTATGAATGCACAAGAGGGGGCTAGCTTTGAAAGTAACGCCGCTAACCTAGCACGGATTGAAGAAGTGTTGATGCCATACCGGGAAAGCGGAAAAATTCAGCGGTTATTAGTGAGAACGCCAGGCTTTGGCGGAAACGCGGGCATGGCAATCATCGGCAGTGCCGATTGGGACGAACGGGATTTCAGTACATTTGCCTTAATGGATGAAATCAGTGAAAAGCTAACCGCGGTGCCGGATGTTCGCGCATTTGCCATTATGCGTAGCGGTATTTCTGGTGGTGGATTTGGTCGCCCGGTGCAATTCGTGTTGCAAGGAGATACCTATGAAAACCTGGTGGCATGGCGAGATACCGTTTTGACAAAAGCGGCAGACAACCCCAACTTGGTGAGAATTGATTCCGACTATAAAGAGACATCGCCGCAACTGCTGATTAACATCGACAGAGATAGAGCCGCCGATCTTGGGGTAAGTATCAGTGATATTGGTCGAACCCTGGAAGTGATGCTAGGCCAACGGACGGTGTCGACCTTTTTAGACAGAGGCGAAGAGTACGATGTCATTATTGAAGGAATAGAAGCAGACTATAGAAGCCCCAGTAGTATTGATAATCTCTATGTGCGCTCTGCGCGAACTGGCGAACTTATTCCTATGGACAATTTGCTGACGTTTACAGAGCAAGCCACTTCTGCGCAGCTGAATCGCTACAATCGTATGCGAGCAGTAACAATTTCGGCCAACCTCGCTGATGGCTACACGTTAGGCGAAGCCTTGTCTTACTTAGAAAACATTGTGGCCACAGAGTTACCTGATAATGTCTCTATCGATTATAAAGGAGAGTCGCAACTTTATCATGAAGCGGGTAGCTCGTTTGTGTATGTTTTCATCCTTGCGCTTGCTGTGACTTATTTAATTCTTGCTGCACAATTTGAGAGCTGGATTCACCCTTTGGTTATTATGCTTACCGTGCCGTTAGCATTAGTGGGCGCTTTCATTGGGCTTTACTTCGCAGGTATGACATTGAATATTTACAGTCAAATAGGTTTAGTGATGCTGATTGGCCTTGCTGCTAAAAATGGCATTTTGATTGTAGAATTTGCGAATCAGTTAAGAGATGCAGGGCTCGCGTTTGAGGAGGCATTAAAACGTGCGGCCATGCAGCGACTACGTCCGATTGTAATGACGGGGTTTACCACTGTATTTAGTGCGCTGCCCTTGGTAATGGCCTCAGGCCCAGGGGCTGAAAGTCGAATGGTGATAGGCATGGTCATCTTCGCTGGGGTACTTGTGTCGGCATTTATGACCCTTTATGTGGTGCCTACCGCTTACAGCTGGTTGGCACGTAATACTGGGTCACCACTGCAGCGAACTCATGAAATAGCGCGATTAGACGCCAAGCTCCCCTACATAAAAGGTGAATAACAGTGTTTGCAACATGCTTGCTCTGCATTGCGTACGCTTGAACTTAAACGATTTGCAAAGAATGTGTCCATATTTAGGTATATTTAAATATACTTAAATATGGATGCGAATTACTTTGTAAGCGCCATGTTAATGCGTCAAGTGTCTGAATTTAATCAGTAAATTAATCATAAAGCGCACTATCATTGTTTTTTATGAAGCGCGATAGGTATTTAAACTACTCATTAGACAATCGTATACTTGCGTTAGTTTTTTCTTCCTTTACACTCCGCGGCAAAATCAACAGCTTGTATAAGTTATTCATTTTTAGACATAATTTTTTTTCATTCAAATTGGCGAAAACAACGTTTGTAACCAATACTTACCCCGTTGTAAGCGTTTGTACGCACAAATACATGTTTGCCAGCATGCGTTTAAAGTCTCAAATGTCGTTTAAAACGACGGGCAGGCAAGTAAAAAGCGACGAGCAAGCATATCAACATACTCTAAAGGACAGATGATGAAGAAGTGGATACTCGCAGCAGGTTTATGCTGCAACGTCGCTCTTGCCGACGTAGCCGTTATCGTAAACCCCAATAATAGTGACGCGCTTGATAAAGACAGTATTAGTCGAATTTTCTTGAACAAAGCGAAAGCATTCCCTAGCGGTATAAAGGCTGAGCCAGTTGCATTGGACGAAGGTCAATCGGCCACTGATGAGTTCAACAGCAAAGTGCTAAACAAAACAGCTGCCCAACTTACCGCGTTTTGGTCAAAGCTCGTATTTACGGGTAAAGGTCAGCCTCCTAAAGCATTAGCCAGTGATGCAGAAGTGATATCTGCGGTAGCGGCAAACCCGGGCGCAATAGGTTACGTTAACGCTGCCGCTGTCAATGACAGCGTACGCGTTGTTGCTACGTTTTAATCTCCCGATTTTACAAAGAATTTAAGGAACACCCATGAAAACCAAACTCGCTATCTTATCAATGGCTGGTCTACTGACTACACCTGCTTTGGCCGATATTCAAATTAACGGCTTCGCCAACCTAATTGGTGGCATGACACTCGATGACGATGAGTCGGTTTACGACTACGACAGTGATTTTAACTTTAATCCAGCCAGTGTATTTGGCCTTCAAGTGCGCGGCGATGTGAGTGACAAATTATCCGCAACAGCCCAGTTAGTGGGTCGCGGCAGTGACGACTACGACGCCGATTTTGAGTGGGCTTACATGACTTACATGTTGAACAATAACGTCAACATCAGTGCGGGTCGCTTACGTATGCCGCTTTTCAAATATTCAGCCTCTCTCGATATTGGTTATTCTTACCACTGGTTAACGCCACCGGATGCAATCTATGGTATTGACTTCAACAATATCGACGGTGTTCGCCTTGACTACTCGACTTATTCGGGAGATTGGGAGTACGGTGGGCAGCTCACTGTGGGTCGTGTTGAAACCGATACGACGATTTCGGGCACACCTGCGGCGCTAGAACTTGAAAATGTAATGGCATTATCGCTAGAGGCCACCCGAGACTGGTTCAGTGCGCGTACCTTATTTGCTCGTGCCAAGGTAAGTGCATTCAATGATGATTTTGAAACCTTTGTTGACGGTTTAAATGCCTTCGGATCTTCTATTCCTTCAGCGTCTTTAGCTGCAGCTGGGTTCAGTGTAGATGAAGACACAGGCACATTTCTTGAAGTCGCTGTTGATATCGATAAATACGATTGGTTTGTAGGCGCAGAGTTTACGCAAACAGAAGTTGATGGTGCTGTCATCGCAGATAATAAAGCCTGGTATGTTACGGCTGGTATGCGCTTCGGTAAGTTCACACCGCATATTACGTACGAAGTAGAAGAAGCGGATAATGGTACCCAGCTTGGCCTAGTTGCAGCTCTACCTTCAACAATTTCTACTGGTGAAGCAGTAACAGATGCCACTTGGGCGTCAATTTACCAGACCTCTGCAGGTATTGCCGCTCAACAGGAATTAGATGTTTCTGCGTTAACGGTCGGCATTCGCTACGATGTTGAGCCCGGTTTTGCATTGAAAACTGATGTAACCTGGTATTCGGACGATTTAAACGATCTGAATGACGCAACGTTACTTAAAGTCGGTGTGAATTACACCTTCTAATATGTTAGCTGGCCTCACACAGTCGGGTGAGGCCAGTGTTATGTTTTACCTTGACCTCAAGCTTTCCAA
>Ga0208029_1001171_pt1 | contig 12379 bp, 15 predicted proteins | sample MalvireepMed_s12_FD_184242 | JGI IMG/M metagenome (GOLD analysis project Ga0208029, IMG submission 184242) | Marine viral communities from the Global Malaspina Expedition - Malaspina viral metaG DeepMed_s12 (SPAdes) (version 2) | ecosystem: Environmental > Aquatic > Marine > Oceanic | place... | reverse complement strand
CAGTTTTTGAGGTACCATTTTGGATAGCGGCTTTTAGTGTGGGTTTTTGTGTAGGAACTTGAATTCTAACACTTTAAGCCGCTTCTTCCTTCCTCATGCTACCTTCTTCATGAGAAATCCGGGCTAGTGGGGGTGAAGCTAGATGTTCGGGTTACCGATACGTCCGTTGAGGTCATGCACAAAGGCCAGCGGGTGGCCCTGCACCCTCGGCATGGCAAGGGCCGCTTCGTCACCCTGACCGAGCACATGCCTAAGTCCCATCAGGCCCATCAGAACTGGTCGCCCGGGCGGTTCCTGAACTGGGCCACTGACATCGGTCCCGCCACGCTCGACGTGGTACAGCGACAGCTCAAGGATCGTCCGCATCCCGAGCATGGCTACCGGGCCTGCCTGGGGCTGTTGAACCTGAGTCGACGCTACAGCCGTGACCGCTTGGAGCAGGCCTGTAGCCGAGCACTGGCCATCAACTCGGCAAGCTACCAGAGCATCAGCTCGATCCTGAAGCAGGGTCTGGATCAGCTGCCTCTGCCACTGAACGAGGAAGAACCGGAACTGGCCGATCTGCCCGTTCACACCAACGTTCGCGGGTCCCGCTACTACCACTGATACCGGAGAAACTGATGTTGACTCAAAACACCCTCGACACCCTGCGCCAGCTCAAGTTGACAGGCATGTGCGATGCCTTGGAACAACAACGGGCACAGCCCGACACCCACGACCTGGCGTTCGAGGAACGCCTGGCCTTACTGATCGACCGGGAGGTGCTGCACCGGGAAAACCGCCGATTAGAGCGGCTGCTGAAGGCAGCCCGGTTGCGAGTGCCTGCCTGCGTGGAAGACATCGATTACCGCCATCCACGGGGGCTGGAACGCTCCCGCATGGCGGGCCTGGCCAGCTGTGACTGGATCCGCCAATCCCTGAACCTGTGCATCACCGGCCCGACCGGTTGTGGCAAGACCTGGCTGGCGTGCGCCCTGGGCAACCAGGCCTGCCGGCAGGGGCTCTCGGTTCGCTACTTGCGAGTGCCGCGCCTGTTCGATCAGGTGCGCATCGCCCACGGCGATGGCAGCTACGCGCGGCTGATGAACCAGTTGCTGAAGACCGACCTGCTGATCCTGGACGACTGGGGCATGCAGAAGGTAACCGCGCAACAACGACAGGATCTGATGGAAGTGATTGAAGACCGGCACGGGCGAGGCTCAACGCTCATCGCCAGCCAGTTACCAACCGAACACTGGCACGACTACATCGGCTCCGCCACGCTCGCCGACGCCATTCTGGACAGGCTCCTGCACGGCGCTCACCGACTCAATCTGAAGGGGGAATCACTGCGAAAAGCGAAAGCACAAAACACGGAATCGGTTGACCCATCGTGACCGCTCAGAGTACAAAACTAGCTCCAGCGTGATGGCCGTGTGCGAATCGGTCACGATCCCCGGAATGACCGGTCACGTTCGCCGGAATACGCACGTACATTGTCGATGGGGGAATGCCCATCACTGTGATCTCAAAGTTGGTTGGCCATGCGTCACTCGTAATGACAATTTACTACACGAAAGTTGGCCATAGCCTGATGCGAAAGGAGTTGGCTGCTGCCGAGAAACGGGCGATCGAACAAAGTCTGGACCGCTACCAGGACCTCATCATCCAGAAGAAGATTGATGAGGCTCGACCAGAGCTCATTGCCACAGATCGAACCACTCTGGATCAGTGTTTGAATTCGGACTGGCCGGCCGCCGCCTTTCAATTGATGAGTATCGGAATTTGTCCCGTGGGCGGAGCCAAGTGTGACGAAGGTGGTGAACCATTGGTCGAGCGGAAGGCCGAGGCTTTTTACGCGCCGGTTCCCAGTGGCTATCTGGGAACGAGAAACTGCCCCCGATGCCGGTTCTTCATCACGGGCCCAGCTTTCCTTGGGGGCTTATCGGCCATCGCCAACGAAGTCATTCTCGAAATTAACGTCATCCGCAAGGAATACCACGAGCTGGAGGAACAAAGGCAGGCGTTCGATGACGAGCGGTACGATGCCGAGAGTGCAGGCAAGGTGTTTGGGAACGCAAGAAAACTCAAAAAAGTCACTGCTGCTTACGAAGAAAAAGCCAAAAAACTCGACATGCTGGCGTGCGACCTCCAGCACTTATACCGGCTCATCACTCAATCTACGGCACTCTTGAGCAAAACTGAGACGGATAAACAGCAATTGATTGTCAGCGAAAATTACGTGGAAATGGGCATGCATCTGGAAGAGCAGCAAAGCGATTTCAGGCTATTGGCTGAAGTTTGCGCGAACGCCGAAATCTACGAAAGCGCGAGTGCGTCCAGAGCACAGCCTTTGCTCAGTCAGATGTTAGATAAACTTGCTGACACCAATGGGATCGCTCCGGCAATGTTCAGGCTAACCGAAGACCAACAGCTCAAGGCTGCCAACCAGGTTGTTCAATTGCTTATGAAGGAAACAGGGAATGACTGGCACCTTGCTGACAGGTTGGTGAACGGTCAAATCTCGCTGGAAGACCTGGCTGAACCATTGAGATTCGCTGACATACGCAAAGAGATCGAATCGGTCATGAATGGGTCTCTGAAATTCGCGTTAGGAATCGAGAGCTGCCATGAGTGATCCAAACGAAGTCTACGAGGCGGTACTGAGCCAACTAAAAAGCGCTCGCTCAAGAAAATCCCTGGAAGCACTGCATGAGGTCTGTCAGGAGCATCATAGCTCGGGTGCCGTTGATTTTAGAATCGCAACGATTGCCAAGCTCGGCGATAACCGTGGGGTTCCGAGTGCTCAAACGATCCGGAATAAAACGGGCGAACCGTATCGAGCTTTGATTGATGCATGGCAGGCGCTTGGCGATCAGAAGAAAAAAGAAATCAAAGGTCGCATGACGCCGTCTGGGAAATATGATTGGGTGGATGATCTGGGAAACCCGACTCACCGTTACCTTGTCCTCGATTTGATTGCGCAAGTGCGTCACCTGAGAGCCGAAAATAAAGGGTTTGCGTCGATTAAAAAGCTGGAAATTGACTGCCGTTCCGGTTCGGAAGTTGCGGTTGAATCACAACTTCCAAATTTCCTGAGTCATGAGTTGGACGCACTGAAGGAAGCGATTTCTGATGAGTTCCTGATGCGACAGGGTTGGGTTCGAGGGGAACGTGGAAGTATCAAGGACCAAAACGGCAAGGTGATCTTCCGTAATGGCTTCGTTGACGTCATTGAAAAAGTGCTGAGTTTAAAGCATGTCTAATGGACAAGAGAAAGCTCGCCAGAACCTCGTTGGCTTCCAACGCTGGGCGGCCACGCAAACGGACGAGGATTTTGAGCAAATCGTTCACCGGGGCCAGTTAAACCGTGGCGAGGTAGCGAAAGCCATTGGCATTGGCAAAAGCGCTCTGCGTCAGAATCCAGCCATCAAGGAGGCCCTGGAAACGTTAGAGCAAGGTCTACGTGAGCGGGGTGTGCTGCCACCACTCACTCAGGAGGCTTCGGTTCAGAGGTCTCAACCCAAACGCTATGATCCCACGGTCAACCAGAAAGCTTTGGAGTCCCGGCGTCTCTCGGCACTGGAGCAGGAAAACATCGAGCTGAAAGCTCGTGTGGCAACCCTCGAAGCCAAGCTCAAGCGTTATGGCGAGCTATCGGAGGTCCTAACCGAGTTCGGGGTAGCGCCCGATGCATGAAGACTATTTCCGTGTTACCAGCTGCCAACACAGTGGCTCAAAGTATACGATCTTCACAGGCGTACCTCTCAAAGCCGACAGTTACAAAATCAATTCGGGCAAGTACATTGTCAGCATCCGATGCGAAAACCAGTCTCTACCGATCCAGCCGTCCGTGGGGCAGCAGTGGCGGGTTCGCGGCCAGCGGGCCCTTGAGGCCGTCCAGGCGGGCGGTTATGAGCTTCAGCAGCATCTGTATAACGATCCGGCTGAGATGGAATGCACGCTGCCGGAAACGGGTGAAGCGCTCATTCGCTTCATCGCTACCGAGAAAGACTTCACTGGAATTGGTGAGTCGAAAGCTCGCGCCCTCTGGGAAGCCTTCGGGAGCGACCTGCACCCGTTGCTCCAATCGGACACGGAAGAGCACAGAGAGCGTCTGAGAGACGTTCTGAGCGACGCCTCAATTGAAGCCCTGTATAACGGCTACGCCAAGTATCGGAATCTCGCACACGCGAACTTGCTCGCTTCACTGGGCATTCCGCTGCGTATTCAGCAGCGTATTCTCAAATATCACGATGAGCGCACTGTCGATATCCTAAAAGCCAATCCCTGGGCTCTGCTGGGCTTTGGGATGCCGTTCGCCGACATCGATGCGATGTCCGAGCAATTGGGCTTTGAGAAATCAGCTCCGGTGAGGCTCGCAGCTGCCCTGGAAAGCGCAATCCGCAGGCAGGTCGAAAAAGGTCACACCTACGCAACGCATCAAGTTTTAAGGCCCGAGATCATAAAGCTTCTGGGCGATAAAGACCTGGTTGCCGAGGTCTTTGCCAATGGCTATCTCAATGGCCAGTTCATTCTCAGGCCGCAGACCGGCACCTATCACCCGACCGCCCAGATAATGATGGAGTCGGTCGTCGCCAAGCGGCTCAAAACACTGGCAATCATCACGGATCAAGATGAATCCGTCTTCAAAGCGATGACCGAATCGGCCCTGGAGCTGCCCTACAGTCTTACTGGTCAGCAACTGAAGGCGGTCGAATCCAGTCTTACCAACGGTGTGTCCTGTATTACCGGCGGAGCCGGTACTGGAAAAACCACAGTACTTCGGACTGTGCTAAAGGCATATGCTTCATTGGGCTATGAAATACACGCCGTGGCTTTGTCCGGGCGGGCTGCTATGCGACTGCACGAAAGCATCGGTTTTTTCACCATGACGATTGCTCGCATGTTGCGGGAGGAGCCGATTTCACCATCTCTGGTTCAGCCCAAGCACCTCTTGGTTATCGACGAAAGCAGCATGATCGACCTGCCAACCATGTACCGGATCGTCACGCACCTTGATCCGTCGGTACGTGTTATTCTGACGGGCGACCCAAACCAACTGCCGCCCATAGGCTGTGGCAAAGTCCTCTCAGACATAATCGAATCTGGCGCAATTGCCAATGTTGAGCTGAATATCGTGAAGCGTCAGGAAGGCTCAACGGGTATCCCTGAATACTCTGCCACCATCAACCGAGGTGATGTTCCTCCATCGTTATCATTTGGTGCAATCACGTTCCACGAGACGCCTCCGGAGCGTGTGGTCGATAAGTGCAAGACCCTGTATGCCGAATCCACTCACAATACCCAGATAATCGGTGCAACGAAGGCCCTGGTTGGCGAGTTAAATCTGGAATGTCAACGGCTAATCAATCCAGGCGGCCAGAGGCTGGAGTTCAAATTGCATGGGGACTATTTTTTTATCGATCTGAGGGTGGGCGACCCGATTCTCTTTACCCGGAACGACTACAACATCGGTATTCAGAACGGATCTCTCGGCCGCTTATCCTCCGCAGACCGGGCTGTTCAAGATGATCAGGAAATATTTGGTACGGTTACCTTGGATACTGGCGAGGAGATAAACATCACCGAGGGCGTCTTCGACTGCATGGAACTTGGTTATGCGATCACGCTCCACAAGGCTCAAGGTAGCCAATTTCCAAGAATCATCGTGGTAGTCCAGAAGGGCCGCATTTCCGACCGAGCATGGCTATACACTGCGATCACCCGCGCCGAGGCAGAGGTCCATATCGTTGGGCAAGCTAATGACTTTGCGGCCATTGCGAAATCAGTAAGCAATGCGAATCGGCGAGCTAGTTTTCTGGGGGAATTGCTAGAAGAGAGTAAAAGGGATTCGGGGGTTGGCTGACACAGCACTAACCCCCTCATCGCCGGTCGCGGCCATCGGCTCCTCAGCCTGTACCGCACTCTGATATTAACGGATCATCGCTGGTCGTCAAATACCTCGGGTGAATCGCCGCGTACGGCGAGAGGGCAGGGCCCTGTTCCTGTTCGTCGAATTTTGTTCATGAAAACGCTTGTAGCCATCCCAAAAGTTTGTTTTTAAACAAAAGCGAACATTCCAGTCAGGGCTCTCCTCCGGAGACTCCGAGCCAATCACAGCCATTTCATCCAGTATGATTAGCGGAGCAAATTGGCAAGCCCCCGATACAGCCTCGTGATAACGGAGGAAAAACTGGATTCTGTCCGTCGTGATGCTGAGAAACACGAAATAGAAGCTTTTTAGCTTCAGACCAAGCTCGATGAAATAAAAGGGGTGTAGAGCTTGATAGCGCGCGTAGAGGCCCTTGAAGAAAAAGCGGACAAAGACAAAGCCGGTCTGTGGCATTGCAGGCCTCTCAATCGTCTTTGAGACCCTATCTCAAATCCGTTCAAACGTCCCCCTAGTGGGAAAGTCGTAGAAAATTCATGTACATTGGATCGACCGCTATCTATATCGTGTGCGCTTTGGGGAAAGGGCTGTCTATCGCTAGACACCAGCTATCTATCCCACAAAGCCGCCTTGGTGGCATTTTTGGGCGGGCAGAGATTCTAAATCTTATCAATTTTGTCAGTGAGGGACGAAGTATGGCTCATGTTGACCTAACTTCTGCAATAGAGCAGATGGAAATGATGGAAGAAAAATTGGGAATCACCTTCGGCGGACTCTCTGCCTTCCTAGACCATGACGAAGACGACGACTGGGAGCCAACCCTTACGATCACCGGTGAGATAATTTCAACTAGTGGGGATCCTCTGGAAGATGATATTGAGATAAAGATTGCTGCATACGATTCACAGGGGCGCGTGGTCGCAAAGGCCAGCGAATACATCGATGAAGAATCCTTCGCCGGATTCGACGTGTTTGATGTCTCACTAGAAACACCGGTGCCGGATATTGTAAAAATACGGATTTTCCCTGTGAAATAATTGAGCGAGTACTTAATGAGTTTTTCCGAAATTAGAGCGTCCCTTTTGGACGAAGCTTTGAAATCTCCACAGTTGTTATCTGACCTGGCGGGATTAGAGCTATATATATCGGAGACGTACAGCGCTCGATCTTTCGTTGAGCTGTTGCAGAACGCGGATGATGCGGGCTCGAAAAGATTGTTCGTGTCTATGATCAACGGCATGCTCTTGGTTGCTAATGACGGAAAGGAGTTTTCTGAGGGGGATTTTTATAGCCTCTGTAGAAGCGCTTCTTCCAATAAGCGCAGAGGGGAGACTATTGGTTACAGAGGTATCGGGTTCAAATCTGTGATTTCGCTATCTCAAACCGCACACCTAATCAGTGGAGATTATGAGGTCACCTTTTCGCGAGAGCGGTCTAGGCAGGCAGTGCCTGGCGCAGACAATGTGCCGATTATTAGGATTCCTCATCCGATTGACGGGGAAATTAAAAGCGAAACCGAAGCTGTAGTGTCGGGCTTGAGGGCAGAAGGATTTACAACCTTTTTTATCTTTGATGACGTTAATAATGATGCAGTACACACTGAGCTTTCCAATTTCGATTCCTCTTTTTTGATATTTTTATCATCCATTTCGGAAGTTATACTTGAAGGAGATTGGGTCAGGAAAATTCAAGTTGACCGTATTGGTGGTAAAGATAATAAGCTGGTATCTCTAATAGAAAGTGAAAAAATAATTAGCTACAGAATTTTGAATCACCGAAGCATTATGATTGCGGCCCCGGTGTTAGGTGATCAAAGTTCGACTAGTGATGATCAGTGGGTAGTGCACTCATTTCTGCCGACAACAGATGACTCAGGTATAAAGGCTCGGGTTCAAGGGAATGTCAGTACTGATCCGTCAAGAACTAGGGTTGTACTTGATGAATTTACATATGAGGTGATCCGAGACCTATCTGGTTTCATCACCAATTATTTGAACACTGTCTCTGGCTCGGCCTTGCGTAGTGACGCCCTTGAAACTAACGCAGACCTTCTTCGAGCCATAGAGCCCACGGTTGATCCCAGAACTTCGGCTTTTACTAAAAAAGATTTCCGAAGTGAGTTATACAAGCAACTCAAGACTGATTCAAATACGATTAGTGGGACGATTCGACGTAAGCCGAGTTGGTTGAATTTGGCAGACTTCTATAAGTTACTAGAGTTTAGTGATTTTAGTTCGTTTCCTGGTTTTTTTGTTGGCTCAAACAATGGAAACGCTCTGTTATCGCACCTCAACGTCAAAGAGCTTTCTTTAGAAGAGGTGCTGAAACTCGTAGACAGCGCCAATCTGTCTAATTTAGGGCTTTCCGATATATGCGGACAGGCAATAAAGTCGGCAACTTTTTCAAAGAATATAATTGAGGATTCTGTAAAGTCCGCTCGACTTTGGTTAAGTAATAACCGGCGGGTCTCTGTTAATGAAATAGCATCCGATTCCCTAGAAATAGACGATGATTATTTAAGGCTCGTACAGGAAAAGGTGGGGTCACCAGTACAAACAAAGGTGTTTTTTGAGCGTTTTTTTGGGAAAAATATAGGTGACACGAATCAGGCACCGACTAACGGAAATTCACCCTCACGACCGACGGTACCAATAAATCCGAGCGTCGTTGAGTCCGAAAAGCCAGCCAAGGCGGTTGTAAGCTCCTTTTTCGTTGAAAAGTGGAGGTCTGCGGAGGAAGCGGTCGCCGAAATTTTTCGCCTCAAAGGATATAAAGTTGAAGATGTTTCAAAGCAAAATATCGGTTATGACTATTACTGCGTAAATGGTGATGGTGATGTGATTTATCTCGAAGTAAAGAAAATTGGTAGGGAAAATGAGCCTTTTACGCTTACAACCAATGAGGAGGTTGTCGCCCGGGAAAAAGGAAAAAATTACGCAATTGCTTTGCTAAGGGAGTCTGGTGAAAAAGTCGAGCTTTCTTTAATTCATGATCCGCTCAAGAAGATCAAGCTTACAAGACAGTGCCGACAATGGGTTTGGCTATGCGAGGATTACCCATACGACCCTGAATTTTTTGAGTTCAAGTCAGTGTAATAGGTTTATTAAGTGGTATTGGGTGAAACGGTACCGCGACCTTCGCCTTGCGCATGTGCCCGCGTGCAGCCTGGAAGCTCGGTTACACTGATCGCTGCGATCCATTTGGGAGGTCTTACTGCATACAATGCTGTCCTTTCGTGGGTTAGTCCGGATGGTACTGAGGTCTCGGAAGAGACTTATGCAGTGTGTAGGCTTTACAATCGGCTGCACAGCTACCGATTTTACAGCGCTTCGCGGCTTTAAACCGGTGGGTGAGCCGGGCGTAATGCATTTATTACACAGGAGGGGTTATGAGCTTACAGGATGAGTTGGATACGATTCATGGCGCTGCGTACAGTCATGAACAGTACCTTGAGCATGTATCGGGGTTCTTGAACCAGCTAAACAGGGCGGCAGGTAACGAACGAATCCGCGAGTATCTTGAGGTTTTGAGTAGCGACGATCAGTCTATAGATATTTCGTTTCTTGGGCGTGTTTACCGAGTCCACACAGATATTCTCTCAAGGCCACCATCTAAACCTGTTCGTCTCATCTTTAGCAGAGTCATATTTGAAGGCGACGTCGAGACGGAAATTGAAATTTCTTCAGCTTGCATGGATAACAATGGCCTCATCTCTGCTGAAATTGAGGATCTAGGGCAGTTCCGTGCCTCAGACTCCTCTAAAACACCACGCCTTTTGGTTTCGTGGCTGGCAACCGCTTGTAATACATAATCAAACGGTCAGCCGGATACCAAAAGCGTTAGGCATAGGAGAGGAAGTGCCATACGAGCCTCCAATCAAAAGAAATCCCCGAGAACTCACGGTGGATCAGCATTTCCATACAGCCCATGCCATCTCTAAGTTCTACGATCATGATGGCAAGGTCGAAGTGAGGGTGGTTAGAACCGGGGATGTCGTAAGGAGGCATAAGAGGGCAAAAATATTCTGCACAAAGCGTACGTGGGATCAGCGCGCAGAAACCGGGTACATGCTCGCAATAGAAACAGCCTTTCACGATGAAATCGATAATTTCAAAGGCTTTTCTAACCGAAATCATGATGCTCTTTCTCGATACCATCTTCTCTGGCGATTACGTCACCATTTTCACCAGTCCGACTGCCAGGATTTAGTGTTGAAGGGTATAAAGGGCTCTGATTTGACTAGGGTTCAAGAGGAGATTGTTGAGAGTAAAGGCGGTGCGTTCTTCAGAGATGAAGGTGTAGTGGCATCCCGCTTAGCAATTGGCTTGAAGATACAGATTTTCCTTGATCGCTATTGGCACAACTATGAGGGTATTAAGTGGGGTCTCATACAAGCTGAAGAAGGTGAATTTGTCGTGGCTGATGCGTATCACCAGCTTCCCTTTATGCCAGTATCCCCGAATACGGTGTTTTTGGCGGGTGCAGAAGATCATACAATGAGCAGACAGACAGTCTGTCATATGAATAGTAAATCCATTGCTGCATCGCATGAATATTACTTTGCGAGGGAGCTTGCTGCATGTCCAGTTGTCTAACGCATATAAGCCATCTCGGAATCAATAGGAGTAGTCATTGTCAGTGATAATGACGCAATCAAACTTCTGAAATAGTAAACGCTTTGCCCAATCGCTGTCAGGGCTGAATGGCAATTTGGAGATAACTTGGAGCTTTATAGATTTGGCGGTGATTTTAAAAAGCTTGAACTCGGATATGCTTTAGAGGGCATCACGGCTAATAGACTGGACGTTGGTCTTGTTGACTGGCATGCCATTGACAAACTCGTATCGTTAATTTCTGGTGGAATATCAGGAATTGACGATCTCTTGGCTACAAAGCCGTGGAAGCCGGCTACCGGGTGTTGTTCCGCAACGCATTGGATTTGGTGGAAGAGCTGGAACTGGCCGAGATGAAGGGTGAGCTGAAAAAGCGGGTCAGCGCCCTGGCCAAATACGACCTGCTGGTCATCGATGAGCTGGGTTACCTGCCTATGACGCGACAGGCCCGCTACAACCTGTTCCAGCTGATCAACAGCCTGTACGAATACCGGTCCATCATCCTGACCACCAACAAGGACTTCACCAGCTGGGGCGAGTTCTTCCACGACGACAACGTGGCGGTGCCGATTATTGACCGGGTCATCCACCATTCACACATCTTTATGCTGGGAGGAGAAAGCTATCGACTAAAGCAGAAAGTTACAAACTAGACTATGAAGGGTGGGTCAATTTTATTGGCCAAAGGTGGGTCAAAATAAATGGCCATTGACAACACGCGAATCGGTCGAAGCATGGATTGAGTCTCGCCAACTTTCGGGTATGGATTATCTGTGGCCGAGCCGGATCAGAAAGTTTGACCGACCTTCGCTGGTGGTCGGATGGCTTTGAGATTCGCTGATGGAACAAGGAGGTCGTTCGGGTGGCCTTCAGCCTGGACTGCTGTGATCGCGAGCTGATGCGCTATGCAGCGACCACTGTTGGCATCACCGCTGAGATGGTTCAGGACCTTCTTCTGGAAAATCTGGAATATCGCTTCGGCCAGTCAGAGAGAGTGCCGCAGCCGCTGGAATGGCTGACAGATAATGGCAGCTGTTACATTGCCAATGAAACGCGGGACTTCGCGTCCTCTCTGGGCTTTGTGGTGTGTACCACACCCGTGAGAAGCCCTCAGAGTAACGGCATGGCGGAGGCCTTCGTGAAGATGTTCAAGCAAGACTATGTGTACCTTTACGATATTCCTGATGCCGCATGCCGCCACGGTGATGGCCTGGTTGCCGGAATGGATCGAGGACTATAACCGCAGCCACCCGCACAAGAGGCTGAAAATGAAATCGCCCTGGGAGTACCGGGTAGAACTGGCATCAAATTGATTAGGTGGTGTCCGGTTTAGCGGGGGCAACTACAGTCATCAAGACAAGTGTCTTATTTTCTATGTCTTGGCTTTGTCACAAAATGTAATTGTGCGATGTAGAAGGGGCTCCGGTTGTTGTGGTTGTTCGTTTTTGATAGACGTGACTCAATTCGTATTGCTGTAGGAGGCTCATGATGAGCTTAGCAAGGAAATCGCTAGTTTCATGTTTTTTATTGATCATACTTACTGGGTGTTCAAAGAGCCTTGAAGGTGAGGATCTTAAGAAAGCGACCGTTCTGTATGACACAAATGTGATGTGCTCGATTCTAGTAAAGTATCGGGTTGGACAGGTTTCTCTCTTGGCGCTGAATGGCGATAAGCACGACCAGTTGGCTGAGAAATTGAGGTCGATTGGTGCGGACCATAGGAATGACGATTTTAGGCAAAGGCTGGACGAAGCCCTTGAGGATGACCTAGCCCGAATTTCTCATGAGGGGATAAAAGAAAGCGGCTGAAAGTGTTAAAATTTCAGGACCTTACACCATCAATCAACACCAACAACCGCTATCCAAAATGGTACCTCAAAAACTGACCTTCTCG
>Ga0208029_1001135_pt1 | contig 12633 bp, 20 predicted proteins | sample MalvireepMed_s12_FD_184242 | JGI IMG/M metagenome (GOLD analysis project Ga0208029, IMG submission 184242) | Marine viral communities from the Global Malaspina Expedition - Malaspina viral metaG DeepMed_s12 (SPAdes) (version 2) | ecosystem: Environmental > Aquatic > Marine > Oceanic | place... | reverse complement strand
TGAAGCTTGGAGCTTGGAGCTTGGAGCTTGGAGCTTTTTTCTTTCATAATTTTTTAGGTCAGTTTAGCCACATAACCAGGTGAGACACACTTCTGTCAAGCAATCGATATGTGTTAAGGACTTCGATTTGTCCGGCCAAGCTAATTATGCTAACGCCACGTCTGGCTTAACTTGACCCCAGATCCAACTAACATCACGCGCGATTATTCCTGACTAGTCAATTGGATCAGGGCTCAAGTTTATTCAGTTAAATATAACCAGATCGCGCCAGCTATAAATAAGAATACATAAAACCATAAACTATCTAAAATCATTTATTATCTCTTTTTTCTTTCTCTTTTGCTTTATTAAAAGACTCTGTTAATTGGTCGCTTAACCACTGTTCTCTATCTAACTGTCTTAATCTCATTTGAGAATATAAGAACAGGCAAAAACCACCCACTATTAGAGCAAGTCCTATGTATAATACTAAGTTATAATTTATCATATATTATCTTATATTAACCTTTACTTTTAAAATATCAAGTGTTAATTTCATTAAATAATGGAGGTTAAAAAATGAAAGAAAAAACCGAAAAAATAATCTATCAAATGTTAATAGAAAATACTGGCATTCATATGCTTGATAGTGGTGGGAAAGATGGACGAAGCTGGCAACGTAATCAAAAAAGAACTTTGAAAGACTTTCAAAGTGATCCAGTTATTACGAAAGATGATGATTTAATTACAAAATCATTATTCCATCATTTAAGTGAAAGTTGTGAATATTTACCAGATCAAACCAATATGCTTAAAACGTGGATTAATACCAATAAATATGATGGTATAAAAAACCCTGATGGAAGGACTAACGAGTGGAATGACGTTCAAGCATTTATGGAAAAATACACTCATCAAGGTAAAAAGATAAACTGCCTTTATACTTATAACGAGGATAACGTATTAAGTCAGGATATTCAGTTTTTATATGGTGGTGATATTTACGAAAGTGATATTATTGCTTTATGCATTCATAATGGTTGTGATGCACGTGGTGGATTAACTGACTATAAATTCTTTAAGATTGATTATGATACTTTTTTGAATTGGACGCCTGAAAGCTACGAGGACGAACTTGTAGCATAAACTAACTTAAATAACTGTACTCCCTCCCAGAGCCATGTGACTAGCGTCATGTGGCTCTTCTCTTTTTATACGTTAGAGTATGCGAAGCATTCCGTGTGAGAGTATGCGAAGCATTCCTTATAGCTTGTAAGTATATCAATATCTAGGTGTTAAGTTGATAGAGGTACCAAGTCCAATCCAAAAAAAGACATATCCATAGACATTAAAACAGTTAAATCAAAAAGGGGTCCCACTGCTTTGTACTATATTTATTGATTTGGACAGTCAATGCTGATAAATACCTTTTGAGTCCCATAAAAAATATTTTATGCAAAATTTTTTAACATTAGAAGAAATCGTAAAAAGAATAGAGAAGTTACCTCCTGATCTTAGACGGAAAGCTAAGAAGAAGCTTATTACCTTAAGTCGTACCAAAACCATTAATGAAATCAAAAATGACTTTTTGACTTTTGTCAAACACATGTGGCCTGATTTTATAGAGGGGTCCCATCATAAAATTATTGCAAAAAAATTTAATCAATTGGCGTCGGGTGAAATCAAACGTTTAATCGTGAATATGCCACCCCGTCATACCAAATCAGAATTTGCATCCTATCTCTTGCCCGCGTGGATGATAGGCAAGACCCCTAATTTAAAAATTATTCAAGCAACTCACACTGCTGAACTGGCGGTACGTTTCGGACGTAAAGCTAAACACTTAATGGATACTGAAGAATATAAAAAAGTCTTCCCGACTAGACTCATGGAAGACAGTAAAGCCGCTGGTCGCTGGGAAACAGATCAGGGAGGCGAGTATTTTGCCGTAGGAGTCGAAGGCGCGGTAACAGGAAGAGGAGCGGATCTCTTAATTATTGATGACCCGCATTCCGAGCAAGATGCCATGTCCAAGAAAGCAATGGAACGAGCTTATGAATGGTATACGACAGGACCCAGACAAAGACTTCAGCCAGGAGGACGAATTGTTCTCGTAATGACGAGGTGGAATACGAGAGATCTAACGGGCATTTTACAAGAGGCTCAAAAAGAACCTCGAGCCGATCAGTGGGAGGTGGTGGAGTTTCCTGCGATCCTACCTTCAGGAAAACCCGTGTGGCCAGAATATTGGGACTTGGATCAATTGTTAGGCGTCAAGGCATCAGTTGCTTTACCGAAATGGAATTCACAGTACATGCAGAATCCAACGTCGGAAGAAGGCGCGTTGATAAAACGAGAGTGGTGGAAGAAGTGGAAAGAGCAGAAGATGCCAAAATTGAAACATGTGATCCAGAGCTATGATACCGCGTATTTAAAAAAGGAAACGGCTGACTTTTCGGCGATTACCACCTGGGGAGTGTTTTCAACGTCTGAAGATACGCCGGATAATTTAATTCTGGTCGATGCGGTGAAAGGCAGATACGAGTTTCCAGAATTAAGGCGCAAGGCGCTTGAACTCTATAAATATTGGGAACCCGATACCGTCATTATCGAAGCCAAAGCTGCCGGATTGCCTTTGGCGTTTGAACTCAGGAATATGGGCATCCCCGTTATTAACTTTACGCCGAGCAAAGGAAATGATAAGCATACAAGAGTAAATGCGGTCGCACCTCTTTTTGAGTCTGGCCGAATTTGGGCTCCCTTGGAGATGGAGTTTGCACAAGAAGTAATCGAAGAATGCGCTTCCTTTCCATACGGTGATCATGATGACTTGGTTGATAGTACCACTCAAGCCATAATGCGATTTAGACAAGGGGGATGGATTACCCATCCAGAAGATTATAAGGATCCGAAGAAACCTGTTATGACAAGAGAATATTATTAATGGCCATTCCGTTTTATTATAACCCAGCAACTAATGAATTAGAGCTGACGGCAGATCCCTCTCCGTTAAGAACTTCATTAGGAAAACGCTTTGGGCTTAATGAAATTTCTACAGCGCGCGAAACCTTAAGTCCTACAAAATCCCATAAAGAAGGAGGACGGATTGGACTCGGCGGAGGCACTAGTCCTAAAATAATTGAGAATCGAAAAAGAAAACTTTATTTTGATTTACATCGAGATGACTTCATGAACCTTTTTGAATACTTACAAAGTGCTTTAGCCCAAAACGATTATGAGGGATATTACAAATAAAATGAGAACCCAAGATGAGATCATTAAGGATATTAAGACTGTTCTGGAAGAGAAGGTTGCCCCGAGTGTTGCGGCACATAATGGTCATATTGGTTTTATTAGCTTTGCCAGCGATACTGGCGTGGCTACTTTAAAATTATCAGGTAGCTGTTCAGGGTGTGCCATGTCTAAGATTACCTTACAAAGAGGGGTGGAAAATACCTTAAAACACTATGTCCCTGAAGTGAAATCGATCGTGGGTAAAGATGATGAAGAAGCAGCGGAACAAGGTTATGATCCTTATTTCCCAAAAGACAAAGAACCGGATTGGGAAAGACTAGTCAGACACAAGTATGAATAAAACACTCGTTAAGAATATGAAGTATGTGAAATGGAATTTGATTCCGCCCGTTAAAGGCCCTGAGCCTAGAGCCTTGATTAAAGAACCAAAACAAGATAGACCTAGAAACTTGGAGAAGAAAAATGGCAGAATTCAAATTTGACTATAAGATAATATCGCCTCAACTTTATGAGGACGATGGTAGAAAACTTTCAAAAGATACTTCAAAAGGTAATCTCACAGTTACGGCGGATAATGCTGATCAAGCTAAAAAAATAGCACGAAACAAAATTAAACAGGGAAATACATATAAAACCATGGTTAGTAATTTACCCTCTCAAGATACTTCATTTGAAAAAAAGCCAAGAATAACGCTACAAGATACTAAGACTTACTTAAAGAAATTAGCTAAAAAATTTAAAGTGAAAGCAGGTGGTTCTGGTTCTCAAACATATGAAGGAACCAAAGAAATTTTGCCACGACTGGTACCTATAGATAGACTAAAAAAACAAAGCGGTGGAAGAATAGATAAAGCTCTTCCACGAGGAAGTAGAGATATTTAAATGGCAGAAATAGATAAGTCTTTACCGAACGTAAAGCAGACTTTAAAAATCCCGTCGCCCCAACAGCAAATGCAAATTGATGCTGAGTCTCAAGCGTCCTCGCCAGCTCAACCTGAAGTGACGAAGAACGAAGATGGCTCTGCAGAAATTACGTTTGAACCCGGTGCGGTGAATCAAGAGGGCGGACAAGATCATTACGCTAATCTAGCCGATCTTCTTCCCGACAATGTCTTAGATCCCTTGGGATCAGAACTTTGGGCAAACTACGATGAGTATCGTAGATCTCGAAGAATGTGGGCAGACTCATACACAAAGGGTTTAGACCTTTTAGGATTTCAATACAAAGACCGAACCCAACCGTTTCAAGGCGCAGCAGGAGCAACGCATCCAGTACTCGCTGAAGCTGTCACACAGTTTCAAGCCGGAGCGTATAAAGAATTATTACCTGCAGGCGGACCGGTACGCGCACAGATTTTAGGAAAGATAACACGAGAGAAACAGGATCAAGCGACCAGGGTCAAGGATTTCATGAACTATCAGATTTGTAACGTCATGAAAGAGTACGACTCCGAGTTTGATCAAATGCTATTTTATTTACCGCTTGCAGGCTCAACCTTCAAGAAGGTATATTATGACGATTTACTTGGACGAGCGGTATCAAAGTTCGTTCAAGCGGATGACCTAGTGGTTCCGTATTCTGCTACCTCATTAGAGGATGCGGAAGCCATTTGTCATGTCATTAAAACCACCGAGAACGATTTAAAAAAACAACAGCTTTCAGGATTTTATAAAAACATCGATCTTCAGGTTCCTTATAACGAAGAGAGTGAACTTAGGAAAAAAGAAAGAGAACTCGAAGGGGTTCGTAAAGGGTGGCAAGAAAAGATCTTCACACTGATCGAATGTCATGTCAATTTAGATTTAGAAGGCTTTGAAGATCAAGGTCAAGATGGTCAACCCACAGGAATTAAAGTTCCTTATATTGTCACGATTGAGAATTCTACGCGAAAAGTTTTAGCAATTCGAAGAAATTTTAAACTCGATGATCCATTGAAAAACAAAATTCAATACTTTGTGCATTTTCGATTTCTGCCAGGTCTTGGATTCTATGGCTTTGGACTCATTCATATGATCGGCGGATTAAGCAGAACGGCAACGTCTGCTCTTCGTCAGTTATTAGATGCGGGTACGCTCTCCAACTTACCTGCCGGGTTTAAACAGAGAGGCATTCGTGTACAAAACGATGCTGTCTCGTTACAGCCTGGGGAGTGGCGCGATGTCGACGCTCCCGGCGGTAACATTAAAGATGCGTTTATGCCGCTACCTTATAAAGAACCGTCAGCAACCTTATTGCAATTGATGACGATTGTGGTTCAAGCCGGTCAACGTTTTGCCTCGATTGCCGATATGCAAGTGGGGGATGGCAATCAACAAGCGGCGGTGGGTACAACCGTGGCTCTTTTAGAAAGAGGCTCACGAGTAATGAGCGCGATTCACAAAAGACTCTATGCAGCTTTGAAACAAGAGTTTGCATTATTGTCCAATGTGTTTTCAACATACTTACCACCGGTCTATCCGTACGATGTGATTGGTGATCAAAAAGAAATTAAACAAGCCGACTTTGATGACAAAATTGATATTATGCCGGTTGCCGATCCTAATATCTTTTCTCAAACCCAACGAATAGCAACAGCACAAACAGAATTACAACTCGCTCAGTCGAATCCACAGATGCACAATCTTTATGAAGCGTATCGTGATATGTACACAGCGATTGGGGTTAAGAACATTGATCAGATTTTACCCCCTCCACCACCTCCGGCTCCAAAGAATCCGGCCATCGAACATATTGATGCAATTGGTGGAAAACCTTTTCAGGCGTTTAGTGGACAGGATCATCGAGCGCACGTTACTGCGCACATAGCTTTTATGGCAACGAACATGGCACGAAACAATCCTATGGTGATTGCGGCTTTAGAAAAGAATGTCTTTGAACATATTTCGATGATGGCTCAAGAACAAGTGGAAATGGAATTTAGAGACAAGATTCAGAAGATTCAACAGATTCAACAAATGATGACTCAGAATCCTCAGGCTCAACCCGACCCAAGAATTCAAGCCGAAGCTCAGAATCTTCAGTTACAGATTGAAGCGCGTAAGGCTCAATTGATTGCGGAGATGATGGAAGAATTCTTAGTCGAAGAAAAGAAAATTACTTCTCAATTCGATCATGATCCTATTGCTAAACTTAGAGCGAGAGAACTCGATCTGAAGGCGCAAGACAATCAAAGAAAAATGCAAGAAGATGAAAACAGAATTGCACTCGATCGTATGAAGGCGATGATGAATCAAGGGATTCAAGAAGAGAAGATGGAACAAAATGAAGAGCTCGCTCATTTAAGAGCGGATACCTCTTTAGAAAAACAAGCGATGTCCAACCGAGCAAAAATGCGTTCTGATGTTATGAAACGAAAGGACGTTAAGACGCTGAAAGGACCGAGAAGCTAATGCCTTTTCAATCTGAAAAACAAAGAAAATACTTACATGCGAACCATCCAGAGATTGCCAAGCGATGGGAGAAAGAATATGCAACCGGTGGAATCTCAAATCTTTTCAAATTAAAAGAGGGAGGAAATATTAGACTTCAACCTCATACCGCTTCAGATTTATTAGTACAAAAAACATCAAGTGGTGAAAGACCAAAATATCAACCACCTGGACATACGGATGCACCCGTAGGTGGACCTCCAGGTGGAGGAGCGACTTCTCAGGGAAGTGGTAGAGATTATTCACCACCTCCAACTAGAGCGCCGGATTTTGTTACTGGAGGAGGGGGTACAAAAACTACCACAACTAAAGATACGGGTCCGAAAGACGGTCCTGATCCGCATGGGGGAGATTGGGAAAGAGGTTGGTTAAATAAAGATTTAAGGAAAAATTTAGAGACACTAGAGGATCCTGATAAAAACCGTAGAGAAAAAGAACAAGCCCTTGTTTGGCTGGATCAACATGATAAAAAAATTGCAGTAAGTGAAAAAGCTAGAGGAAAGAGTAGTCTAGCAAGCAATATAATCAAAGGAATTGTGACGCTAGGAACGGCAGGTGCAGGAGCAGGATTGTTTGGTAAGGATTTAATGAAAGTAGCGAAGCTTTATAGTAACTATAAGAAGGCTAAACAATTTAAAACAGCTTGGGACACAGGAAAATTTAAAATAGCAAATAAAGAATTTAACCTCAGTAATATTAAAAATAAGTTAACATCTTCAGATCAAAAACTAATGGAATCCCTTCCTAAAGGGCATCCAGAAAGAATTGCTTTAGAAGCTCAAATGAAAGTTAGAACTCCTCCAAAACACGATGGAGAGGGAGGAGCCACAACTAGTATTAAAATAGAGGATATTGAAACCGTTAATGATGTTAATGCTGAACAGGTTCAATTAAAGAAATATCAAGAGATGGAATGGGCTGCGTATTTGGCTCAATTAGAACAACAAAAATTAAGAGCTAAACAAATGGCTTATTGGAAACAGATGATGGCCCCTTATATGGCTGCAAGGGGAGGAAGAATTCCACAAGGCTATAATACGGGTGGACTTTCTAATTTATTTAGGTTAAAAAACGTATAGGAGTACAAATTATGAGAAATGATTTCGGAACAAGACCTTATAATGTACGTTTCCCTTATTCAAAGGGAAGCAAAAAACAAGGTTATGATGACAGACTAGATGAATCTTTAGGTGCAAGACGTGGCGCAGAGTCTACAAAGACTCAAAGCTTTAAAGCTAGAAGAGATGAATCTAAAGGCGCGGAAAAAGCTGCAGGTAAAAGAGCTTATTCAGCTGTCGGAACGATGGATAAATAATGCCAGGATCAGAACTTAGAGGAACAGGTCGAGCAGCAACATATCCTAATTCTAACAAAGGTTATAAAAAAGGTGGAAGAATATCTGCAAGACGTGGATATAACACTGGAAGAGAAAATCTCTTAGAAGAAGTGGGTAGAATCGATGCTGAAAAATCTAACAGAAATCGTAGAGCTGAAAAGCGAAGAGTTGTATCTGAACTTAACAAAGGATACAGAGGTGGTGGCGTTGCGAAAAAAGGCAAAGGAGTAGCACTGTAATGTCTAAAGATTGGCAAAAAGGATCTGGTTTTGTAAAAGAACCCAAAGTTACTGGTATTGTCGGTAAAAATAAAGATGGTTACGGCGATGCTGAAACTATTGAAACTCCCAACACACAAGAATCAACAACGGTAACTGTTAAAGGTACCAAAGCTCTAAGAGCAGACAAGAAGCCCGTTAAAGCAACTTGGTTCTAATATGGCTTGGTTTGGTCTAGCAAGAATAGCCCTACAAGCTGGCGCTAAAATTTATTCCAACAGACAACGAACTAAGATGGCTATGTCTGATGCACAATTGATGCATGCAGAAAAGATGGCTCGAGGTGAGGAAACTTACCAGGGCAAGCTTTTAGAATCCCGAGATAACGACTGGAAAGACGAGATAGTTTTGGGGATATTAACGTTGCCCATCATTGTACTCGCATGGGCAGTCTGGACAGATGATCCGCAGGCAATGGTCAAAATAAACATCTTTTTTGAGCATTTCTCGAATCTGCCAAAATGGTTTACAAATTTATGGATCCTTGTAGTTGCCAGCGTATTTGGTATAAAGGGAACACAAATATTTAGAAACGGAGCTAAGAAAAAATAATGAGTGATTTAAAAGCTCAAGAAAAATTAACCGATGGCAAAGGGTGGAAATTTGTAAAAAATTATGCTAAAGAAAAGAAAGAACAACTTGCCACTAAAGCTAAAAATATAGCGGGTGGCGTTGACGTTGTTATTAAAAAATTAAAAGGAAAAGATTAATGGCTAAAGACGATAAGTGGATACAAAAAGCAACTAAGAACATGCGTAAGGACAAACCTTGCACAGGCAAGAAGTTTGGAAGCAAGACATGTCCTCCTGGTTCTAAAAGATATAATCTCGCTAAAACATTTAGAGCAATGAATAAAGCTGCCGATGGTGGTAGAATTGGCAAAGCCAATGGAGGCTTTAGTCATGTCGCTGGATACTCACCCGTCTTAGGAAACAATAGATTTGGTTATCCTAGTGGTGGAGTTCCTGTAAGAACTCCAGTTAAAGGTGGCGGAGTGGCTAAAAGAGGAATGGGAAGAGCTTTCATGAAAGGTGGAAGAGTCTAACAAATTTAAGAAAGAATTATGGACGGAGTCCAATTATTATTTAAACTAAAGAAGTTAGTCGAACTGCGACGTGATGACGTTGTTAATGGCATGATTGCAGGTGTTGACAATTTTGAAAAATATCAATATATGTTGGGTCAGATACGAACGTATCATTATATTTTACAGGAAATCTCTAACCTGCTAAAAAACAAGGAGCCGAACGAAGATGGAAACGTTGTTAAAATCAAGTCCGAAGATAACCCTACCCAAGACTGATCTGGTTGGGATAAAAAAATCAAAACAAATTACCAAAGAATCCACAAAGCTCCCGCAACCCACAGGTTGGAGAATTCTTGTACTACCCTTTAAGATGGGAGAAAAAACTAAAGGGGGAATTTTAATGGGACAAGACACATTAGAAAAGCAACAAGTGGCATCTCAATGTGGAAACGTATTAGCGATGGGTCCTGATTGTTATCGGGACAAAAGTCGTTATAAGCAAGGACCTTGGTGTAAAGTGGGTGACTGGGTTATGTTCGCTCGTTATGCGGGGTCTCGAATAAAAATAGAGGGCGGTGAAGTACGGTTGCTCAATGATGATGAGATCTTGGCAACCATCAAGAATCCAGAGGATATCTTGCATGAATATTAACATAGGAGGAAACTATGCCTGATGAAGAAAAAAAGGCTGAAGAAGTAAAAGAAGAAAAAACAATTGATCTCGACACCAGTGGACCGGATGTTGAAGTCACATTGCCAGAAGAAAAAGACAAAGCAGTAGTAGAAGTAAAAGAGGAAATAAAAGAGGAGGTAAAAGATGAAAAACCTGTTGAAGAGCCTGTTAAGTCCGATGACGCACCTGCGAAATCTGATGAGCAGCCTGATGTTCAGGAAAGCAAACCAGAAACAGAAGACCAGAAACAAGAACTAGAAGACTATAGCAAAGGAGTTAAAACTCGTATTGCTAAACTAACGAAACGTATGCGTGAAGCAGAACGTCAAAGAGAAGCTGCTTTAACATATGCTAAGTCTGTTAATGTAGAACAGAAATCTCTTAAAGATAGACTCGCTAAACTAGATACGGGTTATGTTAAAGAGATGGAAGATCGAATTACTTCCAGCTTAACTGCGGCGGAAAGCAAACTTAAATCTGCTCGAGACGCAGGAGATATTGGTGCGGAAGTAGTTGCACAAAAAGAAATTGCTAAATTGGGTTATGAAGAAGCAAGACTTGCTGAAATGAAAGTAACTCAAAAGCAAGAAGAAGAAAAACGTAAAACCTTAAATGAAGGGACAATACCTCAAGCTCCTTATCAACCTACGCCGGATACAAGGGCTACTGAATGGGCATCAAAAAATGAATGGTTTGGCAAAAATAATGCCATGACTTATACAGCTTTTGATTTGCACAAGAAGTTGGTTGATGACGAAGGCTATGATCCACAATCCGAAGATTACTACGGAGAATTGGATCGAAGAATAAAGCTTGAATTCCCCAACAAATTTGGTAATACTACAGTACAAACGTCCAAACCTAAACAAACTGTAGCTTCGGCTACGCGAACAGGTTACAAAGATGGACGCAGAACTGTGAAACTCACATCCTCACAAGTAGCAATTGCTAATAAACTGAATGTGCCACTGGAAGAGTATGCGAAACAATTAAATAACGTGAAGGAGACCTAAGCATATGGAAACTGATAAAGTGAAAAAAGCCCCTCGCGCGTCCGAAACTAGAGCTAAAGAAGCTCGGGAAGTTGTATGGACACCGCCGTCATCTTTAGATGCACCGCCTGCACCAGATGGATTCAGGCACCGTTGGATAAGATCTGAAAGTCTTGGTTTTGATGACCAAAAAAATATTTCAGGTCGACTAAGATCTGGGTACACATTAGTTATGGCTAGTGAATTCAAAGATCAAGGTTATCCCGTTGTTGAATCCGGTAAATATACAGGCGTCATTGGAGTTGGTGGGCTGTTGCTGGCCAGAGTGCCTGACGAGATCGCGAAAGCACGTCAAAAGTTTTATGCTCAAAAAGCTAAGGATCAAGACGATGCTGTCAAAACAGATCTACTGAGGGATCAGCACCCGAGTATGCCTATCACTGTTGATAGACACTCGACGCAAACCTTCGGTGGTGGTAAGAAATAGTTTATTAACAATTTCTGCAATCAACGAATTAATTAAACCGTCTATATTTTATAGACAACGGAGGAAACAACTATGGCAAATCAAGATGCCGCTTTCGGTCTACGACCGATAAAAACAGTTGGTCAACAAGATGATTCCACTGGAATGAGCTCACACAAGATATCACCAGGTGATGCTAGTGTTTTATATCAAGGTTCACTAGCACTCGCAGGTACTGGTGGATATGTCGATTTAAGTATCGATGCGACTGGAACACCTAGTGTATTGAATATTGGAGCTTTCTGGGGAACATTTTATGTTGATCCAACTACATTAAAACCTACGTTTAAAAACTACTATCCAGGCTCAGTTACACCACCATCAAGTGGTGCAGTTGAAGCTTTTGTTTATGACAGCCCTTACCAGGAGTTTGAAGTTCAATCTGCTGCGTCAGGTGCTTCATCACAAGCTGATATTTTCATGTGTTGTGACATAGCAAGTAATGGTGGTAGTACTTCAAACGGGGTATCATCGTTGGAATCTGCAGACACTTTTGCAGCAGGTCCAGCACAACTTAAAGTAATCGGAGTTTCTAGAGATCCTAAAAATAGCGATCTGACAGCAGCTAATGTAAATTGGCGTGTTCAGATAGCGGAACATATTTTTGGTTCTGGAACTGCTGGTTCAGCTTAATAGGAGTATATAAAACATGGCTATATCACGACAACAACTAGTTAAAGAACTAGAACCAGGTTTGAATGCACTATTCGGCTTGGAGTACAAACGATATGACCAGGAACATAAAGAAATTTATGTAACTGAGTCTTCTGACAGAGCTTTTGAAGAAGAAGTTATGTTATCTGGCTTTGCTAACGCATATGTTAAACCGGAAGGTTCAGCAGTTGCTTATGACAATGCTCAGGAAACATTCACTGCAAGATATACTAACGAAACAGTAGCTCTTGCATTTGCTTTAACTGAAGAAGCAATGGAAGATAACTTGTATGACAGACTCGCGTCTCGTTATACAAAAGCACTAGCTCGATCGATGTCTAATGCAAAACAACTAAAAGCAGTTGTACCTTTAAATCAAGGGTTGCCTACTACAGACAACTATGATTCAGGGGACGCTGTTTCTTTGTTTTCAACAGCACATCCATGTATTGGGCCCGTGTTCTCAAACACGTTAACAACTCAA
>Ga0208029_1001129_pt1 | contig 12702 bp, 14 predicted proteins | sample MalvireepMed_s12_FD_184242 | JGI IMG/M metagenome (GOLD analysis project Ga0208029, IMG submission 184242) | Marine viral communities from the Global Malaspina Expedition - Malaspina viral metaG DeepMed_s12 (SPAdes) (version 2) | ecosystem: Environmental > Aquatic > Marine > Oceanic | place... | reverse complement strand
CAGCAGGATCAATTGCTGAGTACATGTCTCCTTATCAATCACAAGTTATAGATACAACATTAGCAGAATTTGACAAACAGGCAGCAATGAGACAACAAGCTATCTCTGATGCGGCTGTAGGTTTAGGGGGTTTTGGCGGCGGCCGTGAAGGCGTTATGCAGTCAGAATATCAAACTCAATCCGATAAAGACAGAGCTTTTATAGAAGCTCGATTACAACAACAAGGATTCGGTCAAGCTCAAGCTGCAAGGCAGGCAGACATGGCAGCTAGATTAGGAATCGGTGGTGCTCAACAGCAGTATGCACAGGGGCTCGCTGGAATGGCTCAAGGACAATTAGGTTTAGGCCAAGCAACAGGAGCTTTAGCTCAACAACAAGGAGCTTTGGCACAAGGATATTTGGCACCAGGACAAATGATGGCGGGCGTTGCAGGCCAACAGGCAGGCATGGCTGGTCAAAGAGCGGCGTTAGGACAAGCACAACTAGGTTTAGGACAATTCCAAGCAGGTCTAGGTGCACAAGCACAACAAATGGCTGGAGCAGATATTTCAACGGTGGGTCGTGTGGGCGCGGCGGACCAAGCTTATGCACAAGCTGTTCAAGATGCTGAAAGAGAGAGACAAAGAATGGCAATATACGAACCATATGAAAGAATGGGATATATTGGTTCAGGACTATCCGGACTAATGCAGGGTATGGGACCACAATATCAATTCGCTACTCAACCAAACCCTAGTCCATTAGCCACGGCTCTTGGAATAGGATCTACGCTGGGTGGAATTTATGGTGATATAAAATACGGACAACAAAGATAATGAACAGAACTTTAAGAAGACCCATGTTTAGAATAGGAGGTGTCGCTGAAGGTATAACTTCAGGGCTGGACAATCCTCAACTGACTGCTTCAAGACAACCGTATAAAAGAGGAAGAGTGGTTAATCCAGGTGGGTATCAAGGGGATGAGGATCTCGTTCTTGGAAGAACAAAAGCATCATTTCCCGAATACCAAAAAGCTTTACAAGATGTTAGAGGAGAACGTAGACCTTACTGGCCGCAGTTTTTAACTTCAATGGGTCTTGATCTATTAACAAGACCTAAATCAGGAAATATATTCCAGCAGGTTGCAGCTTCTGCAAAAGATCCTTACTCACAATGGATGCAAACAAGAGGCGCACGTGCAGACACAGAAGATAAATTAAGCACTGCTTTATTTGGTGATGTCATGGATATTGAAACAAGAAAATATGAAGCTGAACAAAAACTTAAAGGTGCAGAAGCAAAGGCAAAAGAAGGAAGAGACGAATTTACATGGGAAGCAAAATTCAAAAAATTCACAGAATTAACAAAACAAAGAAAAGACTTACTAGACCAAATAGAAGAAGCTAGACTCATGGGTCCCGATGAAATATCCGAACAAGAAAAAGCAAGAACAATAGAAAATTTAAATCAAAACATATTAAGACTTGACGATGAAATTGCTCTTCTTGATGAAGGAGAAGAAGACTATATTGCAAAAATGCTGGAACAAAGAGATGACATGGAAACGTTGATTAAATATCAAGACTTGAAAAGAAAAAAACATACAATGTCTCCAGAAGTATATCAAAGAGAATTAGATAAGATTCTGTATGGAGAAGCAGAAGGCGGACGTATCGGTTACCAAAACGCAGGTTCCGTGATGCCTAATGCAATGCCAAGTGCAATGCCGGCAGCGATGCAGACACCAGGGCCCACGGATCAGGGACAGGACGACACAGTACAAGACTTAAGCTTTGAAGAATTAAGAGCAAGGCTTCCACAAGAAATTACAAATGACATTGTTAAACTTCTTTCAGAAAGCAAACAGGCGTTGGTTGACTTTGCAAATATAAGAACTCAACAGGACGTCAATGCATTTAACCAAAAATATGACGTTAATTTGGTAGTACCACAGGAGGTCTAAAATGTCCTCAGACAATCCATTTAAAATAAAACCACTCAGAGAGAGAAAAATAGAAAAAAAAGACGTCGAATCTATTATCAAGAAAAAACTAAATCCAAAACCAAAAGGCAAGCCTGTTAAATTTACTTGGCAAGGTTTCAAAAATATGATGACGAGCCTTGCTGGCAATCCTTTGAGAAATCCTTTCTCTGGTGAAATGCCGGCATCGATGAAAAGATATTTAGAATTAAAAGAAAGTAATGCCAAAGAAAAAGACTACATAGACGTTTTTGAAGAGATAGAAAAATCAACTCAAAAAGGATTACAAATTCTTGCCTATAATATAGGTGAGATTGTTACAACAGGCATTGATTTAGGTACCGATTTTGCCGAAAGTAAAGGTTATGGTAAAAGAACTGAACTCACTGAAAAACTCACAGAACAGTATGAAAAAAATAAACTACAAAGCCCAGAAACTTTACTGGGTAAAATCAATGAAATTCTAGTTCAATTTGGTATTCCAGGCGCGGCCGGATTCAAGATAATGAACAGAGTTAGAAGATTCTCTGGAATTCAAAAATTAAAAGCAGGAACAGCGGCGGCTGCAACTACGTTGGCGGGCGTTAAATGGGGAGCACGAATTTCAAACATAGCCAATAAGTCAGGGTACATGGCTGGCGCTTTTAGCGTTATGGATTATTTAGGAGCGGAACCTGACCGAGGAAATCTTATATACAAAACAGAAGACACGGAAAATTTAACAGGATCAGATCTTGCAGCCGCAAGATTCAGGAACAGATTAAGGTTTGGAGCTGAAGGAGCAACCATTGGTGCCTTTTGGCCTTTGCTCGGAGCGCCTGCTAAATTTGGTCTCAAGTGGGGATTGCTTAAACCTGTAGCATTTACAGCAGGTATCGGCTTGAAGACTGCAAACACACTAGTAGTCCAACCCGCAAGCTGGCTACTGTCCAAAGATAAATATCTCATTCCAAATATTTCAAGAGGAATAAGAAAAGGCACAGCTTTCACTTCGGAGAAAATTTTTAATCCTATTATACAACTAGGCATAAGGGACAAAGTTAAGGAGCTGCCTAAATTTTCTGAATGGAGTACATATGCTCCAGGAAAAGGATCTGCAGACCCGTTAAAAGGAAGATTAAAAACACTGGACAATATTTTCTCCTGGTTCAGGTCTATCGGTCCAATGACTGCAAACAGATACAACCTAACAAGCAGAGCAAGAAGAGAAATTAAAGCAAGGGCAAGAACAATTGAAAAATGGCTAGAGAGTATTGACTACACGGCAACGCAGCTGGCTAAAAGTTTTAGAAACCAATACAATACCAAGACAACATCTCCTGCAAGTCAGAAACATTACCTGGACCAGGTACTAACCTATTTAAAAGGGGACATTCGTCTGGATCAATTGCCCAAGTTGCTACAGGAGTCATCTAAAAATTTAAAAGGCGAACTGGGAAAAATTAAAAAAACATTTGCTGACCTGTTGCCGGAGAGCGATCTTAAAAAATTCATGCTGGCTAATATCAGTAACTACATGCGTAAGTCTTTTGCCATCTTTACAAATCCAGCCTATCAGCCACCAAAACAAATATTTGATGATGCTGTAAAATACATGGGAAATATAATTAAAAACAACAGGGATCTTCGTGCAGCTGCTATAGGAGAATTTAAAAACTTTACACCTGCCGCAGCTGTTAAAAAGCATGCAGAAACTCTGGTTAGAAAAATACTTCACGAGGGTAAAAACGATGCAAAAGATCCTCTGGAAATTTTAAAATATATATCCAAGACACAGCTTCGTTCTAAAGATTTAATCCGAACAGGAGAAGAACTGCCGACAGCTATTAAAAGATTACTGGGAGAAGAAAATAACCTGAAAGCAGCAGTTTTAACCACAACTTCCCATGCCATCACTCAAACGGTAACTAAAAAACTTTCAGATCGTCTAGCGGCGCTGGGAGTCAAGGAAGGATGGCTGTTTAAAGATGAAGCCAGGGCCAATGCAAGAGGTATACTGGATGCAGAAAAAATACACCACATTCCTGATCTTGGATTTTTAGGATCAAGACTGGATAAACTGTATGCATCAAAGCAGATTGCAAATGCTTTTAGAGGCACGCCTGGTGCATTAGATGGAGCAATTCAACATGGCGCTTATAGGGCCTTGCTACAATTAAAAGTGGCAACCCAGTTTGGTAAGACGGTTCTATCACCGGCAACACAGGTTAGAAATGTAACTTCAGCAAGTCTATTTCCATTAGCTAATGGTCATATTGGTGGAAGAGCGTCCGTTTCCGAAGCATTTAAAATGACTCTGGATGATATCTTTGGCGCAGGAAATACACTAGATGAACGGGCACTGATAACAAACATAGAAGACAAAATTCGAAGAGGTGTTATCGATGAAAACATCGTGGCATCAGAGCTTGGAGCCGTACTTCAAGACATTAAAAAAGGATCCATTAATACATTAGACGGCCTTTATGATAAGCTAATCAACGGTAAATTCATGAAGACTGCAACGCGTGTCTATGCAGGAGGCGATAACGTCTGGAAATGGTTTGGAGACGAATACGTCCAGTCACAATTAAGATCTACCTACAAAAATTTAGATGCACTTAAAGCATGGTTTCCTGAAATACAGGGACAAAAATTTCTTGTCAGGGATACATTTACAAACAAGCTTAAAACATATGACGACGCCATTAAGGAATCGGCTTCATGGTACATTAGAAATACCTACCCAACCTACAGCAAAGTTCCAGAAGTAATCAAGGCAATTAGAAAATTGCCGTTTGGTAATTTCGTATCGTTCCCTGCCGAGATGATGAGAACTAGCTTTAATATTATGAACATTGCAGGAAAAGAAATATCTTCCACTAATCCTCTGCTAAGACAGATTGGATATCGAAGACTGATAGGAGCCTACACTACGCTAGGTGGAGCAGGGACCGCGGCCCTTAACATCTCATCTGCACTAACAGGTGTAACACTTGAAGAACTTGATGCATATAAAAGATCGTTCGCTGCGCCATGGAATAAAAATGCAATCCTATTGCCTATGGACAAATGGATTAAAGGCAAGGGGAAAGCGATTAACTTTTCATACTTCAGTCCATACGATGTCGTTCAAAAACCATTTGAAGCTTTCTTTGCTGCATTAGGTGAAGGCAGAAAATCTAATAAAGAATGGGATGATCTAACATTGTCAGTAATGGGAGAAACTTTAAGCGAACTGTTTGATTCATTCGTTTCTGAGCCAATTGGATATGAAAGAATCATTGACGTATTACCAAGAGGAAAATTTGGTAGAGGAGGACAGAAAAAAGCAGGAGGATTTGTTTATTCTGATACTGATTCTCCCAGTGATATATGGAATAAAAGTTTTGCGCATGTACTAGAGGGTGTAGAGCCAGGTGTTATAACTACAGGAGGAAAAATTAAATCAGCCATTGAAAGCGACATAAAACCTGGAGGAGAACCCTACAGTTTAAGAGATGAAGCGCTTGCATTGTTTTCAGGCATCAGAATTATAAACGTCAACGTGCCAAAAAGCATGGAGTACAATATTACAGACTATCAGATAGGAAAAAGAGCGGTAGTTAAAACAGAATCTTTCTACAATTTAGAAAATGCTATGGAGAGAGGACCAAGCGTCTTGGCTAATGAATTTAGAGCCATTCAGGATGAAGCATTCAGAGTTCAACAGGAGTTTTATTACGTGCTACAGGATGCATTGGAAATGGGTCTAACAAAAAGGGATCTTAGAAAAATAATGAAGAAAAGAGGAATGGGCAACAGGGAAATTGCAAAATTATTCAGGGGCAAATTTACACCTTTTAACTATTCTAAACCTCGTATGGAGAAAAGATGGAAGGATGCTAAAGAAGCATATCCAGATGAAAAAGTTATTAGATCATATTTCTATCCAAGATCAGAACTAAACAAAGTGATTAGGGAATACAGAAACAAATCTTTAAAATATCTTGAGGAACCAAAAGATAGATCTTCAATTATAGTGCCAGAAGAAAAAGTAAAAACAGCATCCATGATGCCTGATCTGGATTTTTCAATGCCTACAGAAGCAAGAACACAAACACCGCCTTTACCATTAACACCACAGCCTACACAAATGGCAGGCCTTGCATCATTACAAATAAATCCTACAACAGGGTTGACACGTACGGAGACTGCATTACTATCGCCGTCCGAACAGGAAATTGCAAGGAGAACCTAATGGCTAAACCAAACGCTTTACAAAAAATTGAATCGCACGAAAAGCTTTGCCGAATTATGCAAAAATTAACACATAAAAAAATTCATCAAATAGAAGAGCGAGTAAAAAGACTTGAGAAAATATTACTAAGCTGTACAGGAGCATTGATTGCTGGCATGGCTTTTTTAATCTACACTTTGGTGAGTTACCTCACATTTTAATGAAACTATCTAAAAATTTTTCACTAGCAGAGCTCACGAAGAGCCAAACAGCTACACGCATGGGGCTTGACAACAATCCCAGTGAGGATGAGCAGGAGAATCTAAGACTGCTCTGTGAGAGGGTCTTACAGCCCATTAGAGACCACTTTAACCACGTTGTCACCATTTCCTCAGGCTATCGCAACGAAGTCCTGTCCAGAAAGATAGGTAGTTCAAGCAATAGTCAACACTGCAAGGGGGAAGCGGCGGACTTTGAAATCTTTGGTACACCTAACAATGAAGTCAGCGACTGGATCAAAGAGAACCTTATGTTTGATCAATTAATTCTCGAGTACTTTGAACCAGGCCAACCCAACTCGGGCTGGGTACACGTAAGTTATAAAAAAGAAATAAATAGTAATAGAAAGGAATACTTGATGGCAATCAAGGCAAATGGTAAAACTGAATATAAACCTATATTAGGTTTGTCAACTGACAGGTATGTTAAATGAAACAGATTAAAAAATTTCTCTATAGAAGAATAAGATATTATCACGCAATAATTTTGTTCGTAGTTCTTATTGTAATTTATATAAAATAGTTTATATTAGTCATGGGTGCTTTGGAAAGGCCCACTTTATTAACTGTCTAACAAGGAGGTTAACATGACCAATAAAGCATTATCCATATTTAATCAATTAAGACCGGTATCCGTAGGATTTGATAACATCTTTGACCATTTCGAAAGAATGTTCGACGATGATTTTAATTTTCCAGCGGCAAACTATCCACCTTACAATATAGTGAAGACTGGAACGTATACTTACAATATAGAAGTTGCGCTTGCAGGCTACAGTAAGAAGGATATCTCTGTAGAATATGCAGAGGGAGTTCTAACGATTAAGTCTATCAAGGAAGAAAAATCTAACGATGAAAAAGATGGAGTGATCCATAAAGGTATTGCAAAGCGATACTTTTCAAAGTCTTTTACTATCGCTGACGATGTAAAAATCGAAGACGCTGAACTAAAAGATGGATTGCTAAAAATTTATCTGATGAGGATTGTTCCTGAAGGCAAGAAGCCAAAAAAAATAACTGTAAAATAGGGGATTCCAAAATTTCTACGCGCTACGCGCGCGAGTCCTACGTTTTCGGGGATGTAATGTCCCCGGAAATCTTTCTTCATATAATTGAATTATTTTTTTACAATCTTCATAAGTAATATTGCATTTGCGAGCATTTACCTCTGCACGAACAAAAATAATATTCTCAAGAGTATAAGGACGTAAGGGATCTAATTTATCTACACTTATAGCAGAAGGCACCCACTTATATCTTGGGTAATTTTTAGGTCTTTCCCATGTCATCGGAAGACCACTGATAGCACATATAACGTCACCTTTTAGTTCAATATATCTATCCCAACTTTCTAATAATTCTTGTAGTGTAAAATGAACTTTAAATCTAAGTAAAAGTTCAGGATTATTTCTAATTCTTTTTTTCCTACAATGAACCATACTGGAATATAATCTATGTAATTTCTGGTGTTGTTTTTTCTTTATATCCACTCTTTAAGTTCTTCGCCCATAATTTTAGAGGCGATGTTAATTTTGTTGCGGAGGGCCTTGACGATTTTTTCGTCAACCGTGTCTTCCGCAATAATATCCACGTAGGTCACAGATTTCTTCTGGCCAATTCTATGCGCCCGGTCTTCCGACTGTATTCGTTTTTCCAGGTCATAGCCGTTTGAAAAATAAATAACCGTATTCGCTGCAGTAAGCGTAATTCCATATCCACCGGTTTGAGGCGTTCCAACCAGAAATCTTACTTTGGGATCATTTTGAAAAGCATCCCGATTCTGCTGTCTTTCACTTTGAGGCGTGAGCCCATAATAATCGACCACGGAACCCGGACCATGGATCTGTTCAATTGAATTTAAAATAGTTTTTATATCGTATTGATAATGAGCCCAAATTATTGCCTTTCCTTCAATTTCCTCTAAAACCCCCATCAGTTCCGAAAGTCTATTATTCTTTATAGCTTGAGTAGTGCCATCATCCGCTGTAAAATGACCACAGGTAATTTGCTGAAGTCTCATAAGTTGAGTTAGTACATTTACAGTGGTAACCTGTTTTCCATTTAATGTAGCAAGAGCCGTTTCTTTCATTTGAGTGTAAATTTTTCCTTGATCGGGAGTTAAACTAATTTGTCTTTTCGTGTAATTTTTATCAGGCAGATCTAAGCAATCTTCTTTTAATACGCGGTAAGAAAAGCCTTTAAGTTGATCGGACAGTTCCCCGAGATTCTTAAATTTATCTACTACTTGAATAGATCGTCCATGAACGTGCAGAGTTTTCATTTCTGCATATCTATTCCTGAATGCATAATAGGAAGAAAAATCTAAAAGATATGGGTCAAGAAACTCGCACTGAGAATATAGATCCAAGGGATTTTTAGTAACCGGAGAGCCAGTCATTATTCTTCTGTATTTGGCTCTTTGAGACAAGGAAAGAATATTTTTAGTTCTTTTTGCACTAGGATTTTTGATAGTGGTACTTTCATCAATAACCATTAACGTATTATGCGAAAGCAAAAATTTAGAAGCAAAAGCCGTTCCTTTTTGAGTGCTTAATGCTTCCACATTCATAATTAAAATATGAAGCTCTTCTCCAGTTTTAAATAAAGTGCCTAGTTTATGTGATTGACTTTTAGTAATATTTGCTTGCCACAATACAGTCACATTTTCTATGTGATCTGGAAGATGTGTGGGAAGTTCTTGATTATACCATGTGCCTACAACGCCTTTAGGTGCAACAATTAAAAGACCATCTATCTTGCCTTTATCATAAAGCATAGAGGCATTATCAATTAATACTTTTGTTTTACCCGTACCCATTTCCATGAAATAGGCATAAGTTTCTCTATTCCATGACTTTTCTAATGCGGTCATTTGATGCGCATATGGCTTTGTCTTAAATTTATATTTCATAATCTTCTTCTTTCTTATTATTGACATATAATCCATAGTGTACTATATGTCAACCATGAAAGAAAAAATAGTTTATGTAATACAAGAAATTCCAGGTACCCGTGACGGCAAGCCTAAAATAAATATTATGGGCGCGTCTAAATACGGAAAATTTAAATTTCTATTACCGGAACTTTCTCAAATAATTTTTTCTCCAGGTCCTTTAATTTTTAAATTAAGAAAATCTTTAAAGGATTTTACGACGGAAGATTATTTATTATTGACAGGTGATCCTGCCATTATTGGAGTCACATGCTCTATTGTATCTGATATTACTAATGGTAAATACAAACTTTTAAAGTGGGATAAGCAAGAAAAACAGTATTATCCCATTAATATTAACCTACACGAGAAAGGAGAAATTGATGAATAATAGAAAAATAGCTGTAGCTGTTCTTGCTAGAGCCGCGGAAGATGCTTGTAGCAGCAAAGAAAAATATCATAGAGATCAAGCAATTGCATGGTTTAATTCAGGTGGCGAAGACTTTAGGCTTATATGTGAATTAGCAGACCGTAATTCACAATATGTCCGTGAAATTATGAGAGTTAGATCAAAGCAGGTTTTACAAACAACGCTTAGTGATTATTATAGTAAAAGAGAAATTAATAAACGTATTACACTAGGTAGAAAAAAAGAAGCAAAAGTAAAAAAATTAAGATATTTAGAAAATGGATGGAAACATGCTCGATATCTTAAATATAAACAATTTTTTGAAAAAGGGGTTGACAAATAAACCATAAGATATTATATAAAAAGAATGAAAGTTATAAAAGAAAAAAGAAAATACAAAGATATTATGGGAGCGGTTATCTTGAATAAGATGAACGGTTTAATGTCCGTCCATTTTTACCCCAAAAAATCTTTAAAAATAAAAAAGAATGAAAAACTTCTTTTAGAGTGTAGCAGTTTTGGTCGCACATTAAATCCTGACACATTTTATAAAACCACTTATTACAAAGCACCTATTACAGAGGCTTATAATTTAGGAAAATTTAAAACTAAAAAAGAATATTTAGAAAGGAAAAAAAATGGCCGATCGAAATAATCCTTTTTCAGAAATGACTGAAGAAGAAATGAAGAAAGGGAAACATGTTTAAAGAAAACACAAATATTTGGAATGAAGAAGACGCCGAAGAAGCACGAGAAGAAAAGATGCGTTTAGTTAAAATGGGCTTAGAGGATAAGTCTATTTTTAAAAAAACCTTACAGAAATGTCACGGCGGCTGTGATACTTTTTTAACTCAAGAAGAGTTTGAACTTTTTGAAGTTCACTGTTGGGAATGTAAAGTAGGAAACCATACCGGTGGAGGGTGGAGTGATTAATATAACAATAACAATGAAAGAAAATAGAAATGTATAAACACAAACCTGGAATACAAATGGATAAAAAAGGATTTAATGAATCCGTAAACATCACAGATAAAAAAATAAAAAATCTTAATCATATAATATATAGCGTTTTAGAACCTATGATTATCAAACAAGAAAAAGAAGATAAAAATTTAAAATTTAGGTTAGATGGTCATGGTGATTCAATATTAGACGATTTAGAATATCCATCTAAAAAATTAATTGTTGACTATAAACATGGAAAATCAAATCATATTTATGAATTAAGAGCAACAGATGTATCTGTTGATTTTGATGAAGAAGGAAATCGTAGTCTTAGAACTTTGGATTTGAATAAAAAATATCCTGATTGGGTTTTCTTTCACAAAGATACATTTTACTTTTTTATAAAACCGAGTTTTTCTTTTCCTAAAAATGGTCAATATAGATCTTATTATAATTTTGAGTATGAAAGCTGTAATACAAAAGATAAATTTACAGATTGGATTCAGCATCTTAACGGAAAAAATTGGGTACATAAAACAATGTTACAACAGTTTATGAGATTAGCCGACAAGGTTCACAAAGAGAAAACCGGTAAAAACTTAATTGGATGGGGCAGTCGATGAATAAAAGATACATATTAAAAAACAGGTTAAAATACACAGAAAAATGGATTGAATCTTTTTTAGATGTAGAAAAGCATAGAGAGATTTCAAAAAAAGCTCTTCGACAACTTAACAAAGATAAACCTTTTCTAGGATTTATTTTTAGGATTATATATTTACCTACTAGAATTTGGGATTATATTTACACTATAATTTGGTGGAATAGATATCGTAAATGTTGCAAAGAAGTAGAAATTATAAAAAAGGAGTTAGAAAGCTATGAGTAGTATTAATTTTGAAGAGGACCAAGCAAAGGTCTTAAATAAAACCGAAAATATACAATCCTTGGCTGATCAAGTTGAACGATTACAGAACCTTCAACAGGATATTGAAAAAAGCGAAGAGGATTTAAAACAAAAGAAAAAAAATATGGAACATATTTCTGGAGAAATTATTCCAACCATGATGGCTGAAATGGGTTTATCTCATTTAAAACTTATGGATGGATCTTCCGTAGATGTTAAACCGAATTATAGCGCCAACATCACTATAGCAAATAAAGAAGCGGCGTTTAACTGGCTTCGTCAAAATGGTCTAGGGGATATAATCAAAAATGAGATATCCGTATCCTTTGGACGCAACGAAGATAACAAGGCAGCTGATTATGCTGTTCTTGCGAAGGGTCAAGGGTATCAACCAACACAAAAGTTGAAGGTTGAGCCCATGACTCTAAAAGCGCTAGTCCGTGAGCGTATTGAGGCAGGTAAAGACATGCCAACGGAACTTTTCAACATATTTGTTGGAAATAAAACAACAATAAAAAGGAAACAATAAACATGAACCAAGTACAAAGAAAAGAAGAAGCAGGTGCAGTGGCTACGACTATGTTCGAAGCTGATGCAGGTGCTGGCTCTCAGAATATGACGCAAGAAGATCTTGCATTACCATTTCTGAAAGTTTTGGGACAATTGTCTCCAGAGGTTAATAAACAGAATGCTAAGTTTATTAGCGGAGCAGAACCTGGAATGATTGTAAACAGCGTGACCAAAGAGCTTTATGATGGAGCAAAAGGTATAAATATTATACCTGTCCATTACGAAAGACAATATGTCGAATGGCAAGACAGAGGTCAATCTGGAAATGCTCCTGTGGCAATCCATAGTGCAGATAGTGATATCGTGAGTACAACTACTCGTGATAAATCTTGGAAGGATAGATTACCAAATGGTAATTATCTGGAAAACACTGCGAATCATTTTGTGATTCTTATGGGTAAAAGTCCATCAACAGCATTGATATCTATGAAGGCTACTCAATTAAAGATTAGTCGTAAATGGAATTCAATCATGATGGGTCTTAAGCTACAAGGTAAAAATGG
>Ga0208029_1001127_pt1 | contig 12711 bp, 18 predicted proteins | sample MalvireepMed_s12_FD_184242 | JGI IMG/M metagenome (GOLD analysis project Ga0208029, IMG submission 184242) | Marine viral communities from the Global Malaspina Expedition - Malaspina viral metaG DeepMed_s12 (SPAdes) (version 2) | ecosystem: Environmental > Aquatic > Marine > Oceanic | place... | reverse complement strand
AATTATTTGTATAAAAATTATAGTTTGACTTAACTTTACACTTTCAAAAACTATCTTTATGTTGTTAATTGATGAATTAATGGAATTGAAGGGCGTTTCAGGTAAGGAACTTGCTGAGCGCGTAGAGGTCACCCCTGCGACCATTTCTAGTATTAAAAATGGAACAAGCTTCCCTAAGTATGATTTATTGGTTAAAATTGCTAATGTACTGGAAGTAGACATTCGCGACTTATTCAAACCAACCAAGGCCGACGATACAGAAACGCTATACATTAAGCGCGATGGTCAGTTCACTCCGATAGGAAAGATCAAAAGGGAATAAAATGAATAACAAGAAAATTCAGATGCAGATCGATATGCTTAAAGCGCACATATCTGCAATGGAAAATACCGTGACGGTGCTTGAGAAGGAACTTCTGGATAGTGGTGCATCCAGGAGTTCCGCCCGAAAGGGTACAAAAGAAAGCATCAGGCAACAGGTTGCGCGCGATATGGCTCGAAGAAGGGCACGGCAGATTAAAAAGGGATTAGAAGGTAAGTAAAACTGTATACCACATATCCTGTCACGCACTTCAACTCAAAAAGTAATATATTATATTACTAATCCAATGTCACTATACCAGATCATACTGAAATTAGAGCAACTGGACTACTTTCCGGAACTGATCAAAAAAGGAATCATTCCTGCCATTTTCATTGATTATAAAGTCATTTACGAATACTACCTAAGTCAAATACCAACCCTGCATAAAAGCGAAAAACTGAACCGGTCCCATAGACGTAAAGCCAAAGTGATAGCTGCTGAAGAATTTAATTTGAGTGAAGCTCAAGTATACAAGATCGTCCGAAAGCTCGAATCTCAATTACTTAAGTAAATTCTTGATTTCCTGATCAACACCTCGTTTGAAGTTTTTGTATTCTACCGACTTTTTGAGCACCTCATTTTCGTACGCCTTGTCAATCTGCTTTTCATTAGCAAGGTACCGAATGAAAAAAGCTTTCAATAATTTGAAGCATCCCCGTATAAATTGAATTATACCGAAGAGAATAAAACCGAAACCAATTAGAGCTATTATCATAGTGCTAAAATAGTCAAATTACTCATTTACAATGATGTGACAAGGAGGACAAGTTACTACTAAATATAAATTTGATACAATCTAGATACATATTTAGCATAAAATCAAGTCCTGTACTTGAAATATTACTTAAATTTGTCACGACAACAACAACAACAACAATAAAAAACCCCCTTGTCCGACGAAGAGGGTTTTTGTTCAGACGTAACTATTTCAAGTTACGCGATTGATTTGATTCTCTGAGAATCAAAAAAACCAATGTTAGGATTACGATATCCATATCTTAGCCGAGTTCACGCTCGGCTTTTTTATTGCCTGAGAGATTTAATCTTAGTAAGATTTTGTAAATGTACCGGATAAAAAAAGCATTTTTATAAAATGATGTCATAATAGCATGCCATCTACGCAACAAAGATACTTTGATTGACCCATTTTTCTTAGACACTTAGAAGATAGGTTATTAACACCCTGTGGAGGCAATTAATTATAAGCATATTATTCGGTAATATTGGACAATAAAAAAATCAAAAATTAGATTGATTTGTTATCAAGTTATTTGTAGTGATATATTAAGCAATGTTAATAACTAAAAAAAAAAAGACCGCCCCATAGAGAGCGGCCTTCCAACCAAAATAAACACAAACCTAATTAATACATTGATCTTATACCTCCATCCGGGCCTATCTTCTTGATGAATGAAGGATTTGGATAAAACTTCTGTTCTATCGAATCCCATCTAACCAGCTTAAGACCACGTTCAATATCTCCGGTGTCTAACCGCCCGATGAAACCTGATGCGTTAGCTTTATTCAGATTCTCGCATACACCTGAAGCAATTTCGTAAAGTTCATTTTGCTTATCGTTTTGTGTGTAGGTTGAGCATTCTTGATCAACCTTTGTGGTCAGACCTTCTGCCAATTCCACCGTACCCTCACTTACTTGAAATATTTCTTTCGAATACCAAGCAGGCACACTTTCTAAAGCAGTTTCCACCGGTGCCGGGTCTTTGCCCATCGATTTTAGGTTAAAAGCATCGTCTGCTTTAGGAAATTGGAAATCTAGGCGTATCATAGCCATGGCCTTAGGGAACCCCCCCATTAAAAGATCTTCCTTGGCCTGATCATCGATATCCTTTTCAATAAATGCCAAAGCCACACCTAAAGCCTCGTTCAACTTCTCAGCTGTTTTTTTATGGTCCTTGATTATCTGAGCCATCCTTTCTTCATCTTTTGCAAGAAGGATTGCCTTAAAACTGGTTTTTGGTTTTGTTAATGTATCCATTGTTCTTAGAGTTTTGAAATTTGGTTTGTGTCTGCGTAAATACCCGGGTTTGGGATTTTTAAACCGTGATTGATTAATCTTTCCCTTGTTACATAGTTTAATGTATATGTGCGATCAAGGTGTCCGTTGGCAATACCCTCATTCAAGAGCGTTGCTAGTTGTGAAGCAAATTCTAATGCTTCAGTTTGTTTCTGATTTTGTGGTTCAAAGTCCATTTGTCTGATTTTTGATTAATGAATGATTAAATGGTCGCCCCATCGACGACTTGATTATAATTGTTTACTTGGTTTATAATGTCCTTCACATCAGTTACTGGCCTAGGCAACTGACGCACGGCGTTAGTAAATTGGCCAGCAATTGCTTCAATATCTGATTGAGATAATTTCGTTGTATTTAGAGTTACGTTTGGCGAAGTAGCACCGGCACCAACTGCCCGTTGCACAATACCACCATCTGCAAAATAGTTTCCTGATCTACCACCACCGGCAGGATAGATCTTGTTCAATCCATTCATAGCGATTGCCGCATTTCGGTTGAGTACAGTGATCAACTCACCCTGCTCAGCTTCAAATGCGGTACCGTCTTCACCATAAAATTTAGTACCACCGGCTGAGTGTCTTTTTCCACCAACCGCAAATAACCCACCTTTCTCAGCTTTTGGAAGATTGGGCTCCTTGGTGCTCACTATCTTTTTGACATTTGCTAATCCTGATGCAACAGCTGCACCGGCTGCTACGGCACCCAACGCGGGACCAACTACAGGAATACCGGCCAAAGCTTTATATGCAGCGGTAGCGGCTTGGTATGTATCTATAGTGGTTTGAGCAACTGCAGCAGCTTTACCGGCAGCACTCTCTTTACCTAGAATAGTAACAAGGTTTCCGAAAGTATCACTTGCAAGCTGTCTTTTATTTGCTGCTACAGTCTCCCGAATATCATCCTCTTCTTTTGCGTATTTCTGTTCAATAAGAGTCTTATCTGCTCCGGTCTGCTCTGCAATCTTTAGTTCTTGTTGTTTTCTCCTTTCAAGATCCGCAAGCTGCATTCCCAAATCGTAATCATACTGCTCTTGACGAACTGCTCTTTCGTTTTCCAGATCAATTACTGCTGCCTGTGCTTTTTGCTCCTTGAGTTGCGTTTCAAGTTCAGCCTTAGCAGTCCTAAATTCATCGTTTACGGTTTGTATGGCTTCATTGTATTCAATCTCGGAAATAACGCCCTCAGCAAGTCTCTTTTCCTGATATTCGCGCTCCTTTTCGGCAATTGCTTCAAGTCTTTGAATTTCCTGATTGACGATCGCATCATTTAATACCTGGTTGGCATCAATACGGCTTTGATTCTTGCTTTTGAATATTTCCAGTTCTTCTTCAGCAAAATCTACAGTAAGGTCCTTTTGCTTTTCTAGAAATTCATTCTTGATCTTTAAACGCTCAAGTTCTGCCTCTGACTGAGTGACCTTACCGGCCTTAACTTCCTGTTCTAAGATTTCAAGACGTTTATCCCGAATAGCTTCCTCATTTGCCAGACCTTCTGCCAAAGTATCGGCTTTGCCTTTATTTTCTTCGATGAAGATTGCAAGGCGTGTCTTGCTTTCAGTTATCGCGGCCTCAGTTTGCTGTTTAGCAAAATCCCTTGCTTTATCGTATCCCTCTTTACGAATCTGATTAAGCTTGTTCTGTTGGGTCGTTTCCGATTCCAGACGTTCGGCATTATTCTGAATTAATTCAGCCTTTTTTCTGGCTAATTCAGCGCGCTGAGCGTCTGATGTATCATTTGATTGATTCTGAAGTTCCAGTAATTGAACCTCAAGTTCATTTCTTTCTTCTTGAATAGCATTCTGTCTTGCTAGTATTTCAAGTGATCTCTGAGCAGCAGCCTCCCGTTGTGATAAGTTCTTGGTTTGATCCTCGGCGATTTTATTAGCCTCCTTAAACTCCTCTTTACTCTTGGCCAATTGAATTATGAAATCAGCTTCGCCAGATGATAGTTTTTGCTGAATCTCTGCAATCCGTTCGCCGCGTTTGTATGCTTCACTCATTGAAGCCCCAACTTGATCAGCAGTATTCTTAATTTTCGCTAGTGCTTGTTGTTCAAATTTAGTTGCGGTGTTAAATCCTTCTTTGATTTTACTACCATCAAACGTCAATAGACCTTCCAATATCTGTTTGGCGCCATTTAGCTTATTGATGAAATTATCTTGGATAGCTTTACCCATATCAGCAATCAATTTCTTAGGATTACTGAACACATTTACCAGAGCCTCACCAACATTTTGAAGTACACCGAATAAAGATTCAAAAACAACCTTCAAAGGCACAAGAACCCGGTTCACAGCATTTATACCCTTTTGAGTTGATCCAAAATAAGCGACTAGCGAACCTATGAGCACCAAAAATGCACCAAGGCCTGTACCCACCAAAGCAATGCGAAATAACTTTAAAGCAGTATTTACCACTAGGGTAGTTGAAGCAGCTGCTTTCTGAGCAAGACTGAAACCTTGCATGCTTTTGGTTGCACCAACGAAATTATCCCGAATGGAAACAAGATCAGCTTTCAAAACATTGTAAATCGGTCTACCTACCCTTAAAATATCGGTTACTACACTTTGAGCTTTACCGAATAAGGTTGTTGATCCCAAGGCCTCTTTCATTCCTTCGGAATAGTTACCTACATTACGAGTGTTATCACCTACACCTTTTTCAAGTTCTTTAACTCGTGTTCGTAGGTCAAGCGTTTTCTTTGCTAAAGCTTCTGCTTGCTCTGAGTTCTCGCCGTATAGGTCAGCCTGTTTTGCCCATTCTCGATTTAGAACGCTCAAAGCATTACGACCCTGCTCAACTGTCTTGATCTCTTTACCCTGAAGTTGGAGCAGCTTTCCTATTTCCCTTTGGCTAGCGTTATACTCAGACCGTAAGGCTTTGTATTGAGCCTCCATTTCTACGTATGTACGCGAATTGGTATCACCTGACTTCTTTAACGCGTCCAGCCCATTTTTAAGGGAATCAACTTGCTTTTTTAGATCCTCTGCAGATGTGATCGCCGCATCCACATCGATATCAAGCTCGAATATTTTGATTTTTTCGTTTGCCATTAGTTCACATAGGTTTTAGGTAAGAGAATGCTCAGCATTAAGCTTGTCACTTTCATCTCAAACTGTTTCTTATTATCGGATTCTTTCGAGAGATTAAGAACCTCCTCTTTAAACTCATCAGACATTAAGAATCTAGTAACCTTAGATAATTGATGATCGTCAAGCTTTTCCTTGTATACGGCCCATACGAAACAAGCCTCTCGCACTTCTGTAAAATCGTATTCGTCTATTTCTTTCATGATTCTATTTTTGAAATCCTAAATCGTCAAACTCATCGTCATCATTACTCGATACATCTAGAGCCAAAGTGATAATCAAAAGACTTAATGATCTGGCCGCGTTCTCCGGGGTTTTGTTCCGGATAAGTTTTGCCAGTTTCATTTGAAGAGCCACTAGCCTATCTGAGGTCAGAAACTTTACCGTATCATTCACAGAATCTTCAGATTTCAGACTTTTGACCAGATCAATGATGAATTCCTGATGTTGATTTGTCAGTATCATATCCTCAAAAACCTGCTTTTGCTGTGCTAAATTCATTTCTTTGTGTCTCTATTGTTACTCTAATTCTCATCGTATCAACGATATCAACAGGTTATCAACTATTCAAAATTCCTGTTATAGGTATTGAACCCTAATTTCTGATGCAGGCGCGAAGAGTATCTTCCATCATTTTCCAATCCTCCATACTGATTTCGTTTTCACTAAGCCAAACAACCTCTGGAAATAATTTCTTTATAACACTTCTCAGCTTTTTACTGATGAAGTACATTTTCTCATACTTCCAGTGCATTAGAAAGAAGTCACTTTTTTCAAGCGAAGACTCTTCTATAATTTCAAGAAGTTCCAATTCTGCTTTTAATTTTTCCTGACTTTCCATCGTTAAGCTTTTTGTGTGGTTACAGTTTTAAATATGGTTGATGCAGAATGTCGCGGTATTCCAAGATTGTCAATCATATCTACATAGTCTTTCACGTGCATTCTACCGTCATTTTGCAACTCTGGGCTATATCCCAAAGCTTTTAAATATTCATCAACAGCTACAGGGATAAAAAGAAAAGGATCTTCAACGGTTACCGGTGGTAATGGAGCCGAATCCATAGATGGTAAACTGCTGATCAATTCAAGTAATTCAAGTTCTTGCTCTGGTCTCATACTCTTCGTTTTTTTGACTTCTTACTGTTTGATTCGTTGATTTGTCTTCGTAATTCAATAATTCTCTGAGCCCTCTCACTAGGACTTAATGTAAGCAGGTGAGAAACTGACGGTTCTTTTTGGAGGTTGTCAATCTCATAGAAACCTAGTAACCTATTCTGCTCTTTGATGGCTTCTATTGAATCACGGTATTTAGTTTTGAGTTTTGATAGATCCTTTAGTTCTTCCAACTCAAAAAGTTGCCGTTTAAGGGTTATATCGAGTCCTTCAATCAGTAGTTCGCGCTTACTTTTGATATACTCCTTAATCCGTACTATTCCGTAGATTTTGCGGAAACCAACATCGGCAGCATTGTCACTTGCTTTAGTGTAAAACTTCTGATAAGCCTTAACACCATTAAAGCCGTTGACGAACCATTCATCGATCACCAAACAATACTTTTTAAATGTGCTTTCCTTCATCACTGATAGTTTTACCGATTCTTTTTAAAAATGCTACGAGTAACAGTTTTGGTAGTCACATTTTTGATTGCTCTAATTTTACCTTTCGTCACATAGATCATTAGGTCACCCTTTTGACATTGCACAAGGCTCATTCCTTCTTTGCCATCCACAGTAACCTTGTTACCTACTTTAAATGCCGCTTTTGGATCCTCAGAGAATATCTGAATACTCTTTCCGGTACGCTTGCAAACAAATGCTTTTGCTGCAGCTGCTATCTCTTCAGTATCTTCGATTATTTTAACCAGTACACCATCTTTAACCACGATGGTGCTCCCGTCTGGCATTACCGATTCAAAAGTTGGGGATTTGTCATTCTCGAGTTCTACCTTGTCACCGACATCATAAGCGTCACCAGCTTCAATTTCCGGGAATGTGATTTCTTGGCCGTTGCAATCAACTACCATTTTCATCTGTGGATTGTTTCTTAAAATTTTCATTTTTGATTGATATTTAATTAGTCTAGTTCAGATATTTTTGGAGCACGTTTGGGAGCTCTATTTTCCGTCACTGGTATATGGTATCCACTATTACTTCGTGATGAATATGCATCCGGCTCAGGAAGTTTTCTTATCCAGTTTGCGAAATGCTCATAATAATCAGAAAGAGACTTATTCAGTTTATTTCTAGTTCGAAGATGAGAGTTGAATTCAGATAACTTGTTAGCCAGGTTCAAATGAGTTTTAAGATTAAACTCTTTAATGACATTATTGCATAGAATTTTATCACTTAAATAATCATTTTTTAAAATGTCGATGGGGATGATTTTCTCCTTACCCTTCTTATTTAAATTAAGATTTACATTAGGATTAGGATTATCATTTACATTAGTTGCAGTTTCGCTCCTAACTTGCTTATTTTTCGCTTCACTTTTGGATACTTTTTGCTTGCCTTTTGGTTTTTTTCCGTTCTTATATCGCTGTATGTTTGCATCCAGCTGAGGCTTTATTAAAGTGAAAATAGTTTTTGATAAGCCAGTCAATTCAATTTGCTGAAAGTTAAGAGCATATTCAAAAATTGCTTTCCACACCTCAGCTTGATTTTTCTCTGGTAGTTCAATGATCGCTTCATAAAAGCTTCTATAAATAATAGTACTATCACGACCTTCATTTTGTATCTTTGTCATTGTATTAGGTATTTGATGAATACAAAAAATTTAAGCCAGATAGGTCGCCACAACCTTCTGGCTTTTTCTATTTATGCTGATAAACTGTGTTGAGTGGCGCGTCTCTCAATCTCATCATTTGAAGATTGACGATTTCGAAGCATCCAGTTCTCTAAATCCTCTCTTTTAAAATATATCTTACGACCTTCCGGCTTGAAGAATGGTATATTTCCATTAGAAGTATGTTTGTACATATAGGATTTTGATAATCCTGTATACATACAACCTTCATCAAAGGTTAAAATTGGTTTTAGAAAATATAGCTTTTCAGCTATAGCTGTTGGAATTTCTACTTTTTTCATAATTTAAAGTCTTATGTGATTATTGAAAGACTTTGCGCAAAGTCATTATCAATTCTGATAACACTTCAAAAGTAGAGGGAAACTTAAGGAAAGTTAATTTACATCACTTTACATGTAAAGCTAAATGTAAAGTGGATTCGCTGTGAATATGCTATTTCACTAGGTTGTCAAAATATTCTTTTTGATAAATTCTTATTGAATCATTATTGACCTGATTCAAAATGCTTCTTTCATTTTTAGAATCATATTTGAAACAAGATCTTAATTGTTGCCACCTATTATAGGGCAGTTTTATCAGCTTTTTGTTCTCTAGAAGTTCTTGAAAGTATATCAATTGAACATCTCTCCCAAACCATTGTATTCTTGAATAATCTGTAGTATTTGAAAATACCTTCTTAAAGTCTTTTAGTTTGCAGTCAATATAACCATCTTGAAGAAGTGACTTATGAATATCATCTAGTAATGAGCTATCTTTTTTTAAATTGATCCAGTCCATACTTTTCACCTTCTTAGATGGTTTAAAACTTTTATCTTCATCAAGTACATCATTAGAAAATGGTGACGATACTTCTTCAGTATTAGTCTCAATTTCATTTTTACCAAACTCTGCATAACCTTCAGGAAAAGCATCAAGATAAATTTCCCAAAATTCATCCTCATCACTATCCCCAAGGCAAATAGAATTAGAATTTAAATCCTTAAGATAACTCTCAGCTAGAGGCTCATAGTCTTTTTGATTCATCAAAATATTACTCCAAGCTCTATAAATCATCCCATAGTGAATCCCGGTTTTAAATGCTGATGATATTACTGGAATATAAATATTATGCTTAAACGAAAAATCAGAGATAGGTTGTTGAACTTCATTCCATTTGAATGTCGCAAATTCAAATATTTTATTTCGCTTGGAATCTTTATCAGTAAAGCCATCAAGGATTTTTAATAGATACTCATCCATAAAGGAATTGAACCCCTTAAAGAACCCCTTACCGTATTGCTCAAGATAATCAACCATGAAACTGGACTCGTGAGTGTCATTCGACAAATCACCAGTTTTATACATCTCGGAGATCATCTCAGCAAATTTTTGGATGAAGGTATTTGTGAAATAAAATCTATCAATCATAAAACCAAATGAATTCTGATCTGATCTGGTACGATCATATTCATCAACATCCATCAAATCGCAAAATCGGGAGAACTGTAATCTATATAAATCCACTACTGATTGGCTAAATGAAATAACGGGATCTTCCAAAATACCTCCCATATATCTATGATGGTCGTAGATCGGATCTATCTTATCGTTATTAATATTTAAATCAAAATTGTTATCTACAAACACGTCAAAATTATCGTGCATTGATAAAAAAAATTTTAATCTTTCATATTGATGTGGAGTCGTTAGAAGCTTCATATTTCAATATCTGGAAGGTTACTTGTAGCCTCATCCTTAAGGCGCTCAACGTGGTTTAGGTACTTCAATGTATTTTTAGTTGTAGAATGGCCCATAGCATCAGCTACGCTCTTCAAATTGGCACCATTCATCAATAATAAACAGGCAAAACTATGTCGACCACTATAGAAGGTTATTTTTTTATCAATCTCAGTTCGATTGAGCCAATTCTTGAGATTTTTGTTCACAGCTACGTGACTAATATTCTGCATTTCAAAAACATAATCCTTTGATTCCCCTGGCTCTCCAAGTAAACGCAAAGCTGCCGGGCTCAAATTATTGTTAATCTTGGAACCAGTTTTTTCACGTTTTGTAATTAATCGACCGCTTTTGATATGTTGCCACTTCAAATTTCTAATCTCCGCAAGACCAAGACCTGTATAACAAGCAAATAGAAATGATCGCTTCACCTCATTATTACCGCATTTGGTTTTCGCCAAGATCCTGATCTCATCAATCTCAAGCACTTCCTTTTTTAAAGTATCTCCTTTATTTGGGTTTGCAAAACGAATCTCATCAGTTGGCATTGATTTGATCAATCCTTTAAGCTTGGCAGCTCTCAAAATCTTTTTAAACCGGGTCCAGTAGTTTGAGGGGGTCTCACCTGATAACGCAGGATCATTTATCAAGTAATCTTTATACCGCGCCATCAATCCCGGTGTGATATCAACTGCTTTGAGATTAGATGATCCGTAAAATGCTTCAAATTTATTACGTGTTGATTTTAGCATTTTCACGTCCTTTTTCGTGTAAGCCTTTATATAAGCATCAGCATAATCAAAAAAGTTGACCTCCTTAATGTGCTTGGGTGTATAGGCAGTGTTATCCGCCATTAGTTCAAGTGCACGCTGATTTGCAATTGTTTGAGCTAATGTCTCTTTTTCCTTTCTGGATTGTGGAGTATCTGGTGGAACATCTTCCCCTTTTTTATTCTTGCGTACTTTTGTAGCAGTTTTGATACCAAGAAACTCGTAGGATCGAGTACCGTTCACGTAAATATCTAAGTAGTAACTTTTACCACCATCCTTAAGTTTCTTTGATCTCAGCTTAACACTCATAGAAGTAACATCAGAGTAACAAAGTAACAACAATTTAAAACAACTTAAAACAAACTAATCAAAAAACAAACACTCAAACCATTGAAAATACTAGCTTTAACTTGATATAACATTCCTTAGTTTTCCGAGTTACGTTCCCATCCCGGGTACAACTAAACTAAAAAAGCCAGTGAACTCAAATTCACTGGCTTTTTCTTTTATATCGAGTTTATTTCTGTTTTTAGAATGCAGAAATACTTGTAATTGCTACTCAGAAAACTCTTCATCGCTTACAGGCTCAAACCATACTGAAGCTCCCATTTCGGTATTTGGAATCACAAAAATATGCGTCATAGCCTCTTCTTTTGAACCACCGCGCCAGTGTTTTACATTCTTTGGCACCTTAACCACATCTCCCTTAGCAATAATTTCTTTAACCTGACCTTCGATCTGGTGATATCCTGTTCCTTCAGTTATCATTAGAATTTGACCGCTGGGATGGTAATGCCAGTTGGTACGCGATCCTGCTTCAAACGTAACACTACCTGATTTTGTAGTATAGGTTGAATCTTCGGGAACCAATAAATTCATATAAACATCACCGACAAATTTTTCTTTTGAAGTAAGATTTCCTTTTTCAAAAATCGGTGTTTCAGCTTGCTCTTCTGTTTCTACTTCGGCCTCCTTTTGCTTGCTTTCTACACAGGAAAACATGGTTAACAATAAAACAGTAACGTAAATTGCAATGTATTTTCTATTCATAGTTGCGTGGTTTTAAAATTCTTTAATTGCGTCCTCTATTCTCTGATCCCCTTCGATCATTTCAAAAGTAGCATTCTGGGCAACATCGTCGTTGAGCACGTGAACTAAGGTGTAAGCAACATCGTCTCTTGTAACTTCTCCTCGCTCCACATCTAGAGCCGCTTCAATCTTGCGTGTTCCAGCTTCATTAGTCAAAGCTCCGGGACGCACAATTGTGTAGTTTAGACCGCTATTTTTTAAAAAATTATCAGCATTTCGTTTAGCCTCTAAATAATGCTTTAGGGAATCGCTACTTTCAGGATTGTCTGCATTGATCGCACTAAGCATCACAAACTTTTTGACATTTGCTTTTTTACTTTCATCGATTAGATTTTTTGCTCCTTCCTGATCAACATCAATAGTTTTATCAGGCCCCGTATGTGCGCCAGAACCTGCAGCAAAAATAACTTTATCAATTCCCTTAACTGCACGAGAAAGATCTTTTTCCAGATCACCAAGCACCGTATCAACCTCCTGAATCTTAAACTGTTTTTGCTGTTCTTGTTTACCCACCATAGCTACAGGATTATAATATTGTGATTCTCTCAAATAGCTTACTATCAATTTTCCTGTTGTACCGTTTGCACCGGCAACTAAAACATTTTCTTTGCTGGTCTCCATATTTATCGTTTTATTAGATTGAATTTTTATTGAAGTTCAAGTTATCAACTACCGCCAAAGGCTGCGCATAGATTAACGGCATTTAACGCTGCAAACGCCCTATCTTAGCATAGTATTAAGATGTCGTTAAAGGCTTTTCTAATTTGGCTCTTTACTCCTAATTTTGCAGTATGAAAACAAGTTTTGGCAACCTTACAGATTCTGAAATTCCTGTGCTAATCGATTT
>Ga0208029_1001121_pt1 | contig 12780 bp, 6 predicted proteins | sample MalvireepMed_s12_FD_184242 | JGI IMG/M metagenome (GOLD analysis project Ga0208029, IMG submission 184242) | Marine viral communities from the Global Malaspina Expedition - Malaspina viral metaG DeepMed_s12 (SPAdes) (version 2) | ecosystem: Environmental > Aquatic > Marine > Oceanic | place... | reverse complement strand
ATAGTTTTTATGAATCCCCGCCGGAATTAAAATTTTAGGCTTACCAATGGCTTCGGCTACGGGTTGATAATTTACCGGATTTCCATTGATTAAAACCGCTTTGACTTTAGTACTGTTAAGGCCTAATTCGAGTTCTAGATTCAAATTGGTTTTAAATTTATTGGTAATCGTATAGGTTGCGGTCTTTCCTGCTTTTTTGAAAGCTACATCAAGGTCAGGAAGATCGAGACTGGCGTGATCCCATTCTTCAGGAAAGCCCGGTTTGATTATTAGTTTGTGCTCTAAATGATTGGGCTGAATACCAAAAAGTCCTTCTACTAAAGCCCGTGAAGCGACCCCGATAGGATCTGCAAAATCGCGATAGAGTTCGCCGCGAATGGCATCATAAAAAGATAACTGCTGAAAACCACCGGGAGACGCTCCTAAATACATACTTTCAATCAATGCGCTTTCAAAAAGTTGGTAACCTGTTTCGGGATTTCCACCCTGCCAGAAGGCCAATGCAGTGTTGAGGTTTTCAGCAAGTGCGACATTGTTTACAGACCAGGTGTAGGGTTGCCAGTTTGTGGTGGAAACCAATTCGAGATCTTCGTGCGGAAGTCCGTCTGCCTTCACCGGAATATGTGGAATTTCCTTTTGAATATAATGTAAGGCTTGCCGCTGCTGAAATGCATCCGGCACGCCTTTATCGATGGCGTGATACACCGTCCAAATTCCGGGAGACTTATGGAGTAATTCATTGCCTAATGCATCTTTATATTCGGCATACACTCCTTGATCCCGAAGCCATAATTTTTGCTGAATGGCTTTTTTTATCTTTTCGGCTTCATCTAAATAGGTTTGCGGATCTTTACCCAGACGTGCCGCCAGCTTTGCCGCTAGCGTATTTGCACGATAATTATAAGCCGAAGTATACGTGACCGCACCACCACTGTATTGCAAGGCGTCACTTGCCCAGATGGCAGCGTACGCATCATACAAACCGTCATCGTTGGTGTCGTAGTTGCGTTTTTCCCAAGCCAAATGCCGTTCTATTACCGGAAAGATTTCTTCTAAAAATTCGGGATCGTCGTTCCAGTTGAAATAGGTAAGGAGCTGGTCTATAAAAACCAGATTCATATCATAGTGATGCGCGCGATCATTACGGTTGGGATGTCTGCTGATATAGCCTTTACTGAACATCGCCGTACCCAAAACCTCTTTCTGTCGGGCAAAATTGCGACTGCTGTCAAGTACAACGGGTCCGCGATCGGGTTCGAGCACTTGAGAATTCCCATAGCTTTTAAAATGCGTTTTTGCTCTGTCGTGCCAACCTAACAAATCTGCATTGTAGGCTCCGCGCCATGCGTTGAGATGCATCCGCCAGGCTACGGCACCGTGTAAAAAGGCGGGATCTTCCCAGATGGCATCTGCCGCTGTAGCCAGGGCACCGCCTAAGGTATTGAGATATGGATCAGGAGTATTCAGTTTTATTCTGTTTGCTAAAGTGTCTGTTTTGAAGCTTGCTTTTTTAAATGCTGAAGCACTGCTTAATACTTTATCAGAAGTACCGTCTGTGGTGTGTTCAATATTCCAATAATAGGTTTGCGCGGCTGATCTGTCGACCGTTCCATAAATTACAGGAAGGGAATCTAAAGATGTTTGTTGAAGTGTCTTCGGACTTTGAATAGCGTGAGCACTTCCTAAATTCACTTGCCCTTCAGGAACAGCGGCGGTTAGGTTTTTTTTATTGGTTTGACTTTTTGCATCCCAGTTAAACTGAAGTGTAAATCCATTTTCTTTGAGTTTATAAGAATTGTGCTGAGTATATTCTGGTTGTAGATAAAATACCGACTCAGGGTCTGCGCCAATATCGCCATCTCGATGGAATTTCTTTCCGCTGGCACCGCCAAAGAGCCAATGAAGACCAACAGCTTCGGAAATATTCTGTTCTTCAACTTTTAAAAGAAATCCTTCTGTTTCTGCTGAAGCCAAAACCGTAAGTTTTAAAAAACCGTTGCCTAAGAGTGCATCACGGATTTCGTACTCCATCATTCCCGGTGTGTATTTGGTTTTAATACTGTCGGCTTCAGTGATCCATTTCGATTCTGTTCCCTTCGAAATGCCCAGTTTGAAATTTCCACCCATTCCGGGCAGGTATAATGCAAATTCCGGCAGGTCTCCAGTTTCTACTCTAAAACCGGTATTGGTACCATACAGGGCACGATTGAATTTTCGAGAACCATTAACCAGAACAAAAGCGTTTCCTTCCGGTTTGTAATGAATTGTTCTTGGTTTGTGATGCCAATATTCCAGTTTTTGCTGACCTAATCCCTCCCAGACAATTCCTGTTAAAAACAGGATAAAGATAGGTTTAAGAAAGCGTGTTGTTTTATTGGCGTACATCTCGATCAGTCTATAGTTTCCGGAATTAATTTTATGTTTGGTTTTGGAGCTTTTTTCATTCCATAGCCCATATAAAAACCGGTATGCGGCGGTTGATTGTATCCTACATTTTGCCAAGCGATGCTTAAGCGGTATTGCGGGTCGTGCATTAGGGTATACATGCGGTGTTCTGTAGGGATTGTTGTGCTGTAAATGCGTAATTCATCGCCATCTTTACTGGGAAGAATCAACTCTTCACGCCAGTCTCCAAGAATATCAGCACTTAGGGAAGGGGTGGCTTTGCTGCCTTTGGACCAGGTTACACCTTCAGGATTAAAAAGTATACCTTTTCCATACTTTGCTATATAGGTACGGTCTAAAAGTTCGCGGCTAAAATCACCATCCCACCAAATCAAAAAGTTGGCTGAACGCGGCGCTCTACCAATGGCATTTCCTTTGATGTCGTGAAGGTCGCGAGAGCCCAGCCACCACATTTGCGCACCTACGCGGGTGGTGTCTATATTGGCTGCCACGCCGCGACCAATATCGCGATTGGGTTCGGCGGTGTATAAAACGGTTCCGTCTTTTATCGAAAAGAGCGCAATCCCGGGACCTTTGGTACCGTCTTCGATCTCGTGAATTCCAAAACGTTCTAAGCCGGGAACATCAGGATCCAGATCACTTACATGAATCGCGTCACCGTGTCTAAAACCGGTAGAATACATTCCCGTGCCATCATCATCAACAGCCATCGCGCCAAAGATGATCTCGTCTTTACCATCGCTATCGGCATCTGCAACCGAGAGGTTATGATTTCCTTGTCCTGAATACGGGTTTTCCCGGTTTTCACTATCAAACACCCAGCGTGAGGTAATCTCACCATTTTTAAAATCAAAAGCAGCAAGAACCGTGCGGCCATAATAGCCTCGTCCCATCACAAAACTCGGGTGAATCCCATCTAAATAGGCCACACAAGCTGTAAAGCGATCTACGCGATTTCCGGTATTGTCGTTGCCCCCGTTTCCGCCGTGACCACCCCAAGCACTTATATCTCCGCGAGGCGGAATATAAGCTGTAGTGGCGCGTGCTTCACCGGATTGACCATCAAAAACGGTCAGGTATTCCGGGCCTTTTAGAATTTTACCATAGGTTCTGCTTTTTTCATCGGTATCGCGCCAGTCGGCTTCGGGATCTCCAATGACATTACCTAACGCATCAGTGGTGCCATCTGCTGTTTTGCAGACCATTTCGGCTTTGCCATCGCTGTCAAAATCGTAGACCAAAAACTGTGTATAATGCGCTCCTTCCCGAATGTTTTTTCCAAGGTTGATTTCCCATAAGAGCTCACCAGATAATTCGTAAGCCTGAAAAATAGGGTCGTCTGTTAGTCCGCGGTGGGAGTTGTCGTGTCCCATTCCCATTTGATGAATAACCAACTCGTATTGCCCGTCTCCGTCAAGGTCTGCGGTGCTGGCATCACCGGGAGCGTAGCCATCCGGAGTTTGAAGTGGAATACTTAAATAGGGTTTGTGCTCGGCATTTGCTTCAATACTGAATGCACCAGGTTCTTTAGTTTCTTTTCCATCTAAAACAGAAGCGACATACCAGGTATTTTTCTTAGACCAATCGGCATTGGTATCTATAAAAAAAGTACTTCCAGAAATAGGTTTGGTATTCAATTGCTGGGGCGTTTCGTCACCAGACTGGCGGTATAAATTGAAGTTAAGTTCATCCGGGTCTGTACCTAAAACCCTCCAACTGATTACAGCAGATTGATCTTCTTGCGGAATCACCACAACACCGCGATCAAGATTTTCCATCAGGCGCTGCGAGGTACAGCTGGTGTAGGTTAAAACGGATATTAAAAGCAACAGGTAGGGCGTGCATTTGATGTTCATAGTCAGTGCTTTATTGATTTGAAAAGGTATAGGGAATCTTGTGATTTGCTTGAGTTATCGTGAAATAATCCGGTATTACGCCGGGATCAATAACAAAAAGCTTTAATTGATGTTTGCCGGCATTGAGTTCTTTCAGGTTTAATGAAGCGCGCGCCTGATTGCGTAATACATTGATCTTCCAGGTTTCACTTCTTCCGTGGGTTTCAAAATTAATGATCTCTACCGGTAAATCATCCCATTGAACGCCAAGGCGTAACTGTTGCTCACCGGTGATCGGATGATTGGGAACAACTGTTAGCGTAAGGGTTGCTTCGGCTATAGTTTGCTCCAGTTCCATGTCAAAGTGTAAGACCGGATTCTCTGTAAAAGCAGTAGCTGAATAGGTGTTTTGAGTAGCCGGAGCGAGTTGTAATGCGGTTTTAGAATATCCCAAACCGGTTAATTCCTGCGGGAAGCCTTCTTCAAAATTTTCTGTATAAGAAAAGTTAGCCAGCTTTCTTGAAATTACGGGCTTTGAATATTTTCGAACGGCTTCTTCATCAGCAAGTACGGCATCGGGTACTTTGTAAACCGGTAAGCCGCGCGGCGCACTGTGCATCATGCGATTCCATTTTCCATCAGCGATCTGGGTGTTGTACTTTTTGGTAAGCTCCTGAATCTGTTGTTGCTTTAGCGCGATGGAATCCTGATAGTTTTGCGTTAGTTCTGGTTTTTGTTTCGCATTAAAACTCGCTAAATCTCGATATAAATATTTTTGATTCATCGCTGAAGCGCCCAAAATAGGATAGGCCACAAGCTGAAACCAAGCGTCTTGCTGCGCATCTTCAATTGTATTGCTAAGCGTAGCAACCTCTTGTTCCAAGTGTTGATAAGCAGCACGTCGTTGTGGATTTTCTTCTTCTAAACTAAATGCTGTCAAATGTGTAGGACCTGTAGGTTCGGTTTGACTCCATCCCATAAACTCAGGTTTTCTGAGCCAGGCGAGGTCGTAATAGGTTTCACGCAGGCTGCTAATTTCGGCTCCTAGATCACTTCCGAAGATTCCTTTATAGAAATCGGTCATATGCTGCTTATAGCTATCCGGTTTTCTAAAGGATTCGGGATCAAATGCGAGATCCATAAAAAACTGCATATTGTATTCTGCAGGTTTAAGATCGCCCACATTAAGAATCCAGATCTTGTTTGCACCGGTGTCGTAGGCCTTGAGCATCTCTTCTCTAATGAGTGCGGGGTGGGTGGTGCTCAACCAGAGGTAATCGTGCGGTCTTCCCCAATACGAAGCGTGATAATATACTCCGCTTCCGCCGCTGCGCTTGCGTTCTTCAGCGTTACTAAGTTGCCGAATGTAGCCGTAGTTGTCGTCGGTCCACATCAGGGTAATGTCTTCAGGAAGCTCCAGGCCATATTCATAAACATCTAGCACTTCCTTATAAACGGTAAATACTTGTGGGATTTTCTCTGGATTCCCAACGTGCTTTTGTAAAAGTTTTCGCTGATCTTGAATGATTTGATTGAGGATATTAGCCGCGTCTTCCGTGCTTTTTGCGCCCGCCATTCCGCTGTCGTGAACGCCTCGCATTCCCACGGTGTAAATTCCGTTGGCGTTTTGAGCTTCTTCTACGCGATCTTCCCAATACTTGAGCACTTTTTCTTTATTGCTGAAATAGTTAAAATCCCCCATCGTATCGTGATCCCATTCGTCAACATTGTTGCGTAGCATCGGTTCGGCGTGTGAAGAGCCTAAAACGATCTCATAGTTTTCGGCCATTTTCAGATTACCCGGATAGTGAAAAAAGGCTTTGGTGCTAGGGTGCATCGCCGGCCAGATCGCATTGGCTTTTAGGCGTAGCAATAATTCAAAGATCTTGGCATAGGTTTTAGGTCCTATATCACCGGTTTCGGGTTCAAAGGTATGCTCAGCCCAAGGTTGCAAACCCCAATCTTCATCGTTAAGAAAAATACCACGGTATTTTATTTTTGGACTTTTAGACTGAAATGAACTGATCTCAAGTGTTAATTCTTCTTGTTTTTGAGGAACTACATCAGCCCACCAATACCAAGGAGAAACGCCAATTTTTTCTGAAATGTCAAACACGCCGTAAGCGGTTCCGCGGGCATCTGCACCTGCAATAACCAAAGCATTTTTGATAGGGCTACTTTTCTGTTTTACAAGTTCGAGGGTATAGCTTTCCCAATTTTCTTGTTTGGCGTTGGTTGCTTCTGAAAAGTTTTGAATCAAATCAGAGACTTGATTTCCGATAACGATTGCGTTTCCAGATACCGAATTTAAATCAGTAGTGACTTTAGGTAAATAGCCACTTACGCGCTCAATATCTTTTGCAAGTAAGTGTGCTGCAATAGAATCAAGTGCAACTCCGTCTTTGTCATAAATAATACTCACTTTTTGACGTTCTGTTACCAGCTCAAAATGATTTGCAGCTTGAGAGCAGGCGGCAGTGAACTGAAAAATACAGAGGAAAAAAGCGAGGTAACTTAGAAAGTTCAATTTCATATTAATCTTCATCATTTGCGATGTATAGGGTATTAGGGAATTCAATGCCAGGTGCATTTTCTATTGTTAGCGTAGAACCATCGGCGATATTGAGACTCACATTATCAAGGGTCCAATCTTTACTGTACGTTATTTGACCGGCTTCCTGTGCAGCAATATGTACATCAGTAAGTTGAATATTGCTTACAGTAGAAGTTTCCATTCCGTTTACGTAGATCGCGCGTTTGGCGCCTTGAACTTCGATGTTTGAAATGCTAATATCTTTAAACGTTGGGATTCCTTTTTCTGGAGGCGTAACTTCTTCGAGTAGGGTTTTCCAGCGTTTTGGGATGGAATCGTAATCATAGCCCTCCGGTAATTTAGAGTAGCTATAGGAAGGATTCCAATTCATCGAAACTTGCATAAAAGTCCCTACACTATCCATCTTGATATTTTGCATATGAATGTCTTCTACGGTTCCGCCTCGGTTGGTTGCTGATTTTATTTTGAGTCCTGTTTTGGTTCCTTTTCCTTGAATATTGGAAACAAATACGTGCCGAATATCTCCACTTGTCTCACTACCAATGGTCGTTAAGCCAGACCCCGCAAGGGCGATACAATCTCTGATCACCACATATTCGGTAGGACGATCTACCCGAAGTCCGTCCCAATCACGTCCTGCTTTCAGACAAAAGTTATCATCGTTGCAATCGATATCGCAGTTTTGAACTAAAATATATTTTGAACTGTCAATATCTATCCCATCGGTACTGGGCCCGTGACCGCCAATATTGTTGCGAATGGTCAAGCCGTCTACAGTAATGTGGTTGGAATAGAGTACTTGTACCGTCCAAAATCCGGCGCGCTGAATGTTGAGGTCTTTTAGAAAAATATTTTCAGCATTTTGAAGTAAGAAGGTACGTGGGCGTTTGGCATCATAATCTACGATCCAGCGTAAACCTTTGGGTTCATATTCTTCGCGTAAGTTCCAATAATAATCCCAATAGACTTTTCCCTGACCGTCAACCAAGCCTTTACCGTCAATGGTTACATTTTTTTGATCTAAAACGTTGATGAGTGCGGCAGGCCATTTCATTTCAATTCCGGCTACGCGGGTATCGATCTCGGGATAATCTTCAATAGACTCGCTACCCAAAATGGCTACACCTTCCGGAATATTGAAGTGTACATTTTCTTTGATAAAAATAGAACCGCTAAGATAAGTTCCCGGCTTGAACGTGACCGTGCCGCCACCGTTTGCTGCTGCAGCATCTATGGCTTGTTGAATAGCGGTGGTGGTCAATGCGCTTCCGTCTGCAATAGCATCGTAGTCATTTACATAGAAAACCTTTTCATTGAATTCAAAGTCATCTGCGCCCACTTGACTGATCCATTCCGGCTCAGAAGAGGTTGTTTCTGAAGTGTTATTCTCTGAAGTGTTTTTACAGCTTGCAGTAAGGAGTATGCTCAGCAAGAAAAATGTTGAAAAGTATCTCATGGAGTTCTGGTGAAATCGACAAAACAATATCAATAATCTCAATAGAAAACGTATCCTGTTCCTACCTGTTTTGTAATGGGGTATCAAAAAGAAATGGCCGCCACCTGCGAGATTGACGACCATTTACACACACAAATAATTATTGTTTACGCTTAATTTAAGCGTTATACTTTAAGCGCTTACGGAAGCAGCTTTGTTTTGATAAAATTTACTGAAAATTAAAAACAGAATTCCGCAGCTTATCCAGGCCGGTAAGGTTAGGAAGGACAAGAATACATCATACTGAACTGAGATAAAATAAAAGACACCAAAGCTTAATGCCCAAGCACCAAATACCGCCCAGTTGAATTTTACTCCGGTTTTTTCAGCATAAAATGGTTGAATTCCCGCAGCTTTACCAAAGAAATGATCAAATACGATTATCGCTCCAATCGGGGCAAGAATGAATCCGTAAAGTGCTACGAAACCTAATAATTTCATTGCAAAAGCAGGGAATAAACCTGCAATCGTCGCTACAGAACCTGCGATTATGGTGACCCAAAAAGTTGAAACCTTAGGCATAATGGCTTGAAATGCGAGTCCGGCGCGATAGATGGTTGGGTTTGCAGTTGTCCATCCCGCAAGAATCACCGCGATGATTCCAAAAATACCAATAGCGTTATTGGCTAAAGGTCCCGGAGCTACCGATGGTGCTTCGCCGCCTGCCAGCATCGCTTGAGCTTCTGGTGATTTTAAATAAACTGCATATAATAATGCTGCCGCGATCCAGGCAATATAATGCCCGATGTAAATTCCACCGGCGGTGGTCCAACCTGCGCTTGGTTTTTTCGCAAAGCGGAAAACGGAGAGATCAGACATCCCAATGTGCATCGCAGCATTGGCAAACCACGACCACAACACGACGTGCCAGAAGGTATATTTTATTTGGCCCGGAAAAGGTTCGCTACCTTCTCCCCAAATATTCCAAAAGTCAGTAAAGCTGTGCACATCTAATTGGATTAAGGCCACTACGCCACAAGCGATAAATGCCAGTACGATAATGGGAGACATCCAGTTAGCCGCTTTTGCCACGGTTTGATATCCTTTTGCAGCAATAATTGAAATCACAGCGCCAATAGCGATCACAATGATCACCCAGGTAAGACTGTTGGGAGTCGTATCGGTGAGCTTGGGCATTTCCATATCAAACGGAATCCCTACTGCTGTAGCCGAAACCGTGATCATCGCCCCTGCGAGAAAACAGAAGAGCACTCCATTGGCAAGATTATAAGCCGTTACCAGACGTTTTCCGCAGATTTTTTCCAGATGAAAATACAGCGTGTATCGAAATTTCGTTCCGATCTCTGCCGTTAAAAAGCGCCAACTCAACACCGCCATTAAATTCCCAATAAGCAGCCCAACGATGAGGTCAAAAGCGCTTACTCCGGTGGTGAGAAATAACGGGCCGATAACAAATTCGGTACCTGCAGCGTGCTCTCCGGCATACATTCCTAAAAATGCCTTCCAGCCTTGTAATCTGGATTGAGGCACCGCTTGGCGTTCAAATTCACCACCGGCGATTTCCTCTATAGTTTCTTCTTCTTGATTGTATTGCGACATAGTTAGGAGGTTATTAAATGTTTTGGTAGATCTTCAACGCGCTCACACACCAATTGATCCATCACTTGTTTGAATTGGGTTTTGAGCATCCCGATGGTGTGATCTCCACCTTTGTTACCTAGAGCGCCACAGCCGTACATAAAGGAGCGTCCCATAAAGGTGAATTTTGCACCGCAAGCCATCGCACGAGCGATATCTGGGCCTGAGCGTAAACCGCTGTCCATCATCACTTCAATTTGATCACCGTAGGTGGCTGCAATTTCTTTTAAAGAATTGATCGTTGATTGTGCAGCATCCAGTTGGCGACCACCGTGGTTAGAAACAATGATCCCGTCAAAGCCCATTCTTATGGCATCCTGAGTGTCTTGCAACGATTGCACACCTTTGAGCACCAGTTTTCCCTTCCAGCGATCGCGGATGGGTTTTATTTTTTCTTCGTTGAGTTTTCCTGAAAAAGTACGGTCCATAAAAGCACCCAGTTGTTTCAGGTTTAAACCTTCAGGCGTGTAGGGTTTTAAGTTTTCAAAGGTGGGTTGACCGTGCTTAAGCGTGTTAAATGCCCAAGTAGGTTTACCCAAAATCTGCATAATATTCCTAGCAGACATCTTTGGCGGAAGTGCGAGTCCGTTTCTAAAATCTCGTGGTCTGTAACCAAAAGTCGGTACATCGCACAGCAGGACTAAAACCGGACAACCGGCAGCTTCGGCGCGATCTATAATATCATTGCGCACCGCATCTTCTACAGGATTGTACAACTGAAACCACGCATTTCCTTCGGTAAGTTCGCTGGCCTTTTCAATATTCATTGTGGTCACCGTACTCAAAATAAACGGAATGTTATTTTTATGCGCTGCCTTAGCCAAGATCGCGGGAGAATTAGGCCACATCAGCCCTTGTAAACCCACCGGAGCGATACCAAAAGGCGCATCAAATTCCATCCCAAGTACTTTGGTCTTTGTCGAACTTTGTCCGTAATTGTTTAGGTAACGCGGCTGTAGCTGTACATCGCGAATTTCTGAAGTGTTGCGCTGTATGCTTACATCTTCATTACAACCACCATCCAGATATTCAAAAGCAAAGGCAGGAACGCGCTTTTTTGCTTTGGAGCGTAAATCATCAACCGATGGATATGCAGTGTCAAAGGAGTTAGCCATAGTAGTTATTTAGCGATGAAAGGAATATGCTTTTTCATCGAATAATTTTTCTTTAAAAATTTAGAGTTCAGTTGGGTGTCAGAAATACAAATCGCCGCGCCTAAGGCAGATCCCAGCGAAGAGTCTGTAGTGCGCAATTCCATAGTTCTGAAATGATGCGATAACAAATGAATATAAATATCGTTATCGCTGAAACCACCGTCAACAAAGAGTTTTTCGATAGTCATATTCCCTTTTGCACTTTTGATGCTCTCTACCTGTAGTAGTACGAGTTCCATCATCAAATGATGATAAGCGTGATCAAAAGAGGTGTAACGCAAATGGGTTTCTTCGGGCATTTCAGGATCTTCTATAGATTCCCATTTAAAGATTTTCTCAAATTCTTTAACAATCTCGTAATGAATTTCAGGATCAAATTTTACGGTCTTGTGATAGTCCTTGTCTACCTGATAATGCTCGGTTAATTTTTTAACCTGAATGCTGTATTCATTGCCCAAAAACAAGCGTGCCGATTTAACCGGTTTACCGTTGATGCGCATATAATTAATACAATCATCTGCAACGTCTTTTTTACTCAACGTACGCTCTACAAATGGGTTGAGCGCGATACTCCACGTTCCGGTCGAGATCAAAATGAATTGATTTTTAAGGCTGCGTACATACGGAAGCAAAGCCGCCGAACTGTCATGAATACCCACGCCAATTTTAATACGTTTGCCGTTATAATTCATATTGATGCTCGTTTCGGTAGAAACGATAGGAGGGAGGATCTGATCTAAATTTTCGGCATAAACCCAGTCGTGGTAATCTCTTTTTTCAAAATCCCAAAGTGAAGTATGGCAGCCTATACTGGTATACTCGCTCAACGGAATTCCTGTAAACACAAAGCTTAAATACTGCGGAAGGTGCAATGAATACCTGATTTTTTTAAAGACTTCAGGCTTGGTGTTTTTCAACCAATAGAGTTGCATCCCGGCGTTGAGCATTCCCGAGCTAGACGAACCTGTCTTCTGATGAAAATCTGCCTCCGGACCGTATTTCTCATAAAAGCTATCAATGATATTCTGTGGAATCGATTTCGTATAATTATACAAAGGGAAAATCACATCGCGATTTTCATCCAAATGCACAAGACTTGCCCCGTATGAAGAGAAATTTATGGCTTTGATCTCATACTTTTCAGTTTTAAGCATGCGGTCAAAAACTGTTTTTAACCAATCGCGAAGTGCTGAAAGATCTTCGGTAGGATGCCCGTCTTCATCTGTAATTTCATCAAACTGAACGTATTCACGATAAACCTCTTGAAACTCGTCGTCAAAAAGGAAGAATTTCTTGTTGGTTTTTCCGATATCAAATACTGCCGTAACTGTCTTCTTCATTAACTCTTGCTTGCAGTTTATAGTCCCGTTGCCACTGTGTTTTTACCTCTGGTTTTAATAAGCGCATCACGCACACCTAGTTCGCGATAGGCTGCAATAGGATTAAGTGCTCCGCCGGTTTTTAGACGCGCCTCCTGAACTAATGGGCGTACGTCTGTGCGGTAAGCGGTTTGTAAAATCTCCTGACACAAGGTAACATCGTTATTTTCCTGAGCTGCTCGTAAAGCATCTTGATCGATCAAGAGCGCTTTTGCGTAGGCTTCCTGAATGGCTTCAAGCGATTGAATCAAATCTTCAAGCGGATCTTTGAGGTTATGACTCGCATCGATCATCCAACCCAATTCCGGGTTTTGTGGATTGTTTTGCATTCCGTAAACCAACTCGTTAAAGATGAGGA